>JGI20151J14362_10002897_pt1 | contig 11955 bp, 14 predicted proteins | sample COG_01_FD_14362 | JGI IMG/M metagenome (IMG submission 14362) | reverse complement strand
TCTTCCTTTTATTTCATAGCTCTAGATTTAAGCCTGAACAGAAATATTAAAGGTTTAGCTGATGGCGAGGAATGGCAAGTTCATGGAGGTGGTTTCTATCATATACAAAAATATATGGTTGCTCCTTCTGAAATGCCGGAACACTTAACTTGGTTTAAATGGGAAAGTTACTTCACTTGGCTAAGTGGATTTGCGGTTTTAATAGTTGTCTATTGGTTTGGAGCAGACCTCTATCTTGTAGACCCTCAGGTCTCTGATATCAGCTCGACTATGGCTATATTTATTTCAGGTGGGTCACTTGTCGTATGTTGGTTAGTTTATGACTTCTTGTGTCGGTCTAAATTAAAAAATAGCCCTACAACATTGATGTTAGTACTCTACTTACTGTTAGTAGGATTAGCCCTCTTTTTTTCTAATTTTCTTTCAGGAAAAGCTGCGTTACTACATTTGGGTGCAGTAACTGCAACAATAATGACAGCTAACGTTTTCCTAGTAATAATGCCTAACCAGAGAGTCGTAGTGGCTGATTTAAAGTCAGGAAAAGTCCCAGACTCAAAATATGGAAATATTGCTAAAATAAGATCTACACATAACAATTATCTTACGTTACCGGTTATATTTCTTATGCTCAGTGCCCATTATCCGCTTGCTTTTGGAACACATTATAATTGGATAATAGCCAGTATTATTTTTATTATTGGAGTTCTTATTAGACACTACTTTAACTCTAAACATGCAAGAAAACGCTTGCCAAATTGGACCTGGGGTCTAAGTGCAATTTTATTTATTATTATTATGTGGCTATCTACAGAACCTTTTATTTCTAATGTAGAGAACACCTCTTTAGGAGATCAAAATTCTAGATTAGATACTAAATTTGCTCGGGCACCTGGGTTTAATGAGGTAAAGGATATTGTTTCCACACGGTGTACAGTTTGTCATGCTGCGGAGCCAGCTTGGGAAGGATTACATTGGCCGCCAAAGGGGATGGTGTTTGAGACTTCTGAGGATATTGAATTAAATGCAAAGTTTATTTTCTTACACTCTGGGTTGAGCAAATCAATGCCTCCTGGAAACCTTAGTGGTATTACAGAAAACGAGCGTGACATTATTCGGAAGTGGTATAGGGCAGCTAAGAAGTTAGGGTCCTAAGAATTAAAAGCATAAAGTTAACTGAACTCAGGAGTAAGGTTTAGGATAACTTTTTCTCAGTAATTATTCCAAAATTAAAAGTTAAGTTTCCAGTATTTTAGCTTTGGAAACTCGGTATGCTCTTCTAGTACAAATAATGAAAGTAATTATGAAGATTACTGTTAATACTAGAATAATTGTTGGAGCAGGTGCGCTATCAATAAAAAAACTGATATAAACACCCGTTAAACCAGAAAAAAATGAAATTCCAACAGATAGTGGCAACATTACCTTAAATCTTTTGGTTATTAAAAAAGAAATTGCGCCAGGAGCTATTAGGAGTCCTATGGCTAATATTATTCCCACTGCTGATAATGTTGCTACAATAGTTATGGAAATTAGGGAAAGTAACGAGTAATGAAGAAACTTAACTGGAAGGCCCACTGCGTAGGCTTGGATGGGATCAAATGAATGTAATAAGAAGTCATGGCGTTTAGCCAATATTACAAATGATACAAACATTGAGATGGTTCCGGACAACCACAGATCTGAAGGTTGGATCCCTAACATGTTTCCAAATAAGATATGATCAAGATGAAGATCAGTTTTAATTTTAGCGTATAGGACTATTCCAAAACCGAACATACCAGAGAAAACGATACCCATAACAGTGTCTTGTTTTATACGACTATTTTCTGCCAAAAACCCAGTTGTGAGTGCACAGGTCATGCCAGCACAAAAAGCCCCAATTACAAGTGGGATATTTAATAAGTAAGCTAGAATCACACCTGGTAAAACAGCATGGCTAATTGCATCACCCATTAAGGACCATCCTTTAAGAACCAAATAACAAGATAATAAACTCGTGGGCACGGTAATCATAGCAATAACTATGAAGGCTTGGTTCATAAAACTAAAATGAAAAGGCATNAAAATAGTNTCGATCATAATGCCTCTAATANAGATTTTGCCCGACGACGCGCTGCTAAGTAACCGTGCTTAGGAGCCAGTAAAAATACAGTTAAAAATATAAATGTTTGTAAACTGACGATTAATCCTCCCGTGGCGCCATCAACGAAGAAGCTAAGGTATGCTCCAACAAAACTAGTGATTGAACCAATAAGAACACTAAGAATAAGAAGAACAGGAAATCTGTCTGTTAATAAAAAAGCTGTAGCGCCGGGAGTTACGACCAATGCTATAACTAAAAATGCTCCAACAGTTTGTAGTGCAGCGACACATGAAGTGGATAAAAGTATAAAAAATATTGCCTTTAAGAGACCAGTGTTTAAGCCAATCGATTTAGCATGATCTTCATCAAAAAATGTGATCATCAAATCTTTCCATTTTGCTAAAAGTATAATTAAAGTCACAAACCCTATAATAGCTAACTGGAGTGTATCACCGGGTGTTATTGACAAGATATTACCCATAGTAATCGTTTGTATGCTCACAGAAGCAGGTGAAATCGAAACCATGAATAGCCCAAGTCCAAAAAAAGAAGTAAAAATTAATCCAATAATAGTATCTTCTTTTAGGCCTGTACGTTGGTTCAAAAATAACATTGTACCAGCAGCAAGGCCGCCAGCAACAAAGGCTCCTAATGCAAACGGAAGGCCCAACATGTATGCGCCTGCAACTCCTGGTACAATTGAGTGGCTTAATGCATCCCCGATTAGTGACCAACCCTTGAGCATAAGGTATACAGATAAAAATGCACAAATTGCTCCTACTAATGAGCTAACCCACATTGCGTTAAACATATAGCTATATGTAAAGGGTAAAATTAGTGTCTCTATCATTTAGGTCTCTTAATATTATCATCGTAAATGACAAAAGGTTTCTCATCGTCAGTTATTACTCGAATCTGCCGACTGTCATCATCATTGTGTAAGTCTGAACCACCCAGCACAAAGTGCCTAAGTACTCCTCCAAATGCGAGTTCAAGGTTTTCCTGAGTGAAAGTAGTTTTTGTTGGACCAAATGCTAAAACAGTTTGCTTTACTAAAACAGTATGATCACAAAACTCGGGCACAGAGCCAAGGTTGTGTGTCGAAACCACTACAACGCGACCTTCATCCCGCATTTCTCTAAGTAGCGTAATGATAGTTTCTTCAGTCTTAACATCTATGCCAGTGAATGGTTCATCTAATAAAATAACCTTTCCGTCTTGAGCTAATGCTCGAGCTAAAAACACTCTTTTTCGTTGACCCCCAGAGAGTTCTCCAATTTGGCGTTTCCGATAATCTGCCATGTTTACCCGGATAAGGGCGTTAGTTACAGCATCGCGATCAGCACGTTTTGGAGTTCTGAAGAAACCCATTTTTCCGTAACGACCCATTAGGACAACATCCTCAACTAGGATTGGAAAATCCCAGTCCACTTCTTCTGATTGTGGAACATAAGAAATTATATTTTGGCTTAATGCCTCTTTTACGGGTAATCCTAATATACGTATCTTTCCTGAAGAAATGGGTGCAAAACCCATGATTGCTTTGAAAAGTGTTGATTTTCCGGCACCGTTTACTCCCACTAGACCCGTAATAGATCCAGGGGGAATATTAAAGTTTGCATTGTGAAGAGCAGTGTGACCATTGCGGTAAGTAACTGTAACAGCACTTGCCGTAATGCCCTCTACGGAACTCATATGCCGTATGTAACTATAAAAGTACTAGCCCTTGTACCTGATATGGAACTCATGGCTCTAAACCTGACGCAATTGTTTCTGATGTTATTCTCAATAAATCTAAATAGGTTGGTACTTTCCCAGTTGCTATTGTTAAGCTGTCAACGTATAAAACTCCACCGTATTTTGAACCAGTCTCATTGGCAATTTGTTTAGCAGGTGATTGAGAAACAGTACTTTCACAAAAAACTGCTGGTATATTATTTTTGCGTACNGTGTCGATTACTCTTCGTATTTGCTGAGGAGTGCCTTGCCCGTCTGCATTTATTGGCCATAAGTATAATTCCCTCATTTTAAAGTCATGAATTAAGTAACTAAAGGCTCCCTCACAGGAAACCAACCAACGTTGTTGTGGTGCTATTTTCATAATTCTATCTCGAAGAGGGGTAATAGCCTCTTTTATTTGTTTTTTGTAGACATTTGCATTCTCTACATAAGATGCTTTATTTTCTGGATCATTTAGAATGAAAGCATCTCGAATATTATCTACATAAATCAAGGCATTACTATAACTCATCCAAGCGTGAGGGTTTGGTTTTCCCGAATACTCACCTTCACTAATGCTAATTGGTTTTATACCTTTTGTTATTACAACACTGGGTATATCCCTAAGATTTGAAAAGAACTGTTCGAACCATAACTCTAGGTTTAAGCCATTCCATAGAATTAGATCTGCGTCCTGTGCTTTAATAATATCACGTGGTGTTGGTTGGTAACCATGAATTTCAGCACCAGCTTTGGTAATGCTTTCCACTATGGCAACATCTCCCGCTACGTTTCGTGCCATGTCGGCTATGACTGTAAAAGTTGTTATTGCNTTAAATTTTTCTTCTTTTCCAAGCNTTACTGATGGANTCAAAATTAATACAAAGGCTAAGACTAGTTTCATGGACCACTTTCAATAGTATATTTTTATCTACATCCCGAAGACATAAAAGAGTATTTTACAAGTGTAAACGAAAATGATAATCATTCGCAAAGATAAATGATAGATGAGAATTGAGAATATGAAACTAAACCAAAAAGATGAGTTACTGATTGTTTCATCGTTAAGGGATGCGGGGGTTAGAGTAACCAAACAACGCGTGGCATTACTCTATATTTTAGATAAGGCGAAAGACCATCCTGATGCGATTGAGTTATATAAGAGGGCAAGTGAGGTGGAGCCAACTATTTCTTTAGCTACAGTTTATAGAACTTTATCAGTCTTGATTGAAGCTAAGGTTGTCCACAGACATAGTTTTGAAGGTGGGGGCGCTAGGTTTGAGAAAGCTAAGAGGTTACATCATGACCACATTGTTGATTTAAACACTGGTGAAGTGATAGAGTTTAACTCTGAGACAATTGAAAAAATTCAGTTCGAGATAGCGGCGGAGATGGGTTATGAACTTATCCATCACAAATTGGAGTTGTATTGTCGAAAAATTAACTAAGATTTAGTTCGAAATGTAACTCTAGAACTCGATATAACACTTGTAATCTTTAGGAATAAAACATGTCACATCCTGATAAACCTCTTTTAGCTGGCGTAATGGGTTGTCCCATAAAACACTCACTTTCTCCCATTCTACATAACTATTGGTTTAAAGAAGAGTGCTTGCAGGGTTCCTATGTTCCTCTACTAGTTGAACCAGATAAGCTCAAATCTGCGCTTAGGTCCTTAGTTAAGTTAGGGTTTTCTGGTTGTAATCTTACAATTCCTCTTAAAGAGTTAGCTATAGAAATAGTTGATGATTGTTGTGAGCATTCAAAAAAAATTGGGGCAATTAACTGCGTATCAGTTCAACCAAACGGTTTTCTTTATGGAAGTAATTATGATTGGTCAGGTTTTGTGAATGGGATAAAGTATGCATTTCCAGATTTCCAATTAAAAGATAAAATAGTTACAGTGCTTGGGGCTGGAGGGAGTTCTAGAGCAGTATGTTATGGTTTGCTTAGCGAGGGGGTTTCAGAGATTTTACTGATAAACCGAACGACTAGTAAGGCAGAAAGTTTAAAACAAGATTTGGGCGAGGCTATTAAGGTGGTTAAATGGGAAGATAGACATTCATATCTTTCTGATACTAGTCTATTTGTTAATACAACTAATCAGGGAATGGCTGGGGAAACCTCGTTGGACATTTCTCTCGATATGTTACCAGTCGAGGCACTTGTTTATGATATCATATATAATCCACTAGAGTCAGAATTATTGAAAGTAGCCAGGAATAGAGGCAATATGACTTTAAATGGTATTAATATGCTAATTCACCAGGCAATCCCAGCATGGGAACAATGGTTTAATATCACGCCAAACTCATCAGAGAAATTAATAAACATTATGGAAGAAAGTGTTAATAGTGAATGAGTACGACAATAAAGAATAATGAGATATCAAAAGTTTTTGCTGTTGCTCCGATGATGGATTGGACTGATAGACACTGTAGATATTTTCATAGATTAATTTCAGGAAAAGCCCTTTTATATACAGAGATGATAACAAGTGCTGCGTTAATCCGGGGTAAAGCTCATTATTTATTAGACTATAGTGAGGCTGAGCATCCCTTGGCCGTTCAGTTGGGGGGATCTGACCCCATTGAATTGGCTGAAGCCGCCTTATTATGTGAGGAGAGGGGTTATAAGGAGATTAATTTAAATATAGGTTGTCCCTCAGATCGGGTGAAAGCTGGTTGTTTTGGAGCCGTATTAATGGAACAACCTGCTCTTGTAGCTAGTTGTCTTAAACAAATGAGAAAAACTGTTTCTATTGATGTAACGGTTAAATGTCGTATTGGCATAGACAATCAGAATCCTGATAAAGTACTTCCTGACTTTCTCTCAAAAATTTCAGATGTTGGCATAAATAAAGTTATAATTCATGCAAGAAAAGCATTGTTGGGTAGTTTAAGTCCAAAACAGAATAGAGATATTCCTCCACTTAATTATTCATTAGTTTCAAAAATGAAAGATAAATTTCCAATGCTACACATTTCTCTGAATGGAGGAATTACAAGCCTCCAGTCTGCTTCAGACTTGTTGGATAGCGAGTTTGATGGGGTTATGATTGGACGTTCAGCATATACTACTCCTTGGGATATATTGTCTAATGTTGACGAATATATATTTGGAGATACTCCAAGAGTAGGGACAAGGTTTGATATAATTTTGAATATGCAACCTTATATAAAAAAACACTTAGCTACAGGGGGTAAAGTTAACCAGGTGACAAGGCATATGATAGGCTTATTTAACGGCCAAGAAAATTCAAAAAAATGGCGAAGATTCTTGTCGGATGAAGCAAATTTACCTGGTGCAAACGAAAGAATTCTTTTGGATGCTTACGAGACTATGGTGAGCAACATTGAATGCGAGCGAAAAGTATATGTCAGTTAAGTCAGAATTTACTAAAAAAGGGTGGAGTAAATTTTGTTTTGATAAGAATATATTTAATTGGACGAAGGCTGTAATTCCTACTTGTAAAAAAATAGAGAAAAATAAAGAACATATTCAGGATTGGATGCGTTGCGGTGATACTTGGTTCGTCGGTGTTAATATTTTGGATAATGATCAACAAGGCAGGGTTTCTGATGGTCCTATACTATCAGGAGAAATTATAAAATTTATCAAAGAGGAAATATTACCGGGTGTAAACTGGGATCGAGGGCAACTCTCTATTATGTATAAGGGATACCCAAAAATTACACCTGGTGAAACTGTGGCTTCCTTTAAGTTTCGTTTAAATCGTGATGCGGCACATATTGACGGTTTGCTACCAATAGGCCCTGATCGTCATAGAATGCTTAGGGAGCCACATGCCTTCGTACTTGGAGTTCCTTTAAATGTTACCGATCAGAATGCTAGCCCAATGGTAGTCTGGGAAGAAAGTAATATTATAATTAGAGAGTATTTTATTAATCTACTGTCTAAATACGATGTTGATGAGTGGGGTCGAACTGACCTAACTCAATGTTATCAAGAAGCTCGTCGAATATGCTTTGAAAAGTGTGAACGCGTTATCGTTCATGCGGTTCCTGGAGAGGCTTATTTAGTTCATCGCCTTACATTACATGGAGTTGCGCCGTGGACTGCTAAGCATTCAGTAACTGGTGAGGGACGTATGATTTGTTATTTTAGGCCACCCTTGAAGGATGTTAGTCAGTGGTTAATGTAAGCTAATATTAGATTTTTTGTCATTGTTTTATTTTTTTTCAATTTCAAAATCTGGTCCTTCTTGGAGTAACTTTAATCTGGCCCGCCTACCACCTCGCCTATGCGTTAAATTACTTTGGCGTTTGGGAAGCTCAAGAATGAGTGATGTTCTTTCACTCTCTGACATCTTTCCCCAAGCAGTAATTTCTTCAATGGTACGTAAGCATCCTGTGCAAATTCTTTCCAAAGGATGGATTGCACAGATTTTAACACAAGGAGATTGAACCTCATTTCTTACCCAAATATCATCCGTCATTTTGGTCCTTGATATAAACTAACCTATCTAATGCTCCCTGAAGTATATACGCTGCAGCAACTGAGTCTATGAGCTCAGCGCGACGTTTTCGTGTTGTATCCGCCTCTAACAAAGCCTTTTCAGCGGCAACTGTGGATAATCGTTCATCCCAAAAAGTAATAGGTAGTTTAGTAACTTTACTTAGGTTGTGAGCAAAAGATCGAGTTGANTGTGCTCTTGGACCTTCGCTACCATTCATATTTTTTGGTAAACCTATCACAATCCCGCATGCTGATCTTTCAGAAATTATGCTAAGTANTACTTCAAGATCAAGGTAAAGCTTTTTNCNTTTTAAAGTGAGTAATGGGTTAGCAACTTTTAGCAATAAATCTGAAATAGAAACTCCAATAGTTTTTGTGCCCAAATCTAAGCCAATTAATGGATGCTTTGGTTGTAAAAAGTCATTGAAGTCAGACAAATTATTGAAAACGTTTTGCATTAATATTCTTTCAAATTACTACGAAGGTTAGTATTTAATTAATGAAGTTTTTAGTTAAGTGTTTCAATAAGTTTCTGCTATGTCGTATCGACATCATGATAGGTCTGTTGTAGATGGATTGCTAGCCGAACCTATGAGAAAAGTTTTTTTAAGATAATTATTTAATGGTTTAGAAATTTGAAGCGATACTCATCTTTTGCAATTGTTCGAGAAGCGTTTAGAAATCATTCAGGTTGGAAGAAGGCGTGGGAGTCTCCTATACCCAAGAGAAAGTATGATGTAGTGATAGTTGGTGCTGGAGGTCATGGTTTGGCAACAGCGTATTACTTAGGAAAAAATCATGGAATTACAAATGTTGCTGTTCTAGAAAAGGGATGGTTAGGTGGTGGTAACACGGGGAGGAATACTACGATTATTCGTTCAAACTATCTACAAGACCCTTCAGCAGCGATATACGAAAAGTCTAGAAGTTTGTATGAGAATTTAAGTCAGGATTTAAATTATAACCTGATGTTTTCTCCACGTGGTGTTATGATGCTAGCTCAGACGGAGCACGAGGTAAGAGGTTATAAACGCACTGCAATGGCTAACGCTCTTCAAGGAGTTTCAACTGAATATATCAATCCTGAAAAGGTAAAAGATTTGTGCCCGATCATAAACCTTTCGGACCGAGATACCCAGTACTAGGAGCGCTCTGGCAAGCTCGAGGTGGTACAGCTCGACATGATGCTGTTGCTTGGGGCTACGCACGAAAATGCTCTGATATGGGCATGCACATACTTCAACAAAAAGAAGTCACTTCTATTATTTCTAAAAATGGAAAAATCGGGGGTGTTACAACAACTGATGGTGATATTCTTTGTGATAAATTGTGTATAGTGGTTGCTGGTCATTCAGGCGCATTGGCAGAAATGGGTGGATTTAGGTTGCCATTGGAATCTGTCGCTTTACAAGCATTAGTTTCTGAGCCCATTAAACCAGTTATGGATGTGTGGTTATGGCTAATACCGTTCATGGTTACATGAGCCAGTCAGATAAAGGTGAGATGGTAATCGGTGGTGGAGCTGATGGGTATAATAATTACACTCAAAGAGGTTCCTTTCACCACATAGAAGAAACTGTTCGATCCTTAGTTGAAACATTTCCAATGATATCTCGGCTTAAAATGCTTAGGCAATGGGGAGGTATAGTTGATATGACGGGTGATCGTTCTCCAATAATTTCGAAAACACCATTAGAGAATTGTTTCATAAACTGTGGATGGGGAACTGGCGGGTTTAAGGCAATCCCTGGATCTGGATGGGCCACAGCAGAGATGGTCGCTACTGGAGAAGCAGGACCTCTCGCAAGTCCGTTTAGTTTAAACCGGTTTAAGGAAGGTCGCTTTATCGATGAAAGCGTTGCTGCTGGTGTTGCACATTAAAGGATTTTACTAGTGTTATTGTTGAATTGCCCATACTGTAAATTGAGCTGTGAAGAAACAGAGTTTCAAGCAGGAGGACAAGCCCATCTTAAACGCCAATCTATTGGTTCTTCTGATCAAGAATTTGAAAGCTATTTGTTCGCTCGTAAAAACCCAAAAGGTGTGCATTTTGAACGATGGCAGCATGTTAATGGCTGTGGAAAATGGTTTCATATAGCAAGGTCCACTGTAACATTGGAAATCTTTGGATCATACAGTGCTCAAACATTGTCACCTCCCAAACAGATAAGAGTTAATATAAATAAAAAATTACCAGAATGGCGTTGGGAGAATTCGAAATGAGCTCTAGGGTCCCGGGTCACGGAAGTTTAGTTAATTCATCTAAACCTGTAAAATTTCAATTTAATGGTAAAGAGCTGGAAGGGTTCCAGGGGGATACATTAGCCTCAGCACTTTTGGCTAATAATCAACTGCTGATTGGTAGATCCTTTAAGTATCATAGGCCAAGAGGGCTGGTAGCTAGTGGTGCGGAGGAACCAAATGGGCTAGTGGGCCTTGGAGAGGGGAACTCTTTTGAGCCAAACGCCCGAGCGACCACAACAGAATTATTTGATGGATTAGTCTCTTGCTCACAAAACCACTGGCCATCGTTAGAATTTGATATTGGATACGTAAATAACTATTTAAGTAGTCTACTACCAGCAGGATTTTATTATAAAACATTTATCCACCCCAGGCCGGCATGGAAATATATCTTTGAACCTATAATTAGAAGGTCTGCTGGTTTAGGAAAGCCCACTAAGGGTAAAGACCCTGATAAATATGAACATTTTTATGCGTATGTTGATGTTTTAATAGTTGGGGGTGGGATTTCTGGTCTGTACTCAGCAAAGGTTGCAGCAAAATCTGGAGCAAGAGTTTTACTTATTGAGCAAACACCACACCTTGGAGGTCAAGCTTCCATTGATAACCCACTAATTGATCAAGGTCCGACAACAAATTGGATTACTAAGCTTACTAAAGAACTAGAGGGCATGAATAATGTCACTATTAAAACTAGAACAGTTGGAGTTGGGGTCTATGATCACGGGTACTCTCTTGCTTATGAGAGATTAACTGATCATCAATTAAACTTAAGTGGATCTCGGCATAGGCTTTGGAAGATTAGAGCTAAACAAATTATAACAGCAACTGGGGCTATTGAGAGGCCACTAAGCTTTGCAAACAATGATGTGCCCGGTGTTATGCTTGCATCAGCTGTTAGAAACTATTTAACAAATTATGGTGTTTCTATTGGAGACAGAACAGTAATTGTAACCAACAATGATGATGCGTACCGGACAGCAATTTCTTTAAAAAATGCTGGCCTTTCTGTGCCGCTTATAATCGACTCAAGGCCAAGTGGTGCTGGAGAGTTAGCAAAAACAGCCAGTGATTTAGGTATACGTATTGAAAATGGAAAAGCCATTTCAATTGTTCACGGTAAAGATCGAGTTAAGGGAATTTCTTTGTGTGATCAAGTTGGGTCGGGCACTGTGCTTGAGGAAATCTCATGTGATGCTGTGGCGATGTCAGGTGGTTGGTCTCCTGTAGTTCATTTGTGGTCACATTGTGGAGGAAAGCTAAATTGGGACAATGAATTATGTGCATTTCGTCCAGATACACAACTGCCTCCAACAGGAGTTAATGGTCTAGCGTGTTTGTCAGTCGTTGGGTCTGCTAATGGAGATCTACTAATAGATGACATTTTCAGGGTAACCTATGAAGTAACCTTAAGAGTAATAAAGGAATTA
>JGI20151J14362_10002886_pt1 | contig 11972 bp, 11 predicted proteins | sample COG_01_FD_14362 | JGI IMG/M metagenome (IMG submission 14362) | reverse complement strand
GAGAGGTTGCCGAAGCCGCCGTGTTCACCGCGTCGAACAAATCGTTCGGGAGTTCCTTATCGCCGTTCTCTTCCTCGTCTTTCTCGTCGTCTCTTTGTTTCTCATCATCGGAAGACGATTGTTCAGACGACGACGAGGACGACGAGGAGATTTTCTCGAACTTGGACGCTTGCACACGAGTCGTCGTCGTTTTTCTTCTGAGCTGCTGCTTTTGGTGTCCGCTTCGAAAAGACGAGGACGTCGAGCAGGAAGTCGCGGGGGCAGTTCTTCGCGCGGCAGAAACCACGGAAAACATCTATCTTTTCAGCTTTAGTGCGATGAGTTGTGCGACGAGTACAAAAATGACGACGAAGAAAAGCACTTTTGGAATGTGTTTTTCAAAATCTCTCCATTGAATATCTCTCGACCACACGACTGACAAAACTCTCTCGGACGATCGCGATGGACGGTGGTGGACAGCAGCATCGGCAGCAAATGACGCTTTTTTCCCGATATCGGGAGTTACCGATGACCACTCGCTGTGTGTTCACCATCAACGTCTTCGCGTTCCTCTTCAACGCAATCTTGCGATTGTTTTCGTATTCCACGTTGTGTTTGATACCAGCTTTGATGCGAGGCAAAGACTTTCTCGGGCAGTTTTATAGAATTTTCACGTCCGCGTTCACGCACGGGTCGTTTTTTCATCTGTTGGTGAACATGTGCGCGTTTATTCAGATCGGCGCGTTCGGGTTGGAGATGAAGTTAGGGAGCGTGAATTTCGCGTTACTCGTGTTCTTGTTTACGATTTTATGCGGGACGACGCACGTCATCTTAGCGAGCGGGATGTGGTACCTGTTAGGAATGAGCGGGTATCAAAACGAATGCGCGGTTGGTTTTTCGGGCGTCATTTTCAGTTTAGTTGTTTTAGATACCGCGTTCTCGAATATTAGACAAAGAGACGTTTTCGGCTTGTTCGTGGTGAACGCGTATATGTATCCGTTCGCGTTGATTGCGATTGTGCAATTGTTAGCGCCGAATAGTTCGTTTTTAGGTCATTTGAGCGGCGTGGTGGTAGGTTCGTTGTACGTGAAAGGGTATTTGAACAAATTGATTCCCTCTGAGAGAGCTGTAGATAGAATTGAGAATCTCATATTATCCGGGATTTCGATTGAACGCTTGGAAGGATTCGTACAAAATACGTCCAAATCGGCGAGAAGAGTGCGCAGGGAAGAAGGCGATGTCGAAAGCGGGCAGCAATTCATATCGCCCGGAGGTACCGCGAGAACGACCACGAGAAAACTCAAGTGGTGGGAAGTGCCGGTCGTTGCAAGAATGGAAAGCGGAGAGAGTCAAAAAAGTTCAACGTCAACGCCGACCATCAAAGGCGTCGGACGAAAGTTGGGCAAAGGTAAACCTCCATCTCCTCCCCCGCCGTTATTTAACCAACAACAACAACAATCGCCGTCTTCTTCTCCAGGTTTAGCCAATAATACTAAAGCGTTTCCGTACAATAAAAAGTTCATCACGTTACTCGTAGAGATGGGCTTCCCAGAAGAAGAAAGCAAACTGGCGTTGGAGAGATCAAACAACGACGTCGCAGCCGCAATAGATATACTTCAAGGGAAATAGCGATGATTATTCTCAGCCTCCTGTTAGATTTAGTGCTTACTAATACGTTTGATAATAAAAGTTTAGTAAAGATTGTGTATTAACAACAAATATTTTGGTTTTTCTGTGCAAGTGGTGGTGACGGTGGTGGTAGTGGTGTTGTGGTGGTGGTGTGTGTGTATTTCCTAATTTGTCGCGTTCCGTCGGCGGTTACGAAAACCACCAGAACGCGAGAGCGCATTTTTCGCGGAGAGGAATTGTAATTCATCTCCTAATTTTTCATTTTTTTTTAAGTCCCATGACTGGAGCCTTCGCAAAGTCTTCTCATATAAGGGCAAAGCTTCTTTGCGGCTCGTTCGAGCGAAACAGCGGCATGGGGTGAGCGCGTCAACGAAAAAATATACTGTCGCATCACTCCCGCTGTCAAGTCCCGTTACTACTCAGTGAACTCTGGAACACTGGTAGTAAATCTCCTATTCTCTTCTAAATATATAATAAAGTGTCGGTTGTAAGGCCGAATGGTTGTGTGAAAAAGATGGGTCATCATCATCCGTTTAATCAGACGAGGCGGCGGCCAAAACAGCCAACGCTTCTTGAACCTTCGCCTTCAACGCGTCCGCAGATTCAATCAAGTGCAAGACTTCGGCTTGGTCCATCTCCAACAACATACCAGTCACCTTCGCGGCGTTCGCAGAGTCGACGGCATCAACCAACGGGTACAAGGCTTCCCCTAAAATCATTCTTTGTTGATCCGGGGTGGCCGTGCCGAGTTGCGAAACGATGAGCGCAATCGGGTTCGATTCCGCAGCCGGCGGCTCCGGCGCCGCTTGTCCCGGCATCGGTGGCATCGGCTGTTGCTGGCGGAAGTTTTGGCGACCGTTTTGCGGGCCACCTCTGCCACCCATACCCGGCTGGCCACGGCCTCTGCCTCCTCTGCCGCCCATGCCACCCGGACCTCTCATCATGTTCGGAACGCCCGGCATGTTGTAACCCGGCATCGGTCTCGGCCCACCCGGCATACCCGGTTGGAACCCAAACCCTGGTTGTGGTTGCGGTGGCATCATACCTGGCGGCGGTTGGCCGTAGTACATGCCCGGCATGCCACCGCCCGGAACGCCCGGCGGGGGCATACCGTACATCGGCGCCATGACACCGCCCGGACCCATCGATCTCTGCGCGAATTGCGCTTGCAAACGCATTCTGCGGTCTTCTTTACGCTGCGCCAAGGCGACGTACAACGGCTTCGCGCCAACCATTTTTCCGTTCAACTCAGTCACCGCACGCGTGGCTTCTTCCGGAGAGGAAAACGCGACAAACGCGGACCCTCTGGAAACGCCAGACGCGTCGCGCATGACTCTGCACGAAGTGATCGTACCAAACTCTTTGAACAGCTCTCTCAACGTTTCGTCGTCCGCGCCATCTTCCAAGTTCTTGATGTACAAGTTCGCGCCCGCCATCTTTTCCATACGTTCTCTTCTCTCAGCTTCGAATTTGGCCTTCAACTCAGCCTCTCTCTCCGCCTTCTTTTGCGCTCGGCAGACAACCCACTTCTTGTCTTCTTCGCCGTGCTTGCCATCGAGTTCTTCGACCGCCTTGGACGCATCTTCCGGCGTTTCGTAGCACACGAAACCAAAGCCTTTGGATTTACCGTCCTCGTCCTTCGAAATCATAACCGAAGTCACCGGTCCAAAGCCTTCGAAAACTTTTCTCAACTCTTCGTCCGTAACTTCATCGCCCAAGTTCTTGACAAAAACGTTGTTAAACTTCGTTTCCGTAGTGCCTCTTTCCGCTCTTCTTTGAAACGGACCGACGTAGACAACCTTGTCGTTCAATTCCATGCCGTTGACCTTCTCGATGGCTTCCTTCGCCGCCGCCTCGGTATCGAATTGGATGAAGCCGTAACCTTTGGAGTTGCCTTGACCATCCGTGGCAACCTTGGCCGAAACAATGTTACCGAACTGTGCGAACGTATCTCTCAACGCGACGGTATCAATGTCCTTGTCCAAGTTCTTGATGAAAATGTTCCCGACACCGGACTTACGAATAGTCGGATCTCTTTGCGAGTACAGGATGCGAATCGGCTTCCCGTTGACCACTTGAAAGTTCAACACGTCAATCGCTCTCGCCGCATCTTGCGCTTGCGAGAAGTTCACGTACGCGTATCCGAGCGATCTTCTCGTGATTAAATCTCTGCACACGCGAATGGAGACAACTGGACCGATGGTGGAAAATAACTCGTACAATTGAGCTTCCGTGGCGCTCGATTCCAAGTCGCCAACGTACAAGGACGTGTTGGAGGCGTTCTCGTCGGCAGCCGCGGCGCCCTTGGCGGCGGCGGCAGCGGCAGCAGCGGCAGCTGGTGCGGGCGCTGTAGTTATGTTGAGAAAGAGTAATTAATAAGTCAGTTTTTAATAAAGGATTGAGTGTTCGAATAAAAGTAAAGTTAAGAGAAGAAGAAGAATTTATTCGCACAAATGCAACAGATTCTTCTCTTTTCCCGGCAAAAGTCCCGTCAATTGCCCAAAGCCACAATTGAGGAAGAAAAATCGGCGCCGCTCTCGGAAACCGTCTCAGGAACGACCTTTGCGACCGCGATTGAGACCACTTCCCGTAACAAAAGTGCGTCGCTCTCTTCGCATCGTTCATTTGCGGTCAAAGCGTTCATTTTCACCCCCACATCTCTCCCTCCTTTCCGTCGCCGAGAAGGAGAAAAACAATTTTGCGGCGTAAAAATGCACCGAGAGAACGCCCGAAGATTATTTCGATGATGCGAGTAAAAACACAAAATTCATCTCTCGTACCTTTCGTCGCCGCAGCCGAAGCTGGTGGATTCGCAGTCGTCGTGGACATTTTTTTAAAGTTGTTCGAGATGAAACCGGTGTGGAAATTCGCGTCTTCGTGTGGTGGTTTTATTATGTATACGGGTGTGTATACTAAAATTCTACGCAACAAAAACGGAAGAAGGTGTGAGGAGAAAACGAGAGAGAAGAAGGGGTGGTTTCCTCGAGAAAATTTTTTTTCGGCGGCGCGCTGGCATTTTTGGCTGCACGGTGAAAAAATCTTTCCTCTCTTTTNGTTCACCACTTTTGAGAAGAAGGGCCACTCGTCAACCACGAACGCGAGTCCAGGAGGCACCGGACACACTTTTCTCTCTCCTCTGTAGAAAAGAAAAAGAAGGAAAAAGAAGTGCACACAAAAACACGTTCGCTCTCTCTCGTCGNNNNTAAAAATTGTTTTGACGGTGAGATGTCTTTTCGGTCTCGGCCGAACGACGACGAGGACGAAGACAAAGAGGAAGACTTTAAAGAAGAAGAAAAGAAGAAGAAGGCGACGATGAAAATGACGACGACGACGATGCCTCCACCACCTCCGCGATTCATCAGACGACAAAAACAACCACCACAAAAGAAGAAAACAAAAATCGTCCTCGAGGAGGAGGAATTCGCGGCTCGATTAGAACACATCATCGAACGCGATTATTTCCCGAACGTTCCACAAATGAAGGATGAACTGCGTTTACTCCGCGCGGAACGAAAAGGGAACGAAAAGGAGATTTTAATGGCGAAGAGGAACATTCAGAAACGAATGAGAGAGGAGGAAGAGGCGAGGAGTGGGACCAGTAACGGTTTGACGCCGAGTTTTTATTACGGCAGCACGTCCGAGAGAGGAAAAGGAGGAAGGAATACGCCGACGACGAGCGATACTTCTGGAATTGGATTTTCCTTTTCCTCCAGAAGAAGAAGGAGAGAGGAAGAGGAAGAGGAAGAGGAAGAATATGATGAGGAAGAGGAGGAAAGAACAACAACAACAACAACAACGACAAAACTTCTCGACTCGAACAAGACGCTCACGCAGTTTCTCGCTTCGCACACTTCCGAAGATAACAAATCGTTCGAGGATATATTGGAGAAGATAAATAAGAAGAGAAGAGAGAAGAATGCAAAATTATTCGACGCAAAGAAGATTCACAGCGCGATGAATGTGCAAAGGCTCAGTGATGGCAGCGAAGGAGCGAGGACAAAATCGGGAGCCTTGGCGCTCGCGGAACCGGGACAGAACGCGTTGTTCTTCCGACCAGACTCGGCTTTGGCTTTATCGAAGAACGAATTGGCAAATTTAGGCGCGACAACAGCTCCGAAAGAAACGTTTGCGCGTAACACTCGATTCAACAGCTCGAATAACAGTCACGTAATAGAAGTGAACGAAGTCGACGAGGAAGAGTTGGCTTTGTTTCGAGAACAAAGAGAAAAAGAGATGAATCCAAACGTGAATTATTCGCGAATCACGACGCCAAGTTTCACGCCTGGTCGCGACAATTTTACGCCGATAATGACTTGGGGTGTTTTAGATGCAACGCCTGTGCGCATTTCATCATCGACTGGAGGAGGAGGAGGAGGAGGAGAAGATATCGTTGCAAGAGCGGCTGGAGAAAGCGTGGAGGAACAAAATTTGTACAGATTCGCGCGCGAAGACGTCCGCGAACTCGCGGCGAGAAAACTAGAAAAAGCCAACGTAGTCAAGCGGAAACTGCGCAAGCAAGCGCAAACGCCATCGACGACGAGTGGTTTGAGCGAAAGTGCGCTTCGTCTACTTCGAAAGTCGACGCCTGGACGTGGCAATACCGGTGAAGACTTTTTGAGGATGGACGTGAATCGCGCCATGCGTCAATCCGAACGACGAATGACTTCAAGCAGACGAACTCCATCTCTATCTGCTCGCGATCGCACGCCTTCGATGAAACATATGGTACCATCGACTTCCGCCAGATTTGGGAAGAGGAAACCAGGCGATGGAAACGACGACGACGACAAAGATGAAGGAAAAGCGATTCCTTTCTTGAGCGCGGGAGGAGAGAAAAAAACGCCTCGTCTCACCGAAGGTTTACTGTAAAAGTATTCATGACTTTTATGATAGGAGCAAAATAGCGAAGAATAGAATAGAATAGAACGAGAATAATGTGTAGACTTGAACAACTTTAAGAGCAGCAGCAGCAGCAGCAGTACTACTAAACAACACACATACGAAGCTATTCTTTGTGTCATTTTTTGGTCTTCCGAGAGGATTTTCACAGAGCAGCAAACAACCAAACAACGACTCCATTCCACACTCTTCTCTCTCTCTCTCTCTCGCCTTGAGCCCAAAAAAGAGAACAAAATCATCATCATCATCATCGTCGCGTTAAACTAAAGCTTTATTATTATGTCTGCTTTTCTTTGCTGCGCGTCCTGGGCGGGATGTTCCGCCTTGAACTGTTGCGCCAACGCGTTAAACATCCACCAGAGAGGCGAGAAATCTTTCAAATCCGTCTACTTCGTTTCCTATTTCCTCACGCAAGTTCTCGCGTGGCAGATGCGAGACAACTACCCCGCGGAAACGAGTTCGATCGAAAAGTTCACGCACACGGAAATGCAAGGATGCCAAGGCTCTCGGTGCGCGTACGAAAGCGCAATGAGAGTGGCGCTCACGAACGTGCTCTTCTTTTCGTTTATGCTTTTGGTCACCTTTAAAGCGGACGTTCCCGAGACGGAGGAAGAAGAAGAGAAAGAAGAAGGAGAGGACGAGGAAAGACGACGAGCTTTAAAACAATCGAGAAGAGACCGATTCGAGAATTTAAACGTACGATATCGCGTGCACGTGGCGTATTGGCCGTTTAAACTTTTACTCTGGTTGGCTTTTCTTTGCGTCTCGTTTTGGTGGGTGCCGAGCGAGAGCGTCGACGTCGCCTTCCAAGTGTTTCGATTCGGCGCCGGGGTGTTTTTACTCGTCCAGATGATTGTAATCATAGCCACGGTGTATGAGCTGAACGAGTATTTGGTGGAGAAGGCGGAAGAGGGACGCGCTGGGGCGATAGCGTTAGTTGTGGGGACGATTGTCGCGTTCGCGTTGGCGGTGGCGACGTTCGCGTTGAGTTTTACGCGGTACGATTGCGACGGAGATAAGACGACAGTCGCGGCACTTTCGATGGCGATTGTTTTCGTCGTCATATGTTGTGGCTTTAGTTTAATGGAAGATATCCGAGGAGGTTTATTTACCAGCGCGATTGTCGCTTTGTACGTGGCGTATTTGATGGCGTCGGCGAGCATGGAAAGATCGAAAACGTGCAATTTAGTGGACAACGCGACGATGCAGAGTAAAGACGAAGAGATTATCGAAATCGTTGGTTTTGTCGTTCAATTAGGAGTGGTTGCCTTATCAGCCTTCAAAGCGGCGAGTGGACACAAACGTTTCCAAGGCGTCGCGCACATTACGGACGACGACGACGAGCACGGCAGCGCCGCGTATACGTTTTTCCACGGCGTGTTTTTAGTCGCCAGCATGCACGCCGCGTGTTTATTAGTCGGGTGGGTAAAAGTAACGCAAGAAGAAGAAGAAAATAGCGGCGGTACAAAAACGATATCCTCGACGACGGCGGAGAGCTTTTGGATTAAAGCGACGTGCGCGTATTTCACCGCGTTTCTTTATCTCTGGTCGCTCATCGCCCCGAAAGTGATGCCCGATCGAGAGTTTTGAGACTGAAACTCGTCGTTGTAAATAAAACCTGCTTTTCGCCGTGCGTCTATCTCGCGTGCGTCGGTTCCTCCTGTGTGCGTCTACTCACGCGCGCGTTGTATTATAAAAATGAACACGTCCAGGAGTAGAAACACACTTAAACACTTATTATGCACTCTTTCCTCCTAAAAATTTTCTGTCGTCGTCAAAAAAGGTTGATTCCAAAAAGAAAAACAAAAAAGTTCCTGAAGACTTTATCCACAAACAAACCACATTTTCAGACGCACTTTTTAGTACTACTACGCGCGGAAGAAAGACACACACTTTTACACGCGCTCAAAGTTTGATCATAGTATTATCAAAACGCGCTTATACACCATCGTTAGTATTATCACGACAACAAAAACAGCGTTAAAATCAATCATCATGACGACGACGACGACTTCGAAATTGTTCGCGCAAAAAACGATCCTTCGCGGCGGAAACGCGTTGGGGAAAAGCATCTCTAAAAGTGCGAAGCGTTCTTCTCCGAGTGCGGCGGCCAGAGTGGTTCGAACGATGGCGTCGAGCACCACGTTACCGATTGATTTGAGAGGTAAGAAGGCGTTCATTGCCGGCGTGGCGGACGACAACGGTTTTGGATGGGCCATCGCCAAGGCGTTGAGTCAAGCCGGGGCGGACGTTATCCTCGGCACGTGGGTGCCGGCGTTGAATATCTTCGAGACTTCGTACAGAAGAGGTAAGTTCGACGAGTCGAGAAAGTTATCGGATGGCAGTTTGATGGAATTCGCGAAGATTTACCCCATGGACGCGGTTTTTGACACCATGGATGACGTTCCGGAAGATGTGAAGGCGAACAAGCGATACGCAGGTAACGAAAAGTGGACCGTGAGCGAAGTCGCCGAATGCGTGGAGAAGGATTTTGGTAAGATTGATATTTTGGTCCACTCGTTGGCGAACGGCAGAGAAGTGGCAAAACCGTTGTTGGAGACGTCGAGAGAAGGTTATTTGGGGGCGATTTCCGCGAGTTCGTACTCGAACATTGCGATGTTGCAAAAGTTTGGTCCGTTGATGAACAAAGGCGGCGCGTGCATTTCTTTGACGTATTTGGCGAGTGAAAGAATCATCCCAGGGTATGGGGGTGGTATGTCTTCCGCCAAAGCGGCTTTGGAGTCTGACACGAGAGTGTTGGCGTTCGAAGCTGGGAGAAAGTGGGGCATTCGCGTGAACACCATCAGCGCCGGTCCGTTGGGCTCGAGAGCCGCTAAAGCCATCGGTTTCATCGACGATATGATCAACTACTCCATGACGAACGCGCCGTTGAGCGAAAAGCCGTTGGATGCCATCGAGGTTGGACACACGGCCGCGTTCTTGTGCTCGCCGTTAGCCTCGGCGATTACTGGGAGCACCATATACGTCGACAATGGTTTGAACTGCATGGGCGTAGCGACGGATTCCAAGTCCATCCCGGATCGATCCTAAACGACGACGGACGACGGGGCGGTGCATTAAAATCATAGTTCATAAAACTTTAATAATAATAACGTAAGAGTATCTAATTAAGAGAATTGAAGACGACGGTTTGTGTATGTATCTCTGCGCGCTCGCAGTAAGAGTTTTATCAAAAGAACTTTCTTCACAGAAAGACGCACAAAATCACTTCTCTGCTCTCATCGCATTCTTCACAAAGTTTTCTCTCCTTTGCACGCGAAGAAGTTTCGTTTATGTCTTTGCACAAAACGGCGACTGAAAAGCTCGTCGTCACCTTACGTCGCGGGTTAGCTGGAAAGCGAGACACGATTAAACTCACCTGTATAGCTTTAGGATTGCGTAAACCTCGAGCGTCGAGAGTCGTCCCGAACACGAGCACGACTCGAGGACAGATCGAAAAGATCAAACATTTAGTCAAAGTGGAAACGGAAACCGCGTTTCTGAAACGATTGGAAAGGAAGGAGAAGAAGTTTAGCCTGCGACCGGAAATTGTCGTCGAACATTAAAAAGTAATTATTAATGTCGTCATCCATCTCGTCGTCGTCGTGTTGCTGTTGTTATTCCGCGCGCGTAAAAACCGACAGCCGTCGCTTTGCACCTCAAAAACAACGAACAAGGAGCTCGGGTGGTTCGACCAAAGCGACCCCTGCGGAAGAATCAACGATGGGTGGTTCTTCTTCTTCTTCTTCTAAGAAAGCGAGAGCTTTGGAAATTTGGCGCATGTGCGATGCCGTGTGTTTTGACGTGGACTCGACTGTCATCGATCACGAAGGTATCGACGCGTTGGCGGCGTATCTCGGCAAAGGCGAAGAGGTGGCGAAGGTGACCACGCAAGCTATGAATGGAGAAATTCCGTTCGAGAAGGCTTTGTTTTATCGATTAAACGCGATGCAGTGTTCGAGACAGCAGATGGATGCGTATTTAAAAGAGTATCCGGTGAAACTTTCGAACGGATTCCAAGAACTGAGAGACAAGTTGAAAGAAAAAGGGAAGACGGTGTATTTAGTGAGCGGAGGGTTTCGACAAATGATCCATCCGATTGCGGAATGTTTAGATATCCCAGTCCCTACGAACGTTTGGGCGAATAATTTGTTATATTTAGAAGATGGATCGATGAATTCAGAGAAACCATTCGACGACGAAAACGAGTTTACGTGGCGCGCGGGCGGAAAGGCTTTGGCCGTCGCGCACGTGAAGAAAACCGGGAATTTCAAAACAGTCGTGATGGTTGGCGATGGCGCGACGGACGTGGAAGCGAGAGCAGAGAATGGAGCAGATATTGTTATAGGGTACGGTGGAACGGTAAGAAGGGAGAACGTGGAAAAAACGGCGGATTGGTTCGTGATGGATTTCAAAGAACTCGTCGAAGCCCTCTAGTCTGGATAAAAGTATTGAAGTAATTATATTCACGTACCAGTATGTGTGTTTTTTTATAAAAGAATGACTAGAAATGAACAACACTCCCGTAATTCTCCTCTCTTCTTCTCCGTATAAGTTCATCAATGTCGTCATCGTTTTCTCTATTGTATTTAGTACTGTCTGTCGTTCATTCTGCCTTTGAGGATGATAAACGCTATTTTCCGTTCTTAAAACGAAGCGATATCGGTGGAGTAGTTGAACTCCAACTTCACGTCGTTCATATTTGGCGCGCTCGTAAAGTTCTTCAACGGCATCTTCGCGCTCAAATTACCTCGTCTCAAAGTAATCTTACCGCTCCCGTTCGTAGAGGCTTCCAAGCTTCCTTTCACGCCTTCCGGAAGCGGATAACTGAGGGTCATTTTCCCTCCCTTGAACGTTTGCGTCTTGACGTTCGCGTCCGCTTTCACGGAGACGTCAATCTTATCGATTTTCTTCTTCGCAGTCACCGTCAATTGCTTCTTGGAGTTATCAAACTCCAGCGTTGACTTCACGCCTTCGAAAACCGGTGGTTCCAAAATGCCTTTCACCGCGTTTCCTTTCGCCTTCCACTCCAACGTCGCCGTCGAGTCGATCGCCGACACTTTCTCTCTCACGGAGATTTTCAACACATCCATAATATTCTGCGTGTTTTGGTCCACGTCGTCTAACTTGATCTTCCAAAAATCCTTCGCGGCTTCTAAGTCCACTTTACTCGTCTGCATGTTCGCATCCAAATTGCCTTTGGAGGATACCTCCACGTTCACCGGGAGGACAAATTTCGCCGACAAATTCACCCCTTCAACCGTCTCGGAGACTCGAATTTTGAGTTTCTCGCACGTGGCGGATTGTTCCGAGAGGACGGATTCAACTTCCGTTTCGATGTTAATTTTGCCCATTTTAATAATGTTACTGTAAAGTTGTTGTTGTGTATCGCAGCAGTGCGTTCGGTGGTCGTGTTTTTTGCGTTTGTGTTGTGGATATACTCTATATAGAGAGAGGATAAATGA
>JGI20151J14362_10002881_pt1 | contig 11981 bp, 13 predicted proteins | sample COG_01_FD_14362 | JGI IMG/M metagenome (IMG submission 14362) | reverse complement strand
ATTTTAATAAAATAGTATTCAAATAAATATGTAGCAAATAATGCAAAGATTATTTTAAATATTAAAGCGCCAGCTACACCCCATAAAATAATTTGTTTTCTATTTTTTGGAGCAAAATTTGCAGCAATTAATCCAATAATTATTGCATTATCTGCTGCCAAGATAATATCTATAAAAATAATTTGAAGTAGTATGACTGTTTGTTCTAACAAAGTAATTATATACTAGTAGATAATTCTAATAATTCAATTGGTTAAAAGTGTAGGTTAGTATTTAGAAACCTTTTCACCATCTATGATAGCTTTTAGTTCATCNTATTCTTCACAACCACANCCCTTTAGCACCTCTAGTCTTTCAANAGCAAGGTTAAGCCTATTGGTTGATACATATAATTCACCTAGATATTCATTTATACCATTGTGTTTTGGATCAATTGCCAGTCCTTCAAGATAATATTTTTCACCNTTTTCAAAATCCCCTAATTTTCGNGATGTGAATCCAAGATAATTTAGTGTGTCTGCTTTGTTTGGATTTTTTTTGTTTGATTTTACTAATAGTTTAAATGCTTTTTCATACTTGGATTGCGCTTTNTCTTTTTTCCCTTTTTCTTCATTTTTCTTTGCTGAGTTAATTAATTTTACAGCTTNATCATAANTTGATTTAGTATCATCACCAGATGATCCAGCTGAGAAGACGTTTCCAGTAAATAAAAATATGATAACTAAGGTTAGAATAGAATTTTTCATTTTAAATAAATTTTTTCATATTGTTTAATGTTTTTAGTTCTAAGCCATTTTCAATCAAGTTTTCTTTTATAGATTTAGCTGTTGCCAATGCACTTAAATTATCACCATGTATGCATACTGAGTCAATTTCACAAGGTATTTGCTTACCACTGTGACAATTCAGCGACTGAGTTTGTACCATTTTTAGAACATGTTTTTTAGCTTGTTCTGGATCTATAATTAGAGCGTGTGGTTTTTTTCTAGAAACAAGATTGCCATCATCTTCATAGTTTCTATCTGCAAATATTTCACAAGCAAATTTCATATCTAATTTTTTAGCTGCTTGTTGCATTTTTGAACCTGTGGGTACTAAATAAATTAAATCTTTGTTAATATCTTTAATAGTTTTAGCCAGTGTTGTGGCTAACTCAATATCCTCACAAGCCATGTTATTTAATGCTCCATGAGGTTTAATGTGAGATACATTTTCTCCATTTTCTGAGGCTATTTTTTGGAGTATCTCGTATTGATCAATTATTAATTTTTTAATTTCAGAAGAAGACAAATTCATTCTTTCTCTTCCAAAATTTTCTGGATCATTAAAAGAAGGATGGGCACCAATACTTACACCATTTTTTTTTGAAATTTTAATTACTTGATTCATTGTTTCTTTATCACCAGCATGATAGCCACATGCAACATTGGCAGAATTAATGATTTCTAATAAATCAGGATCATATTTATTAGAGTGATGTTTTGATTTCTCACCTAAATCACAATTTATATTAATTTCCATACTCTTAATAGTTAAGTATAACATGGCATGATAAAAAATATATCAAATCTTGGTGACGCAGCTTTGTATTGTGATTTTGGACAAGAAGTAAATAAAGAAACCAACACTAAAGTAATAAAATACTTTAAAAGTATTCAAAAAGAAAATATTCAGGGAGTAAATAATTTAACACCATCCTATAATAAACTAATCGTTTCTTTTGATTTAAAAAAAACCAATTTTAAAAGCCTTAAAAAGAAAATAGAAGGTTTAGATACACTTAATAGTAATACTTTAAGTGGTGAAAAAATAGAAATACCAGTATGCTGTGATGAAAATTTTTCATTAGATATAAAAAGATTAGAAGAAAAATTAAAAATTGATCGAGAAAATATTTACAAAAACTTTTTTAATAAAAACTTTTTTTGTTACATGACAGGTTTTATTGCAGGTATGCCTTTTTTAGGTGATCTTGATAAAACCATGAGAGTGAAACGCCTTGAAACACCAAGAGTAAAAGTGCCCAAAGGATCTGTAGGTTTGACTGAACAATTTGCAAATATATATACTTTTGAAAGTCCAGGAGGATGGAACATTATCGGTAATACTCCCAAAGATATCTTTGATAGTTCGAAAGAAATTGAACCTAATCTAATAAACCCTGGTGACACAATCACCTTTATAAGAATTACAAAAGATCAATATCAAAATTACAATGAATAAAAATTATTTTGAAATTATAAGAGCTGGAATTAATACAACTTTTCAAGATTTAGGTCGAAAAAATCTTTATCACATTGGTATTCCATTTAGTGGTGCAATGGATAATAGAAATTATTTAATTGCCAATAAACTTGTGGGAAATGAATTAAATTCCCCTGCAATTGAATTTGCTTATCAAGGTCCATTATTAAAGTATTTTGGAAAAAATATAAATGTTGCAATTACTGGAGATGTTAATTTTTTATTAAAAAAAGATAAAGATGTAATTGATGGGATTTGCTATCAATCTTTTACTTTAGAGAATGGTGATGAAATAGACATTATATCAACTAATAAATCTGTTTATGGATATTTAGCTATTAGTGGTCAATTAGATATAAAATTTCAGTGGTCAAGTTGTTCTACTAATACTAAAGCAAATATAGGAGCTAACAATGGTAGAAAGTTAGAAGCTAATCAAAAAATAAATATTTCTAAGATAAATGAAAATTTAAATAATAAAAAATTAAATTATATAAATACTAGAATAGAAAATATAAGAGTAATCAAAGGCACCAATTTTGATTATTTTTCTAATGAAGGAAAAGATATTTTTTTTAAAAAAGAATTTATAGTTTCTAAATTATCCGATCGTATGGGTATGAGACTGGAAGGTCCAAAGGTTGAAAATATTGTTGATACAAATATTAAATCAGAGGGTTTAATTAAAGGTGTAATTCAAGTTCCAGCTGATGGAAACCCAATCATCATGCTTTCAGATCATGGAACCATTGGTGGATATCCAAAAATAGGAATAGTCATAAGTGCTGATTATGACAAACTAGTTCAATTACCCCCTGGTTCAAAAATAAGATTTAAAGAAGTTGATTTAGCTAGTGCAGAAACCTTATTTAAACTGTATGACTTGGAAAATCAAAATTTAATTTCTCAAATTTAATGAATTTAATTAAAAATATTCCTGGCCCATTTTTAGTTTTTTTAGGTGCTGTAAGTTTAAGTTTTGGGGGATTGATAGTAAAATCTTTTGAAGGATCAACATTGTGGCAAATTTTATTTTGGAGATCTGTTTTTTTTATAATCGTAGTAAGTATTTTTCTTATTATTAGTTATAAAAAAAAAATATTTACTGCATTATATAAATCAGGCCTTCCTGGGTTAATTGGTGGAATTATTTTATCGATTGGGTTTGCTAGCTATGTATTTGCTATGTATGAAACCACTGTTGCTAACACAAACTTTATTATTCAAACACAAACTTTATTTTTAGCAATTTTTGGATATTTTTTTTTAAAAGAAACAATTTCTAAACTTACTTTTTTTTGTATTTTGCTTGCAATTTCTGGCATTATTTTAATGCTAGGTAATTCAATTTCTCCTGGAGAAATGACAGGAAATCTAGTTGCATTTATAATGCCAATCTCTTTTGCAATCTTAATATTAATTGTAAGAAAGTTTCCAGAGGTAGACATGATTCCCTTGCAGCTTGTTGCAGGAATATTTGCAATGTTAATTGGCTTATTGTTGTCGCCAACTATAATAGTATCATCAAAGGATATTTTTTTAGGTTTCTTAGCAGGTTTTTTTCAAGTTGGATTTGGTTTTATATTTATAACAATAGGCGCCAGGTCAACTCCTTCAGCTTTTGTTGGAATTATTATGTTAACAGAAGCTGTTTTAGGACCTTTTTGGGCGTGGATGTTTGCAAATGAAAACCCTCCATTATCTGTTTTGATTGGAGGTTCAATCGTAATAACTGCAGTTGTATTGCAATTTTTGAATAAATTTATAGGCAAAAAACAGACACTTTAAATATTTAAGTCCATCTATTTTTGTGGTACAAATTATATATACGGGAGAGACTACATAAGTTTGTAGCGCCGAAGGAGCAACTACCCAGGAATCTCTCAGGCAAAAAGGACCGTAACATATTAACTCTGGAAAGAGATTAAATTCTCGCCGAAGGAGTAATACTCTCAGGCAAATATACAGATGGGCAAATGAGTTAATATGGAAATAAAAAAAACATCTTTATATAAATTACATCAAGACAGTAAAGCTAAATTTGTTGAGTTTGCAGGCTATCAAATGCCAATTCAATATTCCGAAGGAATAGTCGAGGAACATAAATTTACAAGAAAACATTCTGGTATTTTTGATGTTTCTCATATGGGTCAGTTATTTGTTTATGGTGGTGAAGAATTAATTGGCGATTTAGAAAAAATTTTTCCACTAGATCTTAAAAATTTAAAATTAAATCATTCAAAATATAGTTTTTTAATGAGCAAGGATGCTGGAATTTATGATGATTTAATAATAACTAAAATTAAAGAAGGTTTTCTAATTATTCTTAATGCAGCCTGTAAAGACAATGATTTTGAAATTTTAAAAAAATTATTAAATAATAAATATAAAATGATTTTAGATGAAAAAAGATCTTTAATTGCTATCCAAGGACCAAAGTCTGCAGATATTTTAAGTAATGTTGTTAATGGGGTAGAGGACCTTAATTTTATGTCTGGAAACTGGTTCTCTTTTAATGAGCAAAAAATATATATTACACGATCTGGTTACACTGGTGAGGATGGTTTTGAGATATCAGTCGAAAATGAATTAGCTGACCAATTTACAAGAAAGTTAATTGAAAAAGGAGCTAAGTTAATTGGCCTTGGAGCAAGAGATACATTGAGGTTAGAGGCTGGACTATGTTTATATGGTCATGAATTAGATAAAAACAAAACACCAGTTGAGGCAAATTTAAAGTGGGCAATTTCTAAAGACAGAATATCAAAAGGAGATTTTATTGGATCTGATATTATCATTAAACAGCTTAATGATGGTGTTAAACGAGTTAGAGTTGGTATCAAACCTGAGGGAAAAATAATAGCTCGAGAAAAGACTAAAATATTTAATCAATCAGACTTGTATATTGGTGAGATTACAAGTGGAACATTTGGACCAAGTGTTAATGGGCCAGTGGCTATGGGATATGTAGAAAATGAATTTTCAAAAAAAGATACAAAAGTATTTTTAGAAGTTAGAGGCAAAAAGCATCCTGCAAATATTTGTGGTTTGCCATTTTATAAAAAAAGCTATGTGAAAGGAGCAAACTAATGAGTGAAGTTAAATATTCAAAAGAACATGAATGGATTAAACTTGAAGGTGATATAGCCACTATTGGCATAACTAAACACGCCACAGAAATGTTAGGAGATATAGTTTTTACAGAGCTTCCAGAAAAAGGAACTAATGTGGAAAAAGATGGAACTGCAGGAGTTGTAGAGTCCACGAAAGCTGCAAGTGATGTATACACACCTGTAAGTGGTGAGGTAGTAGAAACTAATCAAGAAATTGTTGATGACCCATCAAAGATCAATCAAGACCCTGAAAATACTGCTTGGTTCTTTAAATTAAAGATAAAAGATAAATCAGAAATGGATTCTTTAATGAATAAAGATGATTACGACAAATTTGCAAAGGAGAGTACCTCTTAATGTTACATAATTCTCAAAAAGATTTTTTAAAAAGACATATTGGCCCCTCTAGTGAGGATCAAAATAAGATGTTAAATCAATTAAAATATAAATCACTAGATGATTTAATTGATAATACCGTTCCAAAAAAAATAAAAATCAAAGATGAGCTTACAATCGGTGACTCAAATTCTGAATATGAAGCTTTAAGAAAATTAAAAGCAATTTCAAAAAAAAATCAGATTTATTCAAATTTTATAGGCATGGGTTATTATGGAACTTATACTCCATATGTAATTTTAAGAAATATTTTAGAAAATCCAGGATGGTATACTTCATATACACCGTATCAACCTGAAGTAGCTCAAGGAAGATTAGAGATGCTATTGAATTTTCAACAGATGATTGTTGATTTTACTGGAATGGATATAGCTAACGCTTCCTTATTAGACGAAGGTACTGCAGCAGCAGAAGCAATGGGTCTTAGCCATAGATTAAATAAAAAAGATAGCAGTTTAGTTTTTGTATCAGAAGATTGTCACCCTCAGACTATAAATGTAATCCAGACTAGAGCAGAACCCATGGGTTTAAAAGTTTTAGTTGGCAAAGAAAATGAAATACTTGACCAAGTAAAAGAGGATTTAGTTTGTGGAATATTACAATATCCAGGAACTTTAGGAGATATTAAAGATCCGAGTGAATCAATAAGTAAAATACATAAAAAAAATGGTAAAGCCATACTAGCTTGTGATTTGTTAGCACTAGCTAAACTAAAAACACCGAGAGAACTTGGTGCCGATATTGCTATTGGAAGTTCACAAAGATTTGGAATTCCTATGGGGTATGGTGGTCCGCATGCTGCGTTTTTTGCAACAAAAGATGAGTTTAAGAGATCAATGCCAGGAAGAATTGTTGGCGTTTCAGTGGATAGACATGGAAATAAAGCTTACAGACTATCTTTACAAACTAGAGAGCAACATATCAGAAGAGATAAGGCCACAAGCAATATTTGCACAGCACAAGCTTTATTAGCAATAGTTTCAGCAGCTTATGCTATTTATCATGGACCTGATGGAATTAAAAATATTTCTGAAAGAGTTTCTCAATTAACAAAAAACTTTGCAGATAAATTAAAACAATCAGGCTATGAACTATATTCAGATTATTTTTTTGACACTGTTACGATTATTACTAAAGAAAAAACAGATCAAATTTACAAAAATGCTCTTGATCAAAAGGTAAATATTCGAAAAGTAAATTCTGAGATGTTAGCAGTATCTTTTGATGAAAAGAAAAATGTTTATAGAGCAAATCAATTATTGAAGATTTTTAATGCTGCTGAGTCAATTAAAGAAAACCCAACAGAAAATTTACCAAATTTACCTAAAAATTTGTTAAGGACTTCAAAATATTTAGAACATCCAGTTTTCAATTCGTACCATTCAGAAACAGAAATGTTGAGATATCTTAAAAAGCTTGAGGATAAAGACATTGCTTTAAATAGAACCATGATTGCGCTTGGATCGTGCACAATGAAATTAAATGCTGTTGCTGAAATGATACCAATTTCTTGGAGAGAATTTGCAGAACCTCATCCATTTGTTCCAATAGAACAAATGGAAGGTTTTAGGACTTTATTTACTGACCTTAAAAATTGGTTGAGATCTATTACAGGTTTTTCTGGTGTTTCCTTCAACCTAATGCAGGTGCTCAAGGAGAATATGCAGGCTTAATGGTTATTAGAAAATATCATTTAGATAGAGGCGAAGCTAATAGGAATATATGTTTAATACCAAGTTCAGCACATGGAACTAATCCAGCAAGTGCTCAGATGGTAGGAATGAAAGTAGTTGTAGTTAATTGCGATAAAGAAGGAAACGTAGATTTTGATGATTTAAAGAAAAAAACTGAATTACATTCTGAAAATCTAGGAGCTTTAATGGTGACTTATCCATCTACTCATGGAGTGTTTGAGGAAAAAATTACAGAGATATGTGAATTAATTCATACACATGGTGGTCAAGTTTATATGGATGGTGCAAATTTAAATGCTTTAGTAGGAATAGCAAAACCAGGAAATTTTGGTCCTGATGTTTGTCATATTAATTTACATAAAACATTTTGCATTCCTCATGGTGGAGGTGGACCAGGTATGGGACCCATTGCCTGTAAAAGACATTTAGAAATTTATCTTCCAAATCATCCAGTTGTTAAAGATTGTGGTCCTGCAACAGGCATTGGTGCAGTTTCTGCTGCTCCATGGGGTAGTTCAAGTATTTTATCAATTTCTTGGATGTACATTAAAATGATGGGGTCCAAAGGATTAAAACTTGCTACACAAGTTGCAATATTAAATGCAAACTATATTGCTAATAGACTAAAAGACCATTTTCCAATTTTATATAAAGGATCCAAAGGTAATGTTGCACATGAGTGTATTATTGATATTAGAACAATAAAATCAGAAACAGGTGTTACTGAAGAAGATATTGCAAAAAGATTAATTGATTTTGGTTTTCATGCTCCAACAATGTCTTGGCCAGTAGCAGGTACAATGATGATTGAACCTACAGAAAGTGAAAGCTTATCTGAGCTAGATAGGTTTTGTGATACTTTAATAAAAATAAAACAAGAAATAGATCAAATTAAATCTGGTAAATTTGATAAAGTTGATAACCCAATTAAAAATGCTCCACATACAGATATTGAACTTACATCTGATAATTGGACACATAAATACACTAGAGAAGAAGCTGCTTATCCAGCTAAATTTTTAAAAGCTAATAAATTTTGGCCTCCAGTTGCAAGAGTAGACAATGTATATGGAGATAAGAATATTTTTTGCACATGTCCTAGCATGGATGAATTCAAAGAAGATGCGGCATAAAAATAAATGAAAATTGCCGTAGTTGGTTCAGGAATTTCTGGTTTAAGTGCTGCCCATTATCTATCTAAAAAACATCACGTAGACATTTTTGAAAAAGATGATCATTTTGGAGGTCATTCACATACTCTAGATTTAAAAATTGGAACAAAAAAAATAGCAGTAGATATTGGTTTTATTGTTTTTAATTTTAAAACATATCCTAATTTAATAAAATTTTTTGAAGAAAATAAAATCGAAATAGAAAAAAGTGACATGTCTTTCGCAGTATCAGTAAAGGATACAGCTTTTGAGTATTGTGGAAGAGGTCTAAATGGTATTTTTTCAAATAGATCTAATCTAATAAATTTTAAATTCTTGAGGATGTTTTTTGATATAATTAAATTTTATAAGAAGTGTGATAATTTTACTGAGTTTAACGAAGAAATTATTCTTGGTGACTATTTAAAAAAAGAAAAACTCTCAAAAGAATTTATAGATTATCATTTAATACCTATGGTTTCAGCTATTTGGTCTATGCCACCACATGAAGCAACACAAATGCCATTAAAATTTTTTATAAAATTTTTTCAAAATCATGGGTTATTTAAGATAAAAAATAGACCTCAATGGTACACGGTCAAAAATCGTAGTAGAACGTATGTTGAAAATATTCTTTCTAAAATAAGCGGTGAACATTTTAAAAACTACCCAGTTAAAAAGATTAAATCTAAAACTAATGGAGTCGATTTATATTATGGAGGTGAAAGTGAATTTTTTGATTATGACAAAGTTATTTTAGCTACCCATGCAGATGAAGCACTTTCTATAATTGAAAGCCCTTCAGAAGAAGAAAAAAAAATTTTATCAAATTTTAGTTACAAAAAAAACATCGCCTATATCCACACAGACGAATCGATTATGCCAAAAAACCCAAAAGTTTGGTCTTCATGGAATTCTTCAATTAAAAAAGATGAAATTGAAAAGAATTCAATTACATATTGGTTAAATTTATTACAAAATTTAAAATGTGAAGAGAATATATTTTTAACATTAAATCCATATTTTGAAATTGATCAATCTAAAATTATTAAAAAAGTAACATTTACCCACCCATATTTTGATCAATCAGCTTTAAATTATCAAAGTCAGCTTATAAATTTACAAAATAAAAGAAATATTCTTTTTTGTGGTAGTTATTTTGGTTACGGTTTTCATGAAGATGGAATAAAATCATCTATTGATATGCTAAAAAACCTTAATGACTAGCTCAATTTATAACGGCACTGTAGTTCATAAAAGATTTAAACCAAAGATACATTTTTTTAAATATCAAGTATTTTCATTACTAATTGATTTATCTGAATTAAAAATTTTAGATCAAAAAATTAGTTTCTTTTCTTATAATAGTTTTAATTTAATAAGTTTTTTTGATAAAGATCATGGAGATAGAGATGGATCTTCGCTTATTGAGTGGGTAAAAAAAAATTTAAAAGAAAATAAAATAATTTCTGAAAATATAAAAATAAAGCTTTTATGCTACCCAAGAATTTTTGGTTATGTGTTCAATCCATTGAGCGTTTTTTATGTTTACGACAAGAATGAAGAGCTAATATCAATATTATATGAAGTTAAAAATACATTTGGAGAACAACACACTTATATTTTTAAAGTAGAAAATAACAATCTTTTACAACATAATTGTGAAAAGAAATTTCATGTATCACCATTTATTGAAATGGATTGTAATTATTTTTTTAGAATTCTAAAACCTACAGAGAAAATATCAGTCATAATTGATCAATATCAATCAAATGAAAAAATACTGTATGCCTCTCAAGATGGCATAAGGCGAGACTTTACAAGTTCAGAGTTAATAAGATCTTACTTAAAACATCCGTTAATGACCTTTAAAATTATAATAGCGATACATTTTGAAGCGTTTAAATTATGGAGCAAAGGAATAAGGTACATAAAAAAAAAATTAAAAATTAAAAATAATATTACTTTTGAAAATAAATGAGCTTAAATTCTTTATCTGATAAATTAGTCTTTAAAACATTGGCTAATATTAAAGTTGGATACCTAGAAATTACGATTATGAAGGAAAGCAATTAAAATTTGGCAATCCTGAAGATTCTTTAAAAGCAAAGCTTAAGATTAAAAAACCAAACTTTACTTTTAATTTGATTAAAGGAGGTAGTGTGGGTTTTGCTGAATCTTACATGCGAGATGAATTTGAAACAGATAATTTATCGAACCTAATAGAAATTACCGCTAGAAATATCAAAATTATTTATAAATTTTCTGGTTTACTTGACTTCCCATTAATTAATTTTATTAAAAATTTATTAATTAAAAATACCAAAAATCGTAGCAAAGAAAATATTGCAAAACATTACGATTTAGGAAATGAATTTTTTTCACTTTGGCTTGATAAAACTTTGACTTATTCAAGTGCCATTTTTGATGAAAAAACAAAAGATCTATCTGAAGCTCAAAATAACAAGTATCAAAAGTTAATTGATTTAATCAAACCAAACAATGGAGATAAAGTTTTAGAAATAGGATGTGGCTGGGGAGGTTTTGCTGAGTATCTGGGAAAAAAATATGACGTAAAACTTGATTGTATTACTATTTCTAAAAAACAATTCGAATATGCTAAAGAAAGAATTTATAAATGTGGTTTGAATGAAAAGGTTAATATTGAAATTAAAGATTATAGAGATTTAAAAAACAAATATAACTCAATAGCATCTATTGAAATGATAGAAGCAGTTGGTCAAAATTATTTAGAAAGTTATTTCAAGACCATTAAAAATAACCTATCTACAAACGGCAAAGCAGCTATCCAAGCGATTACAATAGATGATAGTTTATTTGATCGATATAAAAATAAACAAGATTTTATCCAAAAATATATTTTTCCTGGAGGATTTCTTCCAAGTAAAAATAGCTTGAATAGGTACGTTTCAGATAATGGTCTGACTATAAAGTCTTACGATTCTTATGCTGATCACTATTCAAATACTCTTGCTATTTGGAGAGATGAGTTTAATAAAAAATGGGACTTAATTAAACAACAGGGATTTGACTCTACTTTTAAAAGAATGTGGGAGTTTTATCTTTCTTATTGTGAAGCTGGATTTAAATCAAAAAATATTGACTTAATTCAATTCTCAATTCAAAATAAATAGAAATATGAAGGAGACATGTGAGCAAAANAATAAACTTTAAATCAATTTTATTGATAATCTCTTTATTCTTAATTACAAACTGTTCAAATAATANTGTTATGAAACCAGAAGATTTTAAAAATAAAGAACCAAGATTAATTATTGAGGAATATTTATCAGGAAATGTTAAGGCATGGGGNGTCCTTCAAAACAGATCTGGTAAAGTAACAAGACAATTTTCAGCAGATT
>JGI20151J14362_10002863_pt1 | contig 12017 bp, 15 predicted proteins | sample COG_01_FD_14362 | JGI IMG/M metagenome (IMG submission 14362) | reverse complement strand
GCGGCTTGGATTGCGTGCCGCTCTGCGTCCTGTTCTGCGTGCCGCTCTGCGTCCTGTTCTGCGTGCCGCTCTGCGTGCCGCTCTGCGTGCCGCTCTGCGTCCTGTTCTGCGTGCCGCTCTGCGTCCTGTTCTGCGTTTTTTATTGGAGCCGCGCCCCTCAAACCCTCTAGTAATGTTTCCAGTGAGTTCTAGTTCGCGGCGTTGCTTTTCCATAAGCGCGGGATGTAGAACAGTTCTACACCGCGTATTCCGTCTGCGCAAGTCTTTTTCGTATTTTAAATATTTAGCGACATCATCTCCCCGCCTCCCAAGATATCTTGGAACAAAATTTCCTTCTATCTCAAGAAGATCTATGGATCTTTGGCATTCTAATAGGTCTTCCATAATATCACGTAAAATATTGGTTTGATTTTGTCGTCGGCGGTCCGCGTATTTTTTTGTATATTCAATTTCGGCTTTCTCCGCTTCCTTTATTTCACTTACCATAGAATCAACCTCGGCTGGGGGTTGTAGCGTTTTACTTCTAAACATTTCGAGTCTGTCTGAAAGGTCGCCTGTGACACGGTTTATACTTCCGGTAGAAAGTTTTTTTTTGCTAAATACTGTCCGTGGCGACATCCCGGGTGTTTTTGTAAAACTTTCTAAACGTTTTTTTGTACTTGTAAACATTATATTATACGGTCCTAAAATAATGTTTATTATGTATTTCTAAGTTGAACCCGTGTACAATTGTCGAATACTTCATTTCCTAAGTTGCATACATTTGGATTAAACTCGCTAAACTCGCTCTCGGCAAATAGTCCGGGAAATGGCTGATCGACAACAATACTATCTACAATACCAACGTAGAGGTCGCTACTAGTGGACGGCACATATACCGCCTGGTCCCCTTTCTGTAGTGCGAAGAATTGATTTCTTAGTTTAGATTCGTCGTTAATATGTGTTGGAAATCCGCTCCACGGTGCGTTTGCGGTTCCCGGGTTAAACGTTTGCGTAATATTATAAGTCGGCGGGATTACAATTGGCTCAGTTGCTCGCGCTCTCCTATCAAGTATAGGCATTATCGCGTATTTTGTTGAGACCGGTCTCATATCAATCTGTGGTTGCAAATATGAAGATGGAACATTTCTAGCCGAAATCCGGTCGCTTAATTCCTGAGTTCTCCCCGAACCACAACTAATAAGTCCACGAACTACACCATACATACTATTATATTCATTATTCATTTCCGCCATAATATATATATTGTATATAAAGAAATTACCTAAACGTTAATATTAAATGATTATTAATGTGTGGGATATTCGCATTAATGAATAATACCACAGCAATCCCGAAAACGGCAATAAACGATGCGTTTTCGAAAGGTAGTTTGCGTGGTCCAGAAGTCAGCACCTTGGAAATATGCGATAATAAATTATTATTTGGATTCCATCGCCTAGCAATTAATGGTCTAAATCCCGAATCAAACCAACCAATTAAAATAGACAATATCAAGCTTATCTGTAATGGCGAAATATACAATTATAAAGAACTATATTCGCATTTAGACGTATCTCCTTCAACCGACTCCGACTGCGAAATAATCATTCATTTGTATAAAAAATATGGAATTGACCGCACACTTAAGCTTCTAGATGGCGTATTTTCATTTATTTTATATGATTTTGGAGAGGAAACGACAGACCCAATAGTATATGTTGCGAGAGACCCGTATGGAGTTAGACCTCTATATATGATGGAGGCAAGAACCGAGACAAATAATACTCACGTGACAAATAATACTCAGGCGACAAATAATACTCAGGCGACAAATAGAGGTATAAATATAACCCACGACAGAATTATCGCATTTTCATCAGAACTAAAGGTTCTGAGTGAGATATTAAACCACAGCAGTATGTTAAGCCTTGGTGTATTAAACAGCGCTACCGACATTTTTAAGAACCATCCAACGTATTTCAAAACAATCACGCCTTTTACTATTCATCAATTCCCACCCGGAACATACTCTACGTATACGTGCGGATTTACCTCCCACTCATATTGGAAACCTATTTCGGTGGAAAACATTTACACCACGCCACGATGTCCACCTAGCATTCTTAATATATATAATCAAACAGATGTGGAAGCCGCTCGCCTCCAAATTTGTAAACTGTTAAACCGTTCTGTAGAAAAACGGGTTATAGGAACGTGTGAACGTCCCATCGCGTGTTTGCTTTCCGGTGGACTTGACAGCAGTCTAATAACCGCACTTGTTAATAAATATTACACAGGAACGCTAGAAACATATAGTATCGGTATGGCAGGTTCGGAAGACCTCCGTCGAGCTAAGCAAGTAGCGCTATATCTCAAAACAAAACACACCGAAGTTATTCTCACAAAGGAAGAATTCTTTACAGCAATCCCCGAGACAATCCAAACAATCGAGAGCTACGACACAACCACCGTCCGCGCGTCTGTTGGAAATTATTTACTTGGGAAATATATTTCACAACACAGCAAAGCCAAGGTAATATTTAATGGGGATGGAAGTGACGAGCTTACCGGCGGGNATTTGTATTTTCTGAAGGCACCGAGCGACCTCGAGTTTGACAATGAGTGCCGCCGATTGTTAAAAGATATACACCACTTTGATGTTCTGCGTTCAGATAAAAGTATTTCATCTAATGGTCTGGAGCCCAGAACTCCGTTCTTAGATAGAGAATTCGTTGATTATTATTTATCCATACCAATTTCTATTAGAAATCCGATGTCCAACGCATCGTATGTTATTAATAAGAATGTATGTGAAAAATTTTTATTGAGACAATCGTTTTCCATAATAGAGCCAAGTCTATTACCCGACCAAATTATTTGGAGAACCAAAGAGGCATTTAGTGATGGAGTGAGTGGCGTTGATGGGTCGTGGTTTGAAATAATCGACAAGGAAATCGCCAAGAGTGGATTCGAGCCGAAGAGCTACACAAATAACTACAAGAGAACTCTCCAGGAAACGAATCCGCCAATTACGCGAGAACAGCAGTATTATAGAGAGATATATGATTCTATTTATCCTAACACCGCATACGTGCTCCCGTATTTTTGGATGCCTAAATATGTAAACGCATCCGACTCAAGTGCGAGAACTCTCGATATATATAAGAAACAGGAAACCGCTTCTTCTCCACGCAAAGCTGCGATCCACGTGTGCGAATAATAATATATAAAAACCTGTATAATATATACGGATGACCGGATTTATTAGAACACTAATCAACAGCAAATGGCACAGGAATATATATATATACGCGATATATGCATCATATGTCCTGATAATTATTGCAGTTACTGGTTTTTTTTATATATCTCCTAAATACCTAACAACTTTAGAGGACTGGATTAAATATTATGTAATCGCTTTCTTACTACTGAGGTTCAATCCCTGGATATCTAATATAAAAGACCGGAGGGAAAACGCCGAGGTTGACAGAAAGATTGCCTTCTCGGCCGGAATCTTTTTATTATTAACTACTGCTGCTACAGATGTCGCGATGAATAGCCTTTCGCATATTGGTATTCCTATCAAAAAACTCTAAAAATAATATATTTTAAAAATTATATTATTTTATTGAACCTTTTAAGATTTCTTAACGGCGTTTAGAACGGCGGCGGCGTCTAGAGCGGCGTTTTTTAGCGTGGTGTTTAGCGTGGTGTTTAGCGTGGTGTTTGCTGGACCGACGTTTATGGCGGCGGCTGCGTGAACGCGACCGCTTGGTGCACCTTGAGCGGCGACGACGACGACTCTTTCCGCCACTGAGTGGGGAACCAACGAGCGAGGAATCAACTAATTGACTGAGTGAGTATCCTTCAACAGTCATTATATAGTATATAAATATAATAATTATTATCAAAATTTATATTAGAAGATTTTACGTGTCCCGGCGCCTTTATTAGAATAATTTCCGCGTCTTGTTTTTTTGCCGCTTTTCAAAAACTCCTTCAAGTGCTGCAATATTTTTTTACTAATTACCTTATCTACGCTTATTTCATTCTCTCCCTTCTTGATAACATCGTGTCCGTATTTGTTCATATATTTATGTATACTGTTTGCAAATTCTGAACGCTCTCCAACAACTTTATCTCCGTGCGATTTATAATATCTATCCGCCATTTCTCTAAATGTAAAGCTATGTGTATACGGCTTCGCGTTAATATAAAATACGTTGCTATGCTTCATACGCGGGTGATACCTATCATCTAAAAAACATATCTTGGCATTTTTGGGAATTTGGGTGCATCTTAATAGGTCCCCTACGCTTTTATCGTGACTTGTACGCCCAGCCTCCACAATCTTACCATCTACCTTAAACGCTGCAACGATATCGTCAAATACTACCGCGTTTAATTTATGGTCAAAATACTTTGCAATATTTTCCGCCCACGACCTAGGGCCTTGATTATTTGTATATATCATCAGTTTTTTACATTTATTTGCTGCCCTCTTCTTTACCAAAAACGACATTATCTTCATAATATCCGGTCTCAAAAATTCTTCGAATAAGTCCATAAGTTCAAAAAAATGCGACCTCTCTATTTTATTTTTTGTATAATTCTCTAGAGCGTCACAGAACATACCCAGTTCAACAAATGTCCCGAGCGTTTCATCTAAATCAAACACAACTATTTTAGGAGGGTTTGTCATATCTATTATTGAGAATTTATTTTATACAATTATTCTCTCCCCATATACTATATGAAGAACCTTACTCTATCAGACTATAAGGCGATCCTATATTATTATAATGTGGAGGTTGATACGTTAAGTAAAAAACAAATAAAGTTGCAGGCAGAGGATATGTTGGCTGCAAAGCTCTGTCGTTGTATAAAAAAAGTTAATGCTATTCAGAAAGACAACTCTCGCTCAATAGCAATATGTAGAAATAGGGTTATCAAACGAAAGGGGCTGGCTACCTCCGGATTCAAGTGCAAAAGAAAACCAAGACTTCTCCCATTCAAAAAAACAAAACGTGTTTTAAAAAAACTAAGGAAAAACTTGACTATCCGAAAATACAAGAAATAANATTGTTTATGAAATTGCTCGCCTCTATAAAGTCTCGCTAGTATCCATCCCTCCCGCTTCCTTTCCTATCAATGAACGTTTCTAGCTGAACCCTTTCATCCGTGTGGAGAAGACCAATCGATACTTTAATGTCGGTAAACGACTCTGACAGAGCGGGTATTCTAGCATCGTGGTTAATGAACAGTCTCCGGAATACATTCCTATGAAAATCTGAATACCCAAACATTACGGGTGTGTCGTTATTTAAAAACCTTGTTATGTCGTTACTAAGCCACTCCAGACTTCGTTCTTTCGGTTCCGGAAACCGTTTTTTATATTCAGAGTGGGTTCGTTCCATTGTCAAATAATATGACCGTATATCGTCAAGTAATTCCGGGGACTGCGGAGAGTATGTATATGGGACAATCATATCGCGGAATATACCCGGAGGAAGTTTATCTAGATAAGACATTGATAAATTAAATTAAAAATCAAATGCAATCAATTTTATGTTGTTTATACGAATAATTATTTTCCCATCTACATTATAAAATTGATTGTAAGTATTCAGTAAATTTAATAATAATAACACACATAACAAGAATATGAACATCATCCCTCTCCCAGACGAGCTTGTCCGCGCCATTTATAGCTATATAAACCCGGCGTTTGAGTATTCCGGCTATATCAAAAATGCTAGGGGGTATAGCAAAACAAAGGCGGAGCTATGTAATTTATGCACCGAATGCCAAATGGTCTCATATCACGGGACCGCTGAAGAAAAAATAGATAATTGTGTAAATATTGCATCGTATTCGTGTCTTGCTGCCGAATACCTAGAATCAATTAGTTTATTCATTGACAATAATCCCAAGTTTAAGCGCGAGGGTGTCATCGCGCTGCATAAATATAAAACTCATTTTGATTATGAAATACACGAGGACTCGATCAAAATGATGGAAACCGAAATTTCGTTGCGTCGAGGAATGTGGATATATCCGGATAAGTCCAGGGAGGTTTTGTTGTTCCATAGTATCCCCGAGATCCTTTTCAACGGGACAATTAAAGATATTATGTATTCTTGCATTATAAACAACATTAGAGGATTCAAAATAGCTCTAGGAAAATATCAAAGAAGGAATAAAATTTATCACCTCTCCGAAAGGGACATTTCTAAATTTGTAAACGAATATTATAATAACCTCGACTGGAACAAAGTCGACGTTGTTGCATATAGGAAAGGACTTATTAGAAAACTTATGAAGATTTAGTATATATTGTTTGTATATTAGTATGCTGCCGTCCGACATTATTTTTCCCGTTAAAGGAAAAAATTGTAGAATTACGTTATTTCTACTATTATTGAGACTAACGTTAAACTGCCCGATACTCAATAACCCGTGTTAAGACTTTTCTAATTATATTTCATTTATTTAAATATTCCATTGCCGATAATAACACCCTCTCCTCTTCGCTAAGTTTCTGGAAAACCAGACACTTCGCCATTTTAAATTCAAACACTAGGTTATTCCGGTTTCTACACAATACACTTACGTCATTTCCTATTTTGACATCACATACGACTCCACCATTTGTAAGTTTTATATTATCCGGATTTGTTAAGGGGATCCATCTCACATAAGAACCGAACTTTATGTCAGGGATTTCGTCAATGTATCTATAATGCTTGAGGGATTTATGATACTTAACCAATACTTCCCGACTTAGACCTAGTCTCTGAAGCATATCGTTTTTCATTTTTTTCACAGAAGTATAATCTAATTTCATTAATTTTGCATTATCGTCGTTATCAAGTGCGTTTATTAATGTATCTATGTCTAGGGGCATATTAATATAATTTACTCTATATTATAAACTAAAATTAGTTTTATATCATATAAAAATGAAGAATTTAAAATTGAAGTATTTTAAAGTCGCTTATAATATATAAAATAATGAACACGTTGCCTAACGAACTTGTTCGAAAAATTTATCAGTATATCCACCCAGCTTTCGATTATTGCGAATATATAAAAAACAAACAATCATATATCATTGAGAAACCCATAATGGACAGCTACTACACAGATATCTACAATAATTTAGACACGATTGACCATACTTCGGATAAGATGGGTGTAGTTTTCGCATATTGTGCTCTAATGAACGACTACTTGACAAAGATGAAAATGTTTATTTCAAAGAATCCTAAATTTAACAGACCACCAGAGTCAAATTATTTAAGTGAACATCAGTATATTACGATGTGGTCTACTGTGTATACTTTAGACCAAATGATTAGTATGGAACAAAACATTATGAATCGTCGAAGAAGGTGGACGCAGCACAATCCGCCACGAATGGAAATAGGGAGCGTTGTTGACATTTTGACATATGGATCTGTTAACGACCTCAGATATAGCTGTATTATAAATCTTATAGATTTCGCGGCAAGTTATCCATACGGAGATGACCCATATGGCTTACAATATAAGAAATATCTCGCGGGAAAACTTATGAAAATCTAGTTTACTTATCGGTAAGAACGTCCTTTGATATAACCGTTTCCTTCACAATATTTTTAATAATTTTGTTTTCAGTAGATGACTGCCTTCACAATATTTTTAATAATTTTGTTTTCAGTAGATGACTGCGAAACGTCCTTCATTGCCTCTCGGACAATTTTTATATATTCATCGCGCCCATTATCGGTATTCTCCCAGTCGGGATTTCCTTCCTCCCATACTGTTATTGTTTTTCGTTGTTTATTTGCAATATCATTTATTGCGGATTTGATATGATATTTATTCTCGTCCCTCCCCCACTCGTTGTTTTCCTTTATATATAGCGTTTCGCGCTTCACGTCGGTGCAGTGTATAGGTCTTCTAAACGTGTCCAACTGATTTAGTGCATTTACAAAGACGGTGCTCACTCCCTCAACCAACCCCTTATCTTTGGTATATATAAGATCATCGAGCTGAATATGCAACGACTCGATAAAATCAGATAGATTAATCGCATTTTTGCACTGTTCATTCAGAAAGACGTTTACGTTGAATCGGTTATTGTTATTATTGCCGATTCTCGGTATCATGTCTTGTATTATTTCCCTCTGTTCTTTCAACTGAACCATCATCTCATTTTTCACGTTTGAGTCACTATGTATTCCTGCTAATATACGCTCCATTAAAAGTCTCATATCCGTATTATCGTTTTCTACATTCGTACTTATTGGATTCATCTTTACAGAATCATCTATCACCGTATTCTCCGCCCCACCACATTCTGTTATCAAAAGATTTCCCGATTTATTTTTTTTTGTTATATTAGTTATTACTTTTTGCGGTGGTCCACACGTCTTTCCGTGCCTCCAGAGCCCCGACCGTTGTTTATAACCCTTACCACAATGGTCGCAATAATGCTTCCCTTCTTGGTTCTTATGCATTTTTTTTGTGGGCGTTGCCGTCCGTTGCCGTTTATGCTTAAGGGTTGAGCAATGTTGCTTCCAAAGGAAAGGACGTGAGCATCTATAGTCGCATTTTTCACAGTAAAATTCTGTGCATATTTTTTGCATATTTCGGTTGCCAAAAATATGCTCTATTTAAGCAACGAAAAATATGCACAAGTCCTTTTCGTTAAAATATATATTTTTTTTTAAAACCAAATTTGTCCAAAAAAACGGCAACATAAAAAGAGACGGATTTTATTTATGGTGCCATAAATCTATAAGAAATCCCGCACAACAATACCGTATTTCGTAACATTTCAACTGCATATATTTTGGTTGCCGATTTTCTGCATATTCAGCAACGGAAAATATGCAGCTCAAAATCGCAAAAATAGTGAAAAAATGTATGGTAACAACTTAAAAATCTTTTTTTTTATTTTCAGAGCTTTATCGTCTAAAACCAACTTTTTTAATTTTTGAGAAAAAACGGGCATCCTCAATTTCATTTTCTGAAAATGGACATTCTCAGAATGTCCTTTTTTCAATTATCGAAAATAGAATGCCCGTTTTTTTTCAAAAATTAAAAAAGTTGAAGTTTTTATGGTAACAAATATTAATAATATTAATAATTTAACACTGTATTAGATAACACTCCAAAAATAATGATGCAGTTCAAAATCAGGCAAACTTTTTGAAAAACATAGATGAGAGGAGAGATATATATTATATGTAATAATTGTATATGTTGTGTAAAATGTCTAGTTGGTTGGCAAACTCTATGGCTATATATTGTCTGGCGTGTGTTTACTATATTGTAGCTACGCGCAAGGTAGGAACCCCCTTTAATGACTCTCTTAGTGTAACACAGAGAGAAATTAAGAAAAAATCAGCAAATATACGTAGAACCATATTTTATCAAGGAATAATTGGCTCCGCAATACTTATTTTAATAATGAAGCCTTTTGAAAGATGCGACTAAATAATAGAAAATCCCGTCTTTAGCGCCGTCTTTTTTTGCAGCTTCTTCGATTCCCCCCAAGCGGACCGCCCCTGACAGCAAAATGCGTAGCACGTCTTTTGAAACGTTTATGAAGATCTCTCTTCTGTTTAGAAGTATACTGTCCGCCGCGCGACTTTAACTGGCTCGAGCGAACGCGCCTCCAAGACGTCAACGTATCTTTCCGAGACATTCTTGGTATTTTATTGCGAAGAGAGTTATATGGAGAAAGTTTTTTGGTAGGCATTATACTGTAGGTAGAGATTATAATTTGCAAAATTGAAACAAATAATAAGATAATTAAGATAAATAAATATGAAAGGCCCATCACACGTATTCTTTAGCGATAGTGGAGAAAAAATCAAGAAAACCCAAACACTCGCAAAATCCGATGTTTTCACAAATGAAGATAGCATAGCTTGTTCGTCATTTTACGATATGGTAAATGATGTGATTCTTCAAGAACAGTATGGTGTCGAGGATTATATCACAAATTATTTCGGCGGGTGGACGAGATACGACTGGGGAGATTATACATTTTGGTGGTGGAACACTCCCCGAAATGGAGGGATGGGACTTCAGAAATACGAACCATTTAGTTGCGTAGTTTCAGATTTGAAATATATTACCTCTTCGTTGGGTGCTCCTAAATTAGAGGAGTCAACATGGGATGAAGTATATCACGGATATTGGATTACGTGCACGTGGGACAGCGAGGCTGGCGGCGGCGAGGTAAAAACGTTTTGGTGGGGCGAGTAACCCGGTAAATTTAGGAGTATATAAAATATGTTTTGGATAAAGATAAATAAAAATAAGAAAAAATATTTTCTTTATATATATTATAATGTTTGGAGGAACTAGCCATCACCGCCGCCATTCGCGCGCCCGCCATTCGCGCGCCCGTCATTCGCACGCCCGCCATTCGCGCGCCCGTCATTCGCACGCCCGCGGTAAATCCCACCGCCGCCGTAAATCGCATAAACGCCGCAAGTCGCACCACGCCAAGCACCACCGTCGGTCCAAGCACCACGCCAAGCACCGCGCACATTAATTATAAATATATTTCATATGAATAATCTGAAATATATAAATCTAAAATTTAGGAATATCAAACCCTATTTTAGAATTAGACATATAGAATACCGAACATATGTTGCGTTTAAACAATTTCACAATCATATCCCTTACTTTTTCGCGGGTAAGAGAATCAATACGAGCGGATACCTCAGATAGGGTGTAAATAATTGGACTTTTATTTTCAATTTGATACAGGTATTGCGGCGAATAAAACGTCGTAACGCTAGATGTAGTATTCAAACATACGCTTTGTAGTTTTAATAAATATTTCAATTTATAATGCACAAGGGTTTCCTTATCAATAAGAACGGACTTATATTTTTTTAGTATATCGAAGGTTGTGTGTAGAACCTTTTTAAGATTTTTATGGATTGTGGATATATTAATATTTAATAATGTTCCGCAAAAATTAGTAGAATGAGAAACGGCTACACCATATACCAACTTATCTTTAATCCTCAATTGTTTTAGAAGCAAAGAATTTAGTCCACTGCCGAGTATTTCAGTTATAATTGGAATATATAATAGGGTTTTGTCGCCGTGATATATTGGAATAGGAAATTCTATAAATATTGTAGAATTTTTATTCGAATCGTTCTTTACGTGAACCACTCTGGTTTTTACGTTATAACATAATTTAAAACGCGTCGGAGGCATCTTAGTGACACATTTTGTTTTAGGAAATGTAGCGAGTAGTTTTCTTATTTTAGAAACAATACCCTTTTTATTGTAATTTCCGCTTATAATAAATAATACACGTTTCCGAGAAATGATTTCTTTCGCGAATTCCAATAAATGCTCCTTCGTAAGAGTTTTTAAATTATCCAATTGTATTTTATAATCATTGCTGTATTGCAGCCCCGTATTCTTAAACATATGCATCGACGCAACCCTCTTCAGTTCGTAATCAGGAAGGTTCATATAGTTAGTAATTTCATTTCTAACCGCTTCAATCTCTCTACTCATTACGTCTGCAGTAATATGTGGATTAAGTGCGATCGATAGAATATAGTCTATCATCGTATTTTTAAACCTAGATAAACCTTTAATCCAATACCCGGTGCTGGTTGAGGTAGTGTATGCATTGCTCAATGTTCCATATTTTTCTAGATAAAATGTGCACCCGCGCTTGTAACATTTTTTCCAGGCATCTGTAATAATGTGTTCTAGTAAATGGGATATTCCCGAGTTATGTTTATTTTCCAGATAACTTCCGCCATACACTTTGCAATCCACTTGAAAAGTCTCCCCCTTTATTGGTAATAGCAAAAATTTATATCCATCAATAGTTATTTGTTCAGGTGCTGTTTTATAAAAACCAACCCCTTTTATAGATTTACGAGTGGTTCGTTTTGCACGCGCCGAACCGCGCTTTCTAGTAACCATATATATAATATGATTATTAAAATATTTTATCAATGTGAACCAGCCATTAGTGCTGCGCCGTGATA
>JGI20151J14362_10002855_pt1 | contig 12039 bp, 8 predicted proteins | sample COG_01_FD_14362 | JGI IMG/M metagenome (IMG submission 14362) | reverse complement strand
GTTCAAACGCGGGGCCTGTCTTTCTCTCGTTAAAGCGCGCGACGGTTTTGAAACTCGTCGTCATCTCTTTAGCCGCAGCCGCTTCTTCTTCTTCTTCTTCTTTGGCTTCTTCTTCTCCGTCAAAGGCGAATTTTTCGGACGCGACTTGTGGGGCTGCTCCGGTAGGGGACTTGGTCAGTAAGAATACTAACAACAATACCAACAGCGGGACATCGAGAGTTTCGAGAAGCTCTGGAAGAATTATACCTCGCGGGATGGCTTGGCGATCGCACGGGACCGATAACGATTCTCTCGTGAACGCTTTGGTGCGTAACAGAGTGTTGAAAACGAGGAAAGTCATCGATGCCATGCGAAGGGTAGATCGAGGGAACTATTGCGTACCGTTTTCCGGACAGTCGGCGTACGAGGACCATCCGCTGCCGATTGGCTCGAACGCGACGATTAGCGCGCCGCATATGCACGCGGCGTGTTTGGAATTGGTACACGATCGAGTGACGGAAAACGCGAGAGTTTTGGACGTTGGAAGCGGATCCGGGTACCTCACTTCGTGTTTCGCGGCTATGCTCGATCAGCACGACTCGTACGCCGCGGGTTCTATTCGCGCGGAAGAGGTGGAGGATAGACGGCCGGGCTTATCAGATACGAAATACCCAATCGTCGTTGGCGTGGAACACATCAAAGATCTCGTGGATTTCTCCATCGAAAATACCAAAAAGGACGGTAAAGGCAAGTACTTGCAAGGCCCGGAACCTCTCGTCGTCTTAAAAGTCGCCGACGGTCGCGAAGGGTACCCCCCGTACGCGCCGTACGACGTCATCCACGTCGGCGCCGCTTCGCCGGAAAAACCGACAAAACTTCTCAAACAACTCGCAAACGGCGGAAGATTGGTGTGCCCGGTCGGAAGAGGTTGGCAATCTTTGCGCGTCTACGACAAAGACGATAAAGGTCGCGTCACCGAGTTTGACGCGATGGGCGTCACGTACGTTCCGCTCACTGGCGCGAAAGAACAAATGGGTCGCGCGTCCGCGTCGTCAGGGAGTTTTTGGTAAGCCTAAATAAAGTTTCTACAAAAACGAATGAGAGAGAGAGAGACATAGACACAGACGCGAGCGAGCGCATGTCGTTTTGTTGGTTCATTCCTTCAACAAGAGAGATCTTTTCAAATTTTTCTCACAAATCCACATCCACGAAAGACACGCGCGTAAACACACTCATAAAGCATGTCCGCACTGACCGTTTCGCTGTTGAGCGGCCGCGGCGTCAGCACGAAATCACGCACCTCCAACGATTCGTCTTCCTCGGTTTCGATGAGGAAGCATTACCAGCGTCGTAGCTCTCTTCATCATCCGACGACGACGAAAAATCATCATCCTCGCGCGACACCCGATCGAAATTGGATTAAGAACAACAACAAGAACAGCGCAAACAACGTACAAAAGTCCTCGAAGGTACGCTCAAACTCCCCCTCGTTTGGTGGTTCCTCCGTTTTGGAGGACTTTGACGGACAGAAACCGGAAATTGCGACGACGACGAGGAGGAGTAGCACCGTGAATAATCCTTTGCGAGAATCGAAATCGAGAGCAGAAAACGCGATGCGAGCGAGACAGTTTTTTAACAACAAACAGTCCTCCTCGTACGCGAACGGAGGGAGCGCGGCATTTGGGAGCATGGTTCCCGAGGACGAAGAAGCGAGCACGAGCGGGCAACAAGAATTACAACAACAACAACAACAACAACAACAACTAGAAAAACAAGAAAGAGAAGAGCAAATGTCCGACATCAAGAAGCGCATGATGGTGGCGTTGGAGTGCGAGCGTCAGGATCTCGCGGATGGGTCTGTTTTATTCAGCTTCTCGGAGAAACCGTTAACGAGGCAACAGAAAGCCGCCTTGGCGGCGGAGGAAGAGAAATTGCAAATCACTTCCAGCGATTTTGAACGCCAGCCGAATTTTATCGAGCGGTGGTTCATGACTGTCCGCTTCCAAGCCGCCACCGTCTCCGTAGAAAAAGCGTTCTTCTTCGTCCTCTCGACGCCGTTTCGAATGGTATTCTGGACGTTCGCGTACGCGATGCGTTTGCTCTTCTGGATCGTCACCGGAAGATTCTCCAACTTGCTCTTCAGCTTGAACAAAGGTAAACGAAGAGCCTCGAAGCAGTTAGCGGCGAACTATTCGCAAATGGAAATCGAAAAGCAAAGGAAGGAAAAGATGGAACGAGAGAGAGCGTTTGTCGAGGGGAGCGCGAAAGTCGCCAGGGAGCGGTTGCAGCTGTGACCACGAAAGGCTGACAATTATTACGGGTTTGGTGAAAACTCTGCTTTATTTTAATCGAAAAAGAAGACGCGCGTTTGTAATCTCATCATCTTCGCTATACTAATACTGTATTTGCGTTGATCGCTTTCATCTCAAGCTCTTTCGCTCGCCTTCTTCTCCTCACAACGAGTTCGTTATTTTTCCTCAGAAGAACATTCTTCCATTCATTCATCAGCGCGATACTTTTAAAATACAAAGAAGAACCATTCGTATCGCGCGATAAAAACGGAAGAGTTTACGATGAATTCGCAAACGAAGCCGGAAATTGGTCGCAAGAAGCCGCAAAAGCCGAAGAAAGCGACGTTTACGAAAGGATGCGCAGTTTCCTCAGGAGGAGGAGGAGGCACCATCGAAATCATGAATAAAGCGGTAAAGATGATGATGAATGAGGGTTTGAACGAGGACGAGATGAAGAAGACAAAGAATAAATCGAGTAAAACGAACAACGATGAAAACGACGAGACGATTGCGTTGCGCGGGTGGCGAGGAGATGAGAAAGAGGATGATGATTTCGAGACGGATGGATTAGGTATAATTCCATCTTCTTCTTCGAGGAGAACAACAACGCCTTCTTTGGCGAAGACGATAAACGACGCGGTGTCGGACGTGGCGACTTTAGACGCGGACGAGACGGTGCAAGAGAGAATGGCGAAGCAGGTGAGAGATATGCGAGAGAAAAAGAAGAAGAAAGCAAAGGAGACGACGACGACGACGGTCGTGATGATCGAATGAAGGCGGAAGAGGACGAGCGGAACGCGGCGGACTTGTCCAAGGCGAGCGTACACGCCGTGCCGAGAGGTTTGATGAGTAGCAGTAGTAACAAGAGTGGCGATGTGAGCAGGGGTAGTTCGAGCGTGGACGCGGTTGAGTTGATTAAGAAACACGAGAAACACGCGAAGAAGGCCTTTCGGCAGGCGGAAAGAGAACGCGAGCAGGCGCAGAAACGCTTGAAGAAGGTGAGGGAGAAGAAAAATCGAGAGAGGCGAGTATTCGATCGAGCGGTGGAGAAGGGGTTTTCGGAGAAGTGGGTGCAGAAAGCGATGGAGGCGCATCCCGAAGAGCTGAGCGACGATGAACAGGAAGAGGAAGATGAAGAGGACGAGGAGGACGAGAAAGCGAAGAAAATGAGACAAGCTTTACGCGCGCAAAAAATTAAGGTGTCGCAAACGAAGCGGTTTGCGCACGTGTTGGATTTTTTGTGTCTCAGCGTACCTCGAGAGGAAATGCCAGCTGCGTTTGCCGCATTACTCGATGCGAAATCCGAGAGACAACACAGCAAGATTATTCCGACGCCTTTACACGTGAACGCGAGAAATTTAAACAACGTCGTCGATCGATCAAACGAATACAACGGGGAAGTCATGGTGGATGATCCCACCGTGAAATTATTCCAAAGAGCCATGGCAAAACGGTGCGAAAACTCTGGATTTGGCACCGCGGAGTCCATGTTAGCCTTAGAAAAAAGCGGATGGATAGAGGAAGACGCGTTTTTAGATTTATTGAGGTCTTTACAGCCTCCGCACGAGAGCACAGCTGTAATCAAAGAAGAACTCGAAAGCGTGCAAGATTTACGAAGCGAAGAGAAAGCTGCGTTGGAATCCATCGAAGGCGAGGAGAACTTCAAAATTAGTAACGATAGACCGCACGACGTCCACGTGGAAACGTGGACAATAGCGATAGCGATAGAAAATGACGACGAGAAAAACAGCGAGGAACTTGTGGAAGAGAGCGAGAGGATCAAAATCCCAAACGCCGAGCTTGACGTTTACTTTCCGGAGAACAGTCGATACCCGTTCGAACCGGCTATTTGCGAGTGTCGCCATTCATATTTACCGAACGAGGCCAAGAGAGCGATCAATTCTGCTCTCGCGTCGATTGCGACGGCAAAAGTTATCGAAAACAGAGGTGAACCGGTGATTTACGACTTATGCTCGTGGTTGAGAGAACACCTATTTGCGATTTTGAAAGCAAAATGTCCGGGTAAGTTTAAACGAGCGAAACGAGGTTCAAGATTGATAGTCGCGTCCAAGAGTACTAATGGCAATAATGGAGAGAGTGAGGATGTTCCTTTTCGATTGACCGGTCGTGGTGCGCACATACAACGCACGTACGCTCGATTAGAAAATACCGAGAGGGAAGAGGAGGAAAAAGAAAAGGAACGATTACAACGCATCGCCTATTGCGCGGAGCTCATGAAGAAGGAAAAAATGAAAGAGGAGGAGGAAGAAGAGAGGAAACTTTGTGTTCCTGCGATAGCTCCAACTGTTCCACAAACCATGGACGAGAGATTAGAACGGTGGGAGCGAGAACATGAGAAGAGAAAAATACTCGCTAAAGACGCGGTTCGAGTCGATTTGTCATCCGCGTCCGATTTGAACGCCGTATCGATGTTGAAGAAGAAGAAAAAGAAGAAAATCGTCCCGAACGCGGCAAAGAAAGCTGAAGAAGCGGCCGCTGCAGAAGAAGCGGCTTTAGCTGCCGCCGCGAAAGAAAGAGCGAAACGCGAAGAAATGTTGAGGAAACAAAAGGAACGAGAAGAGGAAGAAGAAGAAGAAGAACAGCAACAAAAGGCGACGAAACCAATAATAAAGAAAACGTCGTGGCTTGCCAAGAAAATTAAGCAAACGCAACACGACGCTCGCGAGGCCGCTTCAGACGACGTGATGGAAAACGAGGAAAATGAAGAAGATATGGACGAAATCGCTTCGGCTATTGTCGATAAAGTCTCCCTCGCCGCGAAGAAAGACTCGGCTCAAGAAAAAGCCGAAAGAGAGAAACGGGATAGGGAAATATCCAACGCGCTTCACGAAAAAGAGCTCGCGAAGAGATCGTCCGCGAAGTGGAAACAGATGCAAAAGATTCGCGAAAACCTACCGGCGAGAAAAGCTCGATCGGAAGTTATTTCAGCCGTGAAACGGTCGCGCGCGTGCGTCATTTCGGGCGCAACCGGGTGTGGTAAAACTACGCAAGTGCCGCAGTTCATCTACGAAAACGCCATACTCGACGAAAGAAACGGTGCAAACACATCAATCATCATCACACAACCGCGGAGAATCAGCGCCATCGCCGTCGCGGAACGCGTCGCGGATGAACGTGACGAACAGATTGGTGATACCGTGGGCTATTCAATTCGTCTGGAGTCTCGACAGAGCGCCAAGACGCGAATGTTATTTTGCACGACGGGTGTTCTGTTGAGGCGTTTACAACAAGATCCAAACTTGACCGGCATCTCGCACGTCGTTGTCGATGAAGTCCACGAGAGAGATGCACTTTCGGATTTCCTTCTCGTTATTTTACGAGACGTGGCATCTCGACGAGACGATTTTCATCTAGTCGCGATGTCCGCGACTGTCGACGCGGATTTGTTTGGGAATTACTTCAGACAAGTCGTCCCTGGTGAAATTCCAAGCGTCGCGATGCAAGGCAAAACGTTCCCAGTGGAAGAGTATCGATTGGAAGATGCCATCGAAGCGTGCGGGTACGTATGCGAACCAAACTCTGAATTTTCAATTTCAGGACAACAAGCGAAGAAGAAAGGCGCTTCGGGAGGAGGTAATCGCAGGTCAAAGCAAATGGCGGCACTCGCCGACGCCGCGGGAAGTTTCGTCGATGAATCAATAATAACAGATGAAACGAGGAAATATTACTGCGAATACGACGAAAGCACGATGCGTCAGTTGCAGATTGTCGACGAGAATTGCGTGAACTTGGATTTAATCGAACAGCTCGTCACGCACATCGCCGAAGATTACGAGGAAGGCGCTATTCTAGTCTTTCTACCGGGGATGGGCGAGATTAAAGCGTTGCACGATCGCTTGCGCGCGTCGCTATATGAAAGCGAGCACCGCGCTCCAAGCTCGGTTCGAACCGAGGACGACGACGACGACGATAAAAAGAAGAATTCGCCACCAAGGTATTTACTCGTACCTTTGCATTCCACGCTGACCGCGGAGGAGCAAAAAAGAGCTTTTTCGAAACCGGCACCGGGTGTTCGAAAAGTTGTCATGTCCACGAACATCGCCGAAACGTCAATTACAATCGACGATTGCGTGTACGTCATCGACGCCGGTAAAGTGCGAGAGACTCGATTCAACGCGAAGACGCGCACGTCGTCGTTGGAAACCGCGTGGGTTTCCAGAGCTTCGGCGAAGCAGAGAAGGGGTCGAGCCGGAAGAGTCAAACCCGGCTATTGTTTCCACTTGTATTCCTCGAAAACAGAAGCGGAAGTTTTGGAGGATTTCGCAATCCCGGAAATTTCCCGCGCGCCTTTGGACGCGTTGGTTTTGCAGATTTACTCCTTGGGATTTACCGACCCGAGAGCTTTCCTATCGAAATGCATAGAACCGCCGTCTAAAATGGCCATCAGCTCTGCGATGACAGCTCTGAAAGAAATCGACGTCATCGACGATCGCGAAAATGTCACGCCATTAGGAGTCCATCTCGGCGGGTTACCCGTGGACGCGAGACTCGGTAAAATGCTCGTCTATGCGTGCGCGTTCGGCGTTTTAGATCCCATTCTTACCATTGCCGCGTGCGTAGGATTCAAATCGCCGTTTATTTCACCGATGGATAAACGAGACGAAGCCGACGCGGCGAAGAAAAAAATGAGTCTCCCGGACGGTTCGAGCGATCACTTGACGTTGGTGAAAGCCTTCGCCGGTTGGCTCGAGGCGAAGAAAAAGTTTGGCGCTTCAGGGGAGAAAAAGTATTGCGGCACGCACTTCTTATCGGCGGTAAGTTTGCGGCAGATTGCGGATGTGCGGAAACAGTATTGCGAATTACTCGACGAAATGGGTTTCTTACACCAGGCGGCGCGAACGGACGTAACTACCACCAACCGTCGTCAACGCACCGAAGCCGCGCTCCGCGAAGCCTCGTGCAACGCCTCCAACGAAACGCTCGTTCGTGCGGTCGTCTGCGGCGGCTTATACCCTAACGTCGCCATCTCCGACGACTTACATGCGGCCAAATCCGTCCAACTTCCATATCAAACTGTCAAAGTCCGAACGAAACGAGACGCGTCCGACGACGTCTACATGCACCCGTCCTCCGTCTGCGCCGGCTACGCGTCTTCCTCAAAACCATACCTCCTCTACCACGAAATCATGAAAACCGGCAAAACTTACATCCGCGACGCCACCGCCATCGGTGCGTTCCCGTTGCTCCTCTTCGGAGGTAAAATCAAAGTCGAGCACGAAAAGTTCCGCGCGAGCTGCGACAACTGGATTAAGTTCCGCGCGGCGCCGAGAGTCGCCGTTTTGTTCAAATCCTTGCGAGAAGAGTTGGAAGACGTCTTGCTGCGGAAGATTGCCGATCCAGGTTTGAACGTCGTTCGCGAATCCGAAGGCTTGGTCGATACCATCGTGGAAGTTTTAGAGAGCGAACATGCTACGAATACGAGTAATACTACTACCGCGAAAGACGAGGACGTCGACGAGAACGCCGAGAGAAAGCGAGAGTATTAATATAGTGCGCTCAATCGAAAAGTATAAGCAAAGCAACATCCGCACAACACAGAGAGCATCATCCGTTAGAGATAAAATAGAATAGGTGAATTTAGAATCAGAACTCGAACGAGAACTCGAGCAGAACTCGAAAAGTACGCAAAGCAACATCCGCACAAAACAGAGCATCAGTTGTTATAGATAATACATAGGTGAATGTAGAGGAAAGAACAATGCTCTCTTCTCTCCTTCGTCGTAATACTACTAATCGAGCATCAGTTCTTTTGCACAGAGCGTTGCTGGTGTCGTCTTCTCCGATGATGATGATTTTTCCCCCGCTTTCTTTACCTAATGCATCAGCTTTGTCGTCGCCGTTTTCACGCGGTAGAAGGTCGATATCCACCACCAAAGACGAAGACAATAAAGAAAGACGAAGAAAAGCGGAAGAAATCGCGGAACGAGACGTTAAAAAATGGTCCTCGCCGCTCTTCGCACACGTGGAAGTGGACGTAGAAACACACAAAAATCGAACGTTTTCGAGAGCGGAAAATGGCATTTTCGTCCTTTGCGTCTTCTGTCTCTTCGCGTATTTCGGCAACTTTGCAATGCAAAGCGCGAAAAAGAAAGAGGAGAAGAAAAGAGTAGTAAAGGAAAAGAGAGAAAAGAGAGCGCTGGAAGCGTTCAGGCAAGAGAAGAATGGTTTAGGTGGTGCCTTGAGGAAAAATGGTGGCGGCGGCGACGCCCCCGGCGCTTCGTCCTCGCGGCTTCTTCGTCCTCCGAGCGAGGACGAAGACGACGACGACGACGATCCGTTCGAAGGTTTAACGCCGGATGAAATCGTCCAGTTGAAAGAATCAGTCGAAAGAGAATAGAGTTAGTTTTGAATAATAGCAATAGGAGTTAGAAGAGAGGATGATGTGATGTCGGATCACGACGCGTTTTAGAGTATCTTTAGTTGCACCAAAATCCACACAGATAACACACGCACGAATCAATATGTTTGCCAAAACGTCCTCCTTTGTCACTCCTATCACGAATATCGAGAGGCGACATGCGTCAAAAACAGCATCACCGCGGAGTCATCGTCATCGTCATCGAATACTCACCGAGAGTTTGGCGAGCATCGTCATCGAACCTCAAACCAAAATCCAATTTCCGGAGACGTCGAACGCTCTGAAACTCCTCGGCGTGGGTGTTCGAGAAAAGAAAATCGCGATATTGAATGTCAAAGTGTACGCGGTTGGAATGTACGCGGACGAGACGAAAATGAATAGCATTAAGAAGGACGCAATAAACGACGACGAGGGGTTGTTACTCTTGAACGGAAACTTCGAGAAGGAGATTGTAATCAAACTGAACATGAGCGTAAACGAGAAAGATTTTTTCAAGGCTTTGGAGGAGGCTTTGGTGCCGAGAATATCGCGGATCGCGACGGACATGGCGACGAGAGAAGACGACGAAGGAAACTTCATGACAACAACCGCGGAGTATTCAGAAGAGTGCGAGGAGCGAGCTTTGGAAGAAATGGAGATGATTCGCGATGGTTTGGGCAAAGGAGGCAAACTCGAGAAGGGCGCTCAAATTTCGTTTACGTTTCTCGAAACCGGCGGGGAGGTGGCGATGGTCATGAAGAGTTCTTTGTCCTCCGGGACAGAGATCGCGTTTAAGAGTTACGAGTTAGCCAAGGCTTTGTTGGACGTGTACGTGGGGGACGATCCAATTTCGGTGGAGGCAAAGAAAGCATTCGAGGCTGGCTGTTGAAGAAGCGTTCTATCTACGAGGAAATATATCATCTGTGCTAAAAGAGTTTTAAATTATGATAGTATACAATTCTAATAGGGGTAGCTACTTCATTAATATTCGTCTAACAGTTTTCTAAGCGTCGCGGAGACTTGTTTTGGGTCGGCTCTGCCTCGCGTGCGTTTCATGACTTCGCCGACGAAAGCGCCAAAGACTTTCGGATTTTTCTTTATCGCTTCGCGTTCTTCCGCGAGGTCTTGGACGACGCTTTGGCACGTCGCGTCTAAATTTTGCTCGCCTTCTTCGTCTGCGCTTCCGATGGATTTTTCTTTCGTTGGATTCTCTTTCCCGCTATCGTTGTTGTTCTGTATGAGCGATCCGCCGAGCTCTTGCTCGAGGATTTCATCGATCGAACGCGAATCGTTTCGAGCTAATAATTTAATCACGTCCTTCGCCATGCGACCCGAAATAGTTTTGTGCACTCTCAGCGACTTCAACACGTCGCGCACGCGCTCGGGGTGTAAATTCGTTTTCGATTCAATGCCTAAAAACGGTGGTTTCCCTTTGGTACCCACCCCGGCGTCTCGCAACGCGCCGACAATTTCAACGCACACAAAATTTGCGACGCTCTTCGCGTCCTCTTTTGATAGAGAAGGAAAGACGGAGGCATCAATGACGCACAGAGATACGATATCGTCGAAATATTTCACCGAGGACGGATGCAAAGAGAGAAACTTCGCGTGCTCTTCGGAAACGCCGAGGTTTTTCAACCTCTCCAGCGCCGCTTTCGGCATTTCTCGAACCGAATTTCTCGCGAGCTCAATTTCCTCGTCCGTTAATACGATGGGCAAAACGTCTGGTTCTCTCATGAATCGATAATCCAACAGAGATTCTTTCGATCGCAAAACGATCGTTTTGTTCAACTTTTCGTCCCACGACCGCGTTTCTCGCTCAACTTTCTCCGCGCCGACGACGCCGTCTAAATACCTACCGTGTCTCTCCTTTTCGTACTTGATTGCGTTTCGAATCGACCGTAAACTGTTCAGATTTTTAATTTCCGTGCGTTCCGATGATACACTAGTACTTTTAGTAGTAGCATCATCATCGTTACTGTCGGGGTCGTTTCTTCTTCTTCTCACCGACACGTTCACGTCAACCCGAATCGATCCGTCTTCCATGTTTGCGTCTGAAATTTCTAAATATCTCGCCATCTGAATAACATCAGAAACCGTTTCTACCGCGTGCTCTTCGCTTCTGATATCCGGTTTGGTCACTATTTCCAACAACGTCGCTCCAGCTCTGGATAAATCGACGACATTCGAAGACTTTTCGGAAGAAGAAGAAGAAGCAAAGAAGACAAAGTCTTCCCAGTATCCATCTCCAGTTGCACCCGCTCCACCCTCACGTTTTCGTTAATCCTCCCACCGGTCAAAATCGGTTTCCGGTGTTGCGTGATCTGATACCCGTGCGGTAAATCTCCGTAAAAATAGTGTTTCCTATCAAACTCGGAGACTTTCTCGCACGTCGCGTGTAACGCCGTCGCGAGTTTCAACGCGCATTGCACCGCAGCTTCGTTCACCGGAGACGGTAACGTGCCAGGTTCCGCTCTGTCGAACGCGTGGACGACAGGAGAACCACTTGCAGAACCACCAGCTCCTACTCTTAAAACAGAACCAGGGGAGAATAGCTTTGTTTTCAACGAGGTCAGTTGGAGGTGTATTTCCAATCCAACCACCACGCCCTCCTCCTCGTGTGCTCCTCTTCTTCTCAGGGGATTTTTTACATCATCATCATCATCATCATCGCGAGCGTTTGATGTTGTTCTTAACGAACGACTCAAAAACCCTTTAAAGGGCGTCGTTTGCCGACGAAAGAATACGAACGATGATGATCCCAAACTTCCTCCTCCTACTGCTTTGTCTTCTTTACCACCACCGAGACTTTTGAGAAGACGAAGACGAGAAGCGCTCCTCATGCGTCGTAATAGTAATGCAAAGTAGACACAGAAAGAAAGGAAAACTTCATTTATTTTAAGTTTTGTATTTGTGTATGTAAACTTGCTGTTAAGCTATTAATGATGTTGAGTGCGCTTGTGCGTTTTCAAAACATCAGATCGACGAAAAGCTTTATCGCACACATCGCACTCATACGGTTTCTCATTCGTGTGAATACGCTTGTGCCTTTTCAAATCACTAGATGTACGAAAACGCTTCTCGCACACATCGCATTCGTACGGTTTCTCCTTCGTGTGAATACGCATGTGGACTTTCAAATAACCAGATTGACGAAAACGCTTCTCGCACACATCACATTCATACGGCCTCTCGTTCGTGTGAATGCGCATATGCTTTGTCAAATTACTAGATTGACTAAAACGCTTCTCGCAAACATCGCATTCGTACGGTTTCTCTTTCGTGTGCGTACGCATGTGTGTGGCCAAATGTGACGGAGATTGAAACACCTTCTCGCAAACCTCGCACTCGTGCCCTCTCTTTCTCTTCACTCCTTTAGTAATAGCAGTCTCTTCTTTTCGTATCTGATTT
>JGI20151J14362_10002854_pt1 | contig 12039 bp, 8 predicted proteins | sample COG_01_FD_14362 | JGI IMG/M metagenome (IMG submission 14362) | reverse complement strand
ATTCTCTCATTAGCTTTGGGGCCTTGAGGTTTGCTTCTTCTTTGAAAATAATTGGGTTTAAAATTTGACACTTAATTTAAAGGCAACTTATTTGAGGCAAGCATATTTTTAATAAAATCTTCTCTTTTCATTGTTTCTTGTTTATCAGAACCTAACTTTCTAACTGTAACTGTGTTTTCTACAACTTCTTTTTTTCCACAAACAATAATAAATGGAACTTTTGCTAGAGAATGTTCTCTAACTTTATAATTTATTTTCTCGTTTCTTAAATCCATTTCACATTTTATACCTTCTTTAAATAAATCTTCAAATAACTTTTTTACATAGTCATTGTTCTCTTCGGCTATAGGACATACAACAGCTTGTGCTGGTGAGAGCCAAAAGGGTAACTTGCCAGCATAATTCTCAATTAAAATTCCAATAAATCTCTCTAAAGATCCAAATAATGCTCTGTGTAACATAACTGGAACCTTTTTATTTCCATCTTTTGCTACATAAGATGCGCCAAGTCTATTTGGTAAATTCAAGTCTACTTGCAAAGTTCCACATTGCCAATCTCTTCCGATTGCATCTCTTAATACAAATTCAATCTTTGGACCATAAAAAGCTCCTTCTCCTTTATTAATTGTATACTCTAGTTTTGATTGTTTTATTGCTGAAAGAAGCGCCGCCTCAGATTTATCCCACACACTGTCATCCCCAACTCTTTTTTCTGGTCTATCTGAATATTTTAAAATTACATTTTCAAAACCTAAGTCTTTATAAATTTCTAAAATTAAATTTGTTACCGATAATGACTCCTCTGTTATTTGATCCTCGGTACAAAATATGTGGGCATCATCTTGGGTGAATGCTCTAACTCTTAATAGTCCATGTAAAGCTCCAGATGGTTCGTATCTGTGCACTTTGCCAAATTCAGATAATTTTAACGGCAAGTCTCTATAACTTTTTAAACCTTGGTTGAATATTTGAACACAGCCAGGACAATTCATAGGTTTAACTGCAAAAGTTTTTTCATCAGGAGTTTCAGACGTAAACATGTGTTCTCCAAATTTATCCCAATGTCCTGATTTTTCCCAAAGAGTTTTATCTAAAAGCTCAGGAGTATTAATTTCTTTGTAACCAGCAAGTCTTTGTTTTGCTCTCATGTACTCAACTAATCTCTGAAATAATAACCAGCCTTTCTCGTGCCAAAATACGGCACCAGGACTTTCTTCTCTAAAATGAAACAAGTCCATTTCTTTTCCCAATTTTCTGTGATCTCGCTTTTCAGCTTCTTCCAATCTATTTAGATAATCATCTAGTTCTTTTTTAGAACTCCAACATGTTCCATAAATTCTTTGAAGCATCTCATTATTAGAGTCTCCTCTCCAATACGCTCCTGAAACTTTTGTAAGCTTGAAAGCTTTACCTATTTTTCCAGTCGAAGCTAAGTGGGGGCCTCTGCACAAATCATGCCATCTGCCATGATGATAAATAGAGACCTCCTCATTGGAGGGTATGCTCTCTATAATTTCTGCTTTATATTTTTCTCCTATTTTTAAAAAATGTTCAATTGCATCATCTCTTTTCCAAACCTCTCGATGGGTTTTTTCGTCACGGTCAACTATCTCACCCATTTTTTTTTCAATTTTTTTTAAGTCTTCTTCGGTAAAAGGCTCTTTTCTTGAAAAGTCATAGTAAAATCCATTGTCTATTACTGGGCCAATTGTAACCTGAGTGCCTGGATAAAGTTCTTGGACTGCCATTGCTAGAATATGAGCAGCATCATGTCTTATTACTTCTAAACCTTCTTTATCATTAGGAGTAATAATTCTTACCTTTGCGTCTTTAGTGATTTGATGGCTCAGATCTTTTAAATCACCATCAACTTCCATTATCAATGCAACTTTCTCGAGCGATTTGCTAATTTTTTTTGTTAAATCAAAACCAGTAATAGATTTTTCAAAATTTATTTTTTTTCCGTCTAATAATTGAATTTGTGGCATTAATTTTTAATTAATTTTTTATATTCTTTTAAATTAGATTGACACATTATTTCAACATCAAATTTTTTGATAATATTTTTTCTACCTTCATTTCCTATAGATTTCAATTCATCTGATGATAATTGAATAACAGTATTTAAACTTTTAGCAAGTTCTCTTGGATCATCATGATTATACAAAAAACCAGTTTTTTTATTAATTACCGTTTCTTTTGACCCACCGATATCGCTTGCAATAATTGGCTTTCCCATTGCTTGGGCTTCTACTGAAACTCTACCAAATGCCTCTGGCTCTACAGATGATGAAACTATAACGTCTGCTAAAGAGTAAGCTAAAGGCATCTCTTTGCAATGTTGAATAAATTTTACCTTTTTGTTCAAATTATACCTCTCAACAAGATTAATTAATTTTTTTGAATAAACTTTTCTACCTTGATCCGACCCGAGTATTATTGCTTGAAAATTAGCAACATTATAATCTTCAATTAATATATTTAATGACTCGATAAATTTTTCTTGTCCTTTCCAGTAAGTTAGTCTTCCTGGCAAAAGAATAGTAAATTTATTTGAAGATAGATCCCATTCCTGTTTAAGTTTTTCTTGTTTAAGAACCGATATGTTCTTTGAATTGAAATAGTCTACATTTATACCTCTGAAAATTACTTTAAGTTTATTTGCTCCACCTAAATATTCACTATAATTTTCATTTATATGGTTAAATATAAAATTTGATCCAGCAATAGTTAGTTTTGCTCTAAGCATAATGCTATTATAAAATTTTTTTATATTGTTTTTAAAATTATAAGTTCCATGAAATGTAGTTACAAAAACTCTTCTTGTTATTATAGATGCAAAATAGCATGACCATGCAGGAGCTCTGCTTCTAGCGTGAATAATATTTATCTTAAATATAATAATGTAAAGAATTAAAACCAAAGTATTAAATAATATTAGAAAAGGATTTTTAGAATGAACAGGTAGCCTAAATAATTTTACTTTATCTTTTTTAACAAATTTTAATAGTTCTCCACCAGAGGTAGCTAAAAATGACCCGCAATCATTCTCTGAAAGAAAATGAGCGATATCATAACAACCTGTTTCTGCTCCGCCATAACCAAGCTTAGGTATAACTTGAAGAACATTTAATTTAGTAGTCATGTTAATTGTTATATAATAGCACTTAAATATTTTTATATGAAAAAATTCAAAAATTTAAAATTATCAAAGTCAAAAAAACTCAGATTTATTGATAATTACTTTAAAAAAAAACTTTATATTGTTTTTTTACATGGATTTATGTCTGATATTGAGGGAAAAAAACCTCAAACGCTTCTTCGTTTTGCGAAAAAAAATAAATTAGGTTTTTTGGCGCTTGAATATTCAGGTCATGGAAAATCATCTGGTAAGTTTACTGATGGTAACATCAGTAAATGGACTAACGACGCAAAAATTGGAATAAAAAAAATAGTTAAAAAAAATAATTTTATTTTGGTCGGTTCAAGCATGGGGTCATGGATTAGCCTTAATCTTTTTAAATTCTTCAAAAAGCAAATTGTAGGATTTGTTGGAATAGGTTCTGCACCTGAATTTTTAACAAGATTAATGTGGAATAAGTTTAATAATAAAATTAAATCCGAGTTAACCACTAAAGGCAAAACACTAATTAAAAGTGGTGAATATGAATATCCAATTACTTATCAATTAATAAAAGATGGAAGAAAAAATAAAATTTTAAATAAAAAAATTAATTCTAAAATTCACGTTACAATGTTGCACGGAAAAAAAGATGAAGTCGTTCCAGTAAAATTCTCTAGATATGTTTTGTCGGTTTTTAGCAAAGCTAAAAAAAAATTAATAGTAGTTAAAAATGGAGATCATAGCTTATCTAATACAAAACAATTAAAAATAATTACAAGATCATTAAATAAAATCGTTAACAATATTATCTAAACCCTCTTTGTAGCTTGGATAAATAAATTGATAATTAAAAAAATTTTTTATTTTTTTGTTATCAACTTTTTTTGACTCTTTATAAAAATCTTTTAACATTCCTTCCTCTAAATCCTCTATCTTTAAAGGATTTGGTTTATTCATTTTTAGTAATAAAGCACCATATACGGCTACTTCTTCTTGGGATGCTGGCTGATCATCAGAAATATTAAAAATCTCATTTGTTTTAAATTTTTTCAAAGAAATAAATAAAATATTAGCGATATCTTCAACGTGAATTCTTGAAAAAAAATGTTTTTCTTTTTTTATAATTTTTGCTTGACCAGTTTTAAGTCTTTTTAGAATATTATTTTGCTTAGAATAAATTCCAGATAGTCTAAAAATTTGTAAAGGTAAATTATTCTCTTTTGAAAATACTCGCCAATCATTTTCTGCTTTTAGTCTATTTTTTCCATTCAAAGTCGAAGGTTTTGTTTCGCTTTTTTCATTAACCCATTCACCGTTGTGATCTCCATACACGCTTGTAGCAGACAAATATGTTATCCATTTCGCATTTGTGTTTTTTAATGGATCTTTAAAATTTTTAATTACAATATCTTCACCAGAAATTGGAGGGATAGAAACCAAAATATAATCTGCTTCTTTTATTTTAAAATTAATATTTTCATCAAACTTATCGTTTTCAAACTCATAAGAGGTAAAATTTATTTCTTCAAAAACTTCTTGGTGAGTCTCTTGTCTTGAAGTTACACTCAATTCTAGAGTCAGGTTTTGGCTGATTATTTTTTTTACAAAATGTTTTGCGACTTGGCCAAATCCAAAGCAAAAAACTTTTATAGTGTTCATTTAACTTGCTTTCTTAACGCTAGTTTTTAAGCTTATAGGATTTTTTAATTTGTCTAACATTTCAATAGGGCAAATTTGTTTAAAATTTTTAAGTTCACCTTTGAAATTATCCAATATGATTTTTCCTATTTTCGAGTTTGTTTCTTTGACAAATGTATTCAAGCTATCTTTTAAAAAAGACTTCCAGTAATCTGTTTCAATTTCTTGCCAAATTATTGAAGCTGGATTGACAAAATTTTCAAAGGTATTTTTTTTATCATAAACAAAGGCCATTCCCCCTGTCATGCCTGCTCCAAAATTATCACCTACTTCTCCTAATATTATGGCTGTTCCTCCGGTCATGTATTCACACCCATGAGCTCCACATCCTTCTACTACTGAAAAGCTTCCAGAGTTTCTAACTGCAAATCTCTCTCCAGCTTGTCCCGAAGCAAATAATTTTCCAGAGGTTGCTCCATATAGAACTGTATTTCCAATAATTGTATTTTCATTAGAAACTAAAGAACTCTTAGAAGAAGGGTATACAACGATAGTCCCTCCAGACAATCCTTTTCCGACGTAATCATTGCAATCACCTTCGACTGTAAGTTTAATCCCTTTAGTTAAAAAAGCACCAAGAGACTGTCCCGCGGATCCTTCTAATTTTATATGAACTGTATTTTCTTCTAATTTGTTGTTGCCAAATTTTTTATATATATGATGAGATAACCTTGTTCCAACAGATCTTGATGTATTTTCAATTTCGTAATTGAATTCGTTATCTGACTCAGGCTTAATTTTATCTTTTATATCAGACCAAATCTTTTCATCTAAAGTGTCTGGAACTTTATTAATATGTTTATCTTTACAGTATCGTAGATTTTCACCTGGGTCTGCTTGAACTAATAAAGGATTTAAATCTAAATCATCTAAATTTGATGCACCCTTGTTTACTTGAGTTAATAAATCTGTTCTTCCGATAATTTCATTAATTGACTTAAAACCTAGAGAAGCAAGAATTTCTCTAACTTCAGTTGCGGCAAATTTAAATAGATTTACAACTTTCTCCGGTGTACCTGTAAATTTTTCTCGTAAAGCTTCGTCCTGGCTACAAACTCCAACTGGACATGTATTTGAATGACATTGCCTTACCATGATGCATCCCATCGCAACTAAAGAAGATGTTCCCATACCATATTCTTCAGCTCCCATCATTGCAGCCATCACAATATCTCGACCAGTTTTAAGTCCGCCATCGGTTCTTAAAGTAACGTTATGTCTTAAATTATTTAAGGTAAGAATTTGGTTTGCTTCTGTTAAACCCATCTCCCAAGGTATACCTGCATATTTAATACTAGTTTGAGGACTAGCGCCAGTTCCGCCTGAATGACCCGAAATTAAAATAATATCTGCTTTTGCCTTAGCAACTCCTGCTGCTATTGTTCCTATTCCAGTTGATGCAACTAATTTAACTCCCACTCTTGCACCAGGATTAATTTGTTTTAAATCGTAGATAAGTTGTGCCAGATCTTCTATCGAGTAAATATCATGGTGTGGAGGTGGAGATATTAAAGTAACTCCTGGCGTCGAATGTCTCAGTCTTGCTATTTCCTCGGTAACTTTAAAACCTGGAAGTTGTCCCCCTTCACCTGGCTTTGCTCCTTGAGCAATCTTGATTTCTATTTCGTTGGCATTGTTTAAATAATCAACGGTCACGCCAAATCTAGCAGATGCTATTTGCTTCACTCTTGAATTTGCACTATCTCCATTAGGTAAAGTTTTAAATCTTTTAGCATCTTCTCCACCTTCACCACTACAAGATGCTCCTTTAATTCTATTCATTCCCATCGCTAGAGTTTCATGAGCCTCTGCTGATAATGCACCATGGGACATACTTCCGCTTCCAAATCTTTTCAAAATCTCTTCGATTGGTTCTACTTCGTCAATACTAATTGGTTTATTCTTTTTTTTAAATTCAAGTAAGTCTCTTATATTAATAGGAGGCAGGTTATGAATTCCAGCTGAATACTTTTTATATAATTCATAAGATCCGCTGCCAACAGCGCTTTGCAACAAATGGATCAATTTACCTTGATACTGGTGATCTTCGCCACTTTTTCTAAATCTATATAGGCCGCCGATAGGTAAGGTAAATACGTTTTTAGTATTAAATTTTTCATGAAGTTCTTTAATCTTTTTCTCAATTCCAATTATCCCTATTCCTGAAATTCTTGAGGACATGCCAGGAAAATAGTCTGATACTATTGCTCTGCTTAAACCCACTGCTTCGAAATTACATCCCCCTCTATAAGAGCTAATTACTGATATTCCCATCTTTGACATTATTTTTAGGAGGCCGGCATCAATTGATTTCTTAAATTTATTTACACAAGTTTTAAAATCTGATTGACCAAATAATTTTTTTTCAAATCTTTGGTAAATACTGTCTATTGCTAAATATGGGTTAACAGTTGTAGCGCCAACTCCAATTAAAATGGCGAACGAATGCGTATCCATTGCGTCAGAACATTCAACGTTTAAAGAACAGTAACCCCTTAAACCATGCTTTACTAGATGGGAATGAACTGCTCCTACAGTTAATATGCTAGGTATGCTCGCTTTTTTGTTTGATATATTTTTATCAGATAAAACTAAGCAGGTGCTTCCTTGTCTAACAGCCGTTTCTGCTTCTTCTTTAATCGAATCAATTCTATCTTTAAGAGATTTTTCAATATCAAAAGTACAGTCGATAACTTTCATTTTCTTTGCAAAAAATTTTTTAAATTTTNTGAATTGTGAATTAGTAAGCACTGGGCTATCTAAAACGTAAATATTTTCTTCTGTAAGATTATCAAAATCTAAAATATTACCTAGGTTTCCAAATCTTGTTTTTAAACTCATTACTTTATTTTCTCTCAATGAGTCGATTGGCGGGTTGGTAACTTGGCTAAAGTTTTGTCTAAAATAATGTGACACAGGTCTGAAATGACTCGATAAAACTGCAACAGGTGTATCATCGCCCATTGAACCCGATGCTTCTTTACCTTCCTCCGCCATTGGATGAAGTATCAACTCTAAATCCTCAATGCTTAATCCAGACAAGTACTGACGTTTTCTTAATTCTTCATTTAAAAAATTTGGTTTTTCATTATCAGATGAAATTTTTTTGTCTAAATCTATTATTTGCTTATTATATTTTTTATAATCTTTAGCTAAAAGATCTTTTATTTCTTTATCCTTGAATAATTTTCCTTTTTTTAAATCAATAGCTATTATTTGACCAGGACCGAGTTTTCCTTTCTCAATAATTTTATCCTCTGGAATTTTAATCATTCCAGTTTCTGATCCTGCAAAAAATAAATCATCAGAGGTTATGGAATACCTAAGTGGCCTTAACCCATTTCTATCTGAAGAAGCCAAAACCCACTTAGCATCAGTCGCACAAATAGCGGCTGGACCATCCCAGGGTTCTATCGTACTATTAAGAAAATTAAATAAATCTTGATGGTTTTTTGGAACTGTTTTACTTCTTTTTGACCATGAGTCTGGAATCATCATTAATTTAATTAATGGTGCTAATTTTCCTGAATGAGTTAAAAGTTCAAAGACATTATCGAGAGCACCTGAGTCAGAAGAGCTTCGGATAACTGGTTTTAAATTTTTAACATCTTTAAAAAGTGGACTAGACATATCCTGCTCATGAATTTTCATCCAGTTTATATTTCCTTTAACTGTATTTATTTCTCCATTGTGCGCTAAAGTTCTAAAAGGTTGAGCTAGATCCCAACTAGGGAAAGTATTGGTGGAGTATCTTTGATGAAAAATTGCAAATCTTGAAGTTAGTTTTTCATCATTAAGATCAGGGTAAAACTCAGATAGCATTTCAGCTAAAAACATACCTTTATAAACAATGGACCTTGAGCTAAATGAACAGATGTAAAAGTCCCTTATTTGTTTGTCCCTGGCAACTTTTTCAATTTTTTTTCTTGTCTCAAACAAATCTCTTTCGAGATCGTTGGTATGCAATGTTTCATTTTTTTTAAACATTACTTGAGCAATTTCTGGACGATTTTGATCAGCTGTTTTACCTAATACACTAGAGTTAATTGGCACTTGTCTCCACCCATATATATAATAGTTTTCATCTAATAGAGCTGACTCGATAATTTCTCTGCATTTTTCTTGTTCGGAGTAATCTGTTCTTGGAAGAAAAACCATTCCCACACAAATTCTTTTACTTTCATCAAGAGTGTGTCCGGTTGCTGATATTTTTTCTTTAAAAAAATCAGGCGCAATTTCTATTTGAATCCCTGCTCCATCACCAGATTTTCCATCTGCGTCTACAGCTCCTCTGTGCCAAATAGCTTTTAGTGCCTCAATGCCATATTCAACAATTTTTCTAGATTTTTTTCCATTGGTAGATGCAATCAAACCCACTCCACATGCGTCATGTTCCATCTCAGGAGAATAATTAAAACTTTTTTCTAAAATTTTTTTATTTTTTTTATAATTTTTCATAAAAATTATGCTGCTACTACTGATTTGTTTTTATCTTCTTTTAATTGTAAATATTTTTCAATTTGAGCAGCGGCATCTCTACCATCTCTGATCGCCCAAACCACGAGTGATGCCCCTCTTACAATATCTCCTGCTGCAAATATTCCGTCTAAATTAGTTTGCATTGATTTTAAATCAATTTTTAAAGTTCCCCATTGTGAAACCACTAGTTCTTTAGCGTTAAACAAATTTGGTAAATTTTCGGGATCAAATCCTAAAGATTTAATTACAAGATCTGCTTGTATCTTATATTCAGATCCTTTATCAATTTCTGGTCTTCTTCTACCTGATGAATCGGGTTCGCCTAGTTTCATTTTATTCACTTCCACTGCTTCAATTTTGTTTGTTCCAATAAAAGTTTTTGGGCTTGATAACCAAACAAATTCTACTCCTTCTTCAATTGCATTTCCTACTTCTCTTGCAGATCCTGGCATATTTTCCCGATCACGCCTGTATAAGCATTTTACTGATTTAGCTTTTTGTCTCACTGATGTTCTCACACAGTCCATAGCAGTATCTCCACCACCAATTACAACAACATTTTTCCCTTCTGCGTTTAAAGTGCCATCATCAAACAATTTAACTTTGTCTCCCAAACCTTTTCTGTTAGATGCAGTTAAAAAATCCATCGCAGGAAAAATATTTTGAAGATTGTGGCCGGGTATATCTATTTCTCTAGCTTTATAGACTCCTGTTGCAATTAGTATTGCATCGTGAGCCTCTTTAAGTTCATATAAAGTTTTATCTTTTCCAACTTCAAAATTTTGAACAAATTTTATACCGGAGTCTTTAAGTAACTTTGTTCTTCTTTCTACAACAAATTTTTCTAATTTAAAATTTGGAATACCGTAAATTAAAAGACCACCTGGCCTATCGTATCTATCATAAATTGTTACTTGATACCCTGATTTTCGAAGTTCTTCAGCACAAGCCATTCCTGCCGGACCTGCACCTATGATTCCAACTGATTGTTTTAGTTCTCTTTTAACTTTAAAAGGTTTTACCCATCCTTTATCCCAAGCTGTTCTGTTATGTATTTTTCTATAGAACCTATTGTTACTGTTCCATGTCCTGATTGTTCTATTACACAATTTCCTTCACAGAGCCTATCTTGAGGACAAATTCTACCACACACCTCGGGCATATTATTTGTACTCTGTGATACTTCATAAGCTTCTCTTAGACGGCCTTCAGCAGTTAATTTTAGCCAATCAGGAATATTATTACTTAGTGGACAATGAATTTGGCAAAAAGGAACTCCACATTGAGAACACCTGCTAGATTGTTCAGTTGCTTTATTAGTTATGAAATCTTTATAGATCTCGTTAAAATCACCTTTTCTTTTATCAGTACCTCTTTTCTCAGGTGTCTCTTGTTTAAGGTCTACAAACTGAAGCATTTTCTTGTTCATAATAGTGTAAATAAGTTATGTTTTTAAATAATGATAGTATTTAAAGGTCAGTAATAATTACCTATATTATAAAAAACACAAAAAATTAATGTCTTTTTCTGCATACCTGCTATGCATTTTAGATTGCCAACAAAAAAACAACCTTTAATTTTATTTTTTAAAAGTGATTGAAATTTTTATCTTATCTTTAATTCAAGGAATAACTGAATTTTTACCAGTAAGCTCTTCCTCACATTTAATTATTGCTTCTGAATATCTAAAACTTGAAAAAAGCCTAGCAATTGATGTTAGTTTACACTTAGGGTCTTTTCTAGCTGTCATAGTTTATTTTTATAAAGACGTTCTTAATTTCTACAAAGATAAAATTATTTTTTTTAAAATTATAATATCTTCTATTCCAGTAATGTTGGTTGGTTTTATTTTAGTTGAAACAAATCTTATTGAAAAAATAAGAAATATTGAAACAATTGCTTGGACAACTTTAATCTTTGGGGTCTTGTTATTTGTAAGTGACAAATTCACAATAGAAAAAACTATTGAAAAAAATTTTAGTTTTAAATCAGCAATTTTTATCGGATCCTTACAAATTCTAGCATTAATACCTGGAGTAAGCAGGTCGGGAATAGCTATCACAGCTGCAAGGTTTTTAGGATTTGAAAGAGTTGATTCTGCAAAAATATCTTTTTTAATATCCATTCCTATCTTAGGTGCTGTTTCCATTTTCGGATTTAAAAATATTATTTTTTCTGAGAGTCAAGAATTTGCTAAGTTAAATCTTTTTGCGATAATCTTTGCCTTTTTTTTCTCTCTAATATCTATTAAATATTTTTTAAGGTACCTAAATAAGTTCAGTTTAAATATTTTTGTTTATTACAGAGTTTTATTAGGGATTATTCTTCTAGCTTTGGCTTATTTATAATATTAATGATAAACCAATTAAAATAATCACTACCAATATAAAGAAAACTATGACTGATTTTTGCAGAGATAAATTTATAAAAAGTTTCATTTTTTTATATTTAATAAATTTTTTTCTATAAAACAATAAATTAATGTAAACAAATACTTTGCCCCAAGCTCTTTTATCTTAAACTTAGACTTTCCTTTTTTTCGTCCCACCCAATTAATACTAATAACCTTATATTTATAACCTCTTGAAATAATTTTTAAAGGAATTTCTAAAAATATATTAAAGCTCTCAGAAATTAATGGCATAGTTTCTATCAAAGTTTTTTTTTTGTAAATTTTAAAGGCGTTTGTAAAATCATTATACTTATTTAAAAAAATTAAACTTACGAATAAATTAAAT
>JGI20151J14362_10002853_pt1 | contig 12039 bp, 11 predicted proteins | sample COG_01_FD_14362 | JGI IMG/M metagenome (IMG submission 14362) | reverse complement strand
CTCACCACAAAAAGCAAGGGAGGAGGTCGAAAAATTACAAGCTCGACAGGATGCTACGTCTAGCGATTACAAGGGAAGGGTCGCTTTGGCTAAAGAAGTCGAATCTGTTCGCCAATTGATGGAAAAACCCTTGGCCGATATAGCTTCAGATTTTAACAAAGATAAACAAGTCCAAGATTTCAAGAACGTTAAAGTATCTTATAATACGATTCTGATGGCGGCTAATAACCCATCGGCGGCGGGCGATCTTAGTTTGATAATTGCCTACATGAAAGTCCTTGATCCAGGTAGCACGGTTAGGGAGGGAGAATTTGCAAATGCAGAAAATGCGACGGGAGTCCCTGAAAAAGTCAAAAATTTCTTTAACAATTGGACGAAAGGAGAGAAACTTTCTAAAGAGCAGAGAGAGGATTTTGTAAACCAAGCAAGAACGCTTGTAGAAGCCCGAGAAAAATCCATAAAACCCGTCATCGATCAGTCTCGAAAAAGATTCGACAGGCAGATCGTTGGCCAAGGAAGAGGGCTTTCTGCCGAAGCCGCAGACAAACTTTTCGAGGAAATTGTTTTTCCAAATATCATGCTTGAAGATCCCGAAGGAGCAAGTCCCGCAACCCCCCAACCTCCGACCGAAAGAATACCGACCGCCGACGGACAGGGATGGATTGAACGGATAGTAGACTAATGGCCAAGTATAAGATCAGCCATCCCCAACTTCCGCAGTTACGGGCAATACTCCATTTGCCCGAAGGGGTGCAACCGAGTGAAAAGCATTTTTGGGAAGCCGCCAAAACAATGGTTCGGCCATACGGTGCATCGCAATTAACTGATAAATCAAAAATCATCGCCTATCGAAATGGTTTCTTTGATTCGCCAAGTACACCAATTTTCGATCAAGAGGATGATCCCAATACTTTGCAAAGTGAAGAGCAACAAGGGATTTTATCGAGCTTGATGGATTTGACCAAAGAGGGATTGAGAAGAGTTTCCACAGGATCATCACCCCATGAGAAGGTCAACCTGTTAGGCTCAAAACTTGACATCTTTAATCCTAAGATCATCCCCCAAGACTACTCGACTGACAATTTTTCCGAGCAACTTAAAGAGGCTGGCAAGATTACCTTTGGTAATTTGGACAACATGGTTCCAATCACCAAAGTGGATGATGTTGTCGCTCGATCCTTGAAGCAAGTAGGGCTTAAACCCACTAAGAGCAATCGAGCAAAAGCAATAAAAGCGGCAAGAGATTATTCCGAGGGAAACATCAAAGCTTCGCTCGGTATGGGTGTAGTTCGAGCTCAACAGACAGGGCAATTTGTCAAAGAGGGGTTGCCATACTTAACGAATAAAATGCTTATGGATGAGGCTGACGATTCCGATGTATTGGACACCGTGAACACATCGATTTCATTCGATAAATTGATGTATGAAAGTGAAAATGCGGCCAAGTTGGCGGCATTTGCGATGGACAACCCACTTGAAAGTATCAAAGCAAGTGCATCGGGAGTTGTCGGTGGAGTCGTTCAAAGTGCTCCATTAGGCTCGACTCTTGGAGTCGATTCCAAAAGCATTCAAGATAGAATATCCAATAAAGATTCTTTATCGTTTGACTCCCAACTACAGCAAGATTTGTCCACGGGTTACCAAGAACCGAGTGAGGGGCTAAGTCTACTAACTGAAGTAGTTGCCGACCCATTAAACTTAGCGGGGGCACCCGTTGCAAAAGCTGTTACGTCTCCACTAAGGATCGGCCTTAAAGGTCGGATGCTCAAAACGATTACAGATGTTCAAAAAAATACAACTCGATTGGCTCAACTTCAAACTGTTTTAAAGAAATTGCCCGAAGGGGCTCGCGTGACTCAAGGGATAGTCAAAGGGCAAATTGTAAAAGTAACCGAGGAGTTGGCAGAGCAACAGAAGATTTTACAAAAATACGGGAGCAATTCGCTTACCCTTAGATTGGCCGGCCAAGCTTCACCCGAAACCCTCGGGAAAGTGGCGATGGATACCTTCGACCAATCGACTGAGGCGGGTATGATCGGAATGGGATTGGTAAGAGAGGCGACCAAAGCTTCCGACAAAATGAGCAAACTCAGAAGAGTTGCGAATGTGGCGGCAAAGTACAATCCTGAGATTGCTGGTGCAACTGTTGGGGCCATGATTGCAGGGCCAGGTGGGGCAGTTGTAGGGGCGGCTTTACCGAGCCTAATAAAAGCCCTTCGGGTCTTATCTGCAATGCCCGAAAACATGGCCATTCGTTCAATCATAACGGCAAATAAAAATGCAGGGATGGAAATATCCGAGCAAGTCGCACGGCAAAGATATAAAAGTGGGATGAATCAGCTTAGTGGTTTTTTAGGGGTGACTTCTGCTACAGGGTTTGCCCTAGATCAAGACTCATTGGGCGGGGGCGCAGGGATTGCCGCATTAACGACATTCCTCGGGCCTAAAACACTATCTCTAGTAGATAATATCACAAGAGACGCTCGAGTAATCGGATCGGAATTGACTCTAGCGAGGACGGGGGACCATACGCCATTCTTTAGACGGTTGGCCATGCTTCCGACTCCCGATGAAGGATTGATCGGAGCAAATACCGACAAGTTCAATATTTTGATGCGAGCGGCTCCCGAAGGATTTTTCGCACGAAAAGTAGATGCGGTAGTGCAAGGGTTCAAGGCATCTAAAATAGACGCATCCCCATCACCTCAAGCTTTTCGACGGGGGCCGCAGGGCGAAGCAATCGGGCAAGCCCCAACTATTTCAGGTGCTACTCGGTCAGTAGCTAATTTTCTAGACAAGCCTGGCGCAGTAGGGCGATTGGGGACGCCAATCGAAGTCCTCGGCCGATTTAGTAAAGGCATGGCCGCAGGGGCGAGCATACCGACAACAATCGGATATATCGCATCAGGAGGGCAAGCAAGTGGTGCAATCGCAGGGGTAGCTATGTCCGCACCCTTTACGGCTCTCGGGTCGGGTGCCGGGATGTATCAGAACTATAAAACAAAGGGCGATCTTTACGCCAAGCAGATAGGTGATGTTCAATACTATCGAGAGCATTTGACTAAACCCGAGCAAGCCGAATTTGACGCATTGCCCGCAAATATTCGTGCGCAGATTGCAGGCTACAGTCTTTCTCACCCCGACGTCGTATTCAAACAAACGACCCAAGGGGAGGGTGGATTTGACCCTGTAAATATGGAAGTGACTTATAATCCAAACGGCACGGAATACCTAAAAGGTACGATGGCCCATGAGATTACGCACTTTATGGAGATTCATGGTCTTACCCCAATGGTTAATCGAATTTTATTCGGGGATGAATTGACGGGAATGGCAGGCGAATTTGCGTCTTACGATTCAGATGGGAAAATCGTATATACCGACGAGTTTATAAAGCTAAGAGATATTTACATGGACAAGTTGAGGAAAGATGTCTCGCTTGATTCGCAAGAGGCAATCGATGCGGTTACGGCTTACGAGTCTGACCCCAAATTGATAGGGCGGGAAATATTTGCCGACCAAGGGGCGGATTTCCTTCTTAGTGGGAAGCGGGAAAAAGCTTTGAATCAAGGGCCATTCGGCAAGCTTGTCGGGGCAACGATTGACGGCATTACGGGGGTATCATTTCTTCGGGACTTTTTGCTGAAATTAAATCTCCCTCTTAACTCGGAAGGCAAATTCATTACATCGACGGGATTGTTTGATGGTAAGCTCCGAAAGATCCCCGAGCTACAGAATTTAATCGAGAAGTATTATAAAGATGTTCGAGGCTTGAAAAAAGCTCAGATCGAGGGGGAAAAGGTTACTGATCCGTTGACTAAAAGGACAAGAGAGACGAAAGGGGCAAGGCCGATCGACGATGAGTTTGACACTTTATATACAGTCGAGGATCAGAAAGATCCGAATGTTGTCGATAGACTGAACACGGGGGGGATTTTTAAAACCAATCCAACCACGGGAGAGGTTGAGAGGGATTCGCTTAAAAATCCAATCCGAATGACAAAAGGGGAGGCAGATGATATTAGCCAAGCCGCAGGGGATCATGCCGCTAAAGTATTTGAGAAGAATGGGATTGAAGTCCAAATAAATGATAAGGGACGGCCATTCGTAAAAGACTTGGGAGCATTGACTGAGGATATCATTGATCAACTTGCAAAGGGGCCAATCCATCCAAGACAGATTGCCGCTTTGCGGGAAATCTCCCGAGCATTAAGGCAAGGAGATGGAGAAAGAGCAGGTATGTTGCTCGGATACTATGCCGCCACTCAGGGGAGAAAACCCAAAGCCGTATCCTTTGCCATTCGTACTACGATGCCCTACGGTTTCGAGCTTACAGCACAAGGAAACATTTTAGTCCGCCTTCACGATAATAAGCAAATTCAAAGAAATCTTAAATTCCTCAAGGGTGAATTACAGGCTAAGAAATTGCCCGACGAATTGGTCGGAATGTACGATGACTTGTTTGGGAACGACAATGCAGTTTGGGATGCATTTGAGACTTATCGTAACAATACGTCCAACGGAATTGACGGGCGAACAGGCTTGGACCCCGATCCCGTTAAAGCAGATAAGAAACTCAACTTTCTTAATGCTTTGCATGGCGGAATCGATAAGGCTCATGTGGCGAAAAATCCTGTTTTGTCCGCAATCGGATGGAAGATGGCGGGAATTAATCAGAAGAGGAGCCCATTTGGCCCCGCAACTAAAACTTTCCGCCTTGATCGGATATTCGATGCTAAACGATCGGGCACGGCATCGGGCTTTAACTTGGAAAGGGCTAAAAACTTAATGGCTCCACAAGGGCAAAAGCTAATGATGCCCCAAATGGAGCTCGACTTCTCCCCGCCCAAGGCCACTCAATCCCTCGAGAGCAAGCCAAACTTTTGGAAGATCTATCGAATCAATCCAAAGGGTCCGAAAGTCTATGATGAAGTGGCCGACGTTCTGATTCAGGTCGGGAGTCCTTGGATGGACGGGTCGATTGCAGAGAGTCAAGCGGGCAAGCTCAGGCTTGATCAAAATAAGCTTTTAGATGCGATGGGTCGGGCTCATCGGAGAGCCGATAGGGGAGGGGGGAAGATGTTTATGCCAGCCTCCGAAGCGGGTGCATCGAAAGGGAAGCTTGCCGAGGCCGCAAAGCTATGGAATGAGAAGGGTACAGATTCGCCATACTTTAAGAATTGGTTCGGCAAGTCCAAGGTAGTCGATGAGAACGGGGAGCCGTTGGTGGTTTATCATGGGACGAGTGATAAGTTTACAGCCTTTGATGCAGACCGATACCAAACGATAAATAAAGGTGACTTTGGTGAAGGCTTTTATTTTACCCCCAAAAAGGGGCAGGCAAGACTTTACAGCCAAGATGCAATAAAGAAAACTGACCCCGAAGTTTTAGCCCTCCAAAAAGAATACGAGGCACAGGCAAAACAGCTTGGGACTTCTACTATGATGGCGGCTATAGATTTAGGATTAAACAGTCCTGAATATAAAAAACTACAACAATTTGAAAGCAAGCTCGATCAAAAGTTGCAGAGTATAAACAAGGGAAATGATGAAATAATTATTGATTCATATCTGAGCTTAGAAAATCCCTTAATAGTAAAAAGCACATCGGCAAGTGACCCGTTTCTAGCTCAATCTGCAAAAGAACGAGGGCATGACGGCATTATTGTAAAATTCGATAATGGAAGGATTGACGAAATAGTCGCCTTCTCCCCCGAACAAATCAAATCGGCCACAGGCAATCGGGGAACCTTCGATGCGGGGGAGGGGAATATTCTTTTTATGCCTGCTAGTGAGGCTAAGAATAAACTTAAAGACTTGGAGGCATCTGCTAAAAAAGACCCATTAGACAGCCCATCAAGAAATCATCTAATCCAAGCATCGTTACTTGAGGGGATAATAAATGAGTCACAAGGAGGGGCAGAGTTAGACATTAGGATCGGGAAGCATGAAGGTGGCGAGGGCTCGACATACATTGAGTACATTGGCGAGGATGGTGATGCTTTTAAGATTCGTGCAACAGATCACGATAGGCAACTTTCTAGCATCACGAACCATCGCAGACCCGATTTTACATTAGCATCCAATAAGAAAAATGTCTCAGAATCTTCGGGGGATTGGATCGATGCGATTGTAAAACTTGAAAATAAAACTGATTTTAGAGTACCTAAAAGGCTAGAGGATCGTATAAAATCTATTATAAGTCGAAGGGAAGAAATACAGAAACTCAATCAAGAGATTGCCACCCAAGAAAGTTTGCAAAGGGAGCAAGCAAGTAAAGCGATTGAGGATGCCAAACTTAAAGCTACGGGAACCCTTGAAGGTAAAGCTTTATCGGATGAAATAGATGCAATTAGGTTGGAACTGCAAAACTCTTCGGGAACAGGGAAGTATACGAGAAACCAACGCCAATCAATGTATAAGAAAGTGAGGAAGCTTGAAAAGCAACTTGAGGGGCTAGGTCGAGGAGAAGTAAATTTCATGCCCTCCGATCCAAAAGCACCAAAGGCTCAACCCACCAATCGAGTCCAACAGCAAGCTCAGTCGATGCCAGCCAATCGCTTCATGGCTCCCGCATCGATGGCCAAGGGTGAACTAAGCGAGCGCTTTCGCTAAACTCCTATCCCCATCGGGCTAAACCAAGCCCAACCCGTTGCGTTAACTCATGTAAGTTACTGTAAGTTTGTGCTTGTAATTGTGAATAAGTGCGCCATTTGTTTACGCAAGGGTTGGAAGTGTAAAAAAGGGAAAAAATGAAAAAAGGGAAAAAGATAAAAAACCAGCCTTGGCGAAACGATTGGGTTTGCGTCATTTCTTATAAGGAAGAGAAGAGAAAATGCTTTGCCAAGAGCGAGAAACATATGCTCGTCAGAATGCCCGAAGCAGTCCATCGAAAATGGGGATTTTGGTGCAATATGAACACGAAAACTCAGGAGCCCGTCGGTGATAATTTTTGGCGAGGTCATACGTTTTGTGCGAGAGGTGGCCAAAGGATCGATTGGGAGCTTTACTACAGGGGAAACAGGATAAAGGAGGCCGCCAAACTACTCGGCCAAATAGGAGGTCAAAATGGGGTCGGGAAAAAGAAAGTAAGGGGCGATTCGAACTACTACAGAATGCTACAATTAAAAGGAGCTTTGAAGCGAGCCAAGGCTTCTGCTAAAGTTAAACAATAAAAGTTATGTTGCACAAACCTCTGATAATTAAAGACTTTTTTTATAATGCACAAAAAAATCATAAAGGTAGTTGACACTCCTCACAATAAATGGGAATGGTTTATCGACAAGCGAGACAAAGCTCTCATGTTCTTTCACAAATCAACCAAAACCTCGGCGGGAGGTTAACTAATTTGATTCGCACAATATGCGTTATGGCCCTTTTCACTACATTTTGAGTGAATAAAATGGGAGGTTAAAATTTCGTCGAGGTGTTACTAACACACCTCATGGACCAACTTTTAAACTACCATAGCACTTTCCTCACCAAAGGGGAAGTAAAAGAAATCTTTCGCCTCACCGACCGCCAGGTCAGCACCTGGACGGCAAAGTTCAAATGGCGAAAGGTCGGACTTAAGTTTCTGACCGAAGATATTAGAAATACGCTTTCCATCATACTCGAGGAGGCGGCATGAAGATCACCATCGGAATCGATCCAGGTGCTTCAGGCGGTTACGCAATCGCTTGGGACGGGAGCCATAGTATTAACCTGCACAAGCTCGGCGAAGACTTCGAATTTGTCGAGCACATCCAAGACTTAAAAGATCATCCCGATGTAACAGAAATCGAGGCGGTGATCGAATTGGTCCCGCCTTTTGCGGGCAAGATGATCCCTTCGTCCGCTTCCTTTAAACTCGGGAAGAATTGCGGATTTCTTGAGGGAGTTCTTCGGATGGCCGAAATCCCTTTCACCCTCGTTCGACCCCAAGAATGGCAAAAGGGCTTGGGCGGCTTGCAAGGGCTAACCTCGGGAAAGCGGAAGAAGGTTTTGTGCAATCATGCGAAACAATTTTTTCCATCGGTCAAAGGGCTCACCCTCAAGACCGCCGATGCGATCCTTATTCTAAGACATTTTCTTATAAACAAATAACAATGGGCCTCCACCCGTAAAAATGGAGATAGAGAGACTAAATAAATATGGCAATATTAACACAATCACAATCAGGAGGAGGGGACGGGCCGATCACGGGATGGGCTATTACTAACCCTTCACCCGCAGGCCAGCACGTCGCTGTCTGCTTGGCAGTAAAGGATACACTTAACTACGAGGCTCCCATGTATCGATCGAGTCCCGAAGAGCCCATCGTCATGGAGACCAAGGACGTAACGCGCTTCCTTTTCGGCCTAGCCGATGGATCGATGGTTCAAACCCACGAGATGAAAATTTCGAGCAACGACAAGAGTAAGCTTTTCAATACTCTTACCTCTTGGCTCGGTCACCCGCCTGTCATTGGGTTCGACACTGAGAGCATGGTGGGAATGGGTGCTACGATTTCCATCGTTGGGAAGGTAAGTCGGAAAGGTACTGAGTATTCGGACATCACCTCGATCACTCCCGTCATGCCTCAGCTTGCAAGCTCGGTCCCAAACCTTGCGAACTTCACGGTTCCGCAAGATAACAATCCTCCCTCGGCACCCGCCGTTGCCCCCGTTCAGCCTGTCCAACCGATGGCGCCAGCTCAAGTGGCTACTTCGATGACAGTTGATCAAGCGCAACCCGTCCAACAGGTTCAGCCCGTACAGCCTGTACAGCAAGTCGTACAGCCCGTGCAACAGGTTCAGCCCGTACAGCCGGCTCAACAACCTGCCCAAGGTCAGCAGACACTTGGTGGGCAGTTCACACCTCCACCATCCGAATCGGTTCCTTTCTGATGAATCCGATTCATTGGTGCTTGATGCTCGGATGGTTGGCCGTAGTGATCGACATGGTCGTTTCCTGACATGGCTATCATCAAAGCAACGCCCAAACGGGGCGGGGGTGGACATTGGTATGACGAGAATGCAAAAGCTCGGCATACCATGCCCCTCGCCTCGGGGAAGGGCGAAAAAAATACGACCCTCAAGGAGGCTAGAAAGTATAACCTATTTCCATCGGTCACGGGCATCTTGGGGATCTTCTCGAAGCCTGGCCTTGATCGTTGGAAGCAGGATCAACTCCTTCGCATAGCTCACGAAAGCCCTGCTCAAGATGGGGAGAGTTTTGAAGATTATGCAAATCGGTGCCTTGTCATGCACGAAAAACCCGTCGAAGAGGCGGCATCGTTTGGGACGAGGATACACGATTCTATTGAGAAATTCTATGAGGGTGAGCCTATCGAGGACGAGTTGCTTCCGTACGTTAAGCCAGCTTTCGAGTGGAAGCAGGAGAATCAACTCCGATTCATCGAAAGAGAAAAGACCATGACTAATCTTGAATATGGTTTTGCGGGTACCGTTGATATTGTCGGCCTCGGACAGAACCAAGAAAAATTCGTCATCGATTGGAAGACTCGTAAAACCAAGAAAGGAGTTCCCGTCAAATCTTACGACTTCCAAGTTCATCAGATCGCGGCCTATGCGGCGACATATTGGGGAGCCGATCTCGTCGATGCAGAACAAATCCACGGGGCAAATTGTTATGTGTCCTCCGTGGAGCCTGGTCGGTTCGAGGTGATCAAATACAGTCCCGCTGAAATCAAGGATGCATGGACCGTATTCAAAGCGGCCTGTGCAATATGGAGGAGCGTCAAAGGGTATGACCCAAGAAAAACAAACTAGACGTCAGATGTGGTATCGCTTCGGCGAGCCCGTATCGTGCTTTGCTGTGTCAATTCCCGAGACACTCAAAGTGGTGATTCAAGAGGAGGCCCGAGATCGGGGGGTCTCGGCCTCCTCGTTGGTCACAGATATTTTAATGAGAAGGTGGCGTAAGCAAGTGAGGGAACATGGAAAACAAGGATAAGGTCAGCATCAACGTTTTGATCTCCCAAGCTTACGAGAAATTTTGGGACAAGAACAAGTTGAGCGTTGATTCCGATGGGAAGGTTTTTCGGACAAATGTAAGTCGCAAAAGGCCGATGTCAGGCGTCGATTTTAGGAAGCCCGAAACAATTAAAAAGGATAGAGAGAATGGGAAAGTTTACTGAATTATCTAAAGCGACAGGATTCCATCGAGTATCTTGCTCCGAATTTATTCGAGGAGTGACCGACCCATTTGAGAAAAGCGGGAGGATTCAAAAAGAATTAACCGATTGCCTGCTGGCTATATTGGCTTTGTCGGCTCCTCGAGGTGTCCCCATGTCATGCCGAGAGATCGGAGAATTTTGCGGGATCTCCAAGCAACGGGTCCATCAGATCGAAAAGGAAGCTATGAAGAAATTAAGGAGCAATACGACAGTCACTCGCAAGGAATTTAGACAATGGAAATAGATAAGGGACGAATCGAGAAAGCTCTGAAGGATTTAAAAATCCTAGCCGCTCAGATCGGCAACGCTCGAATCCGAGAACTCTACCGAAAACCCCTCGAGCAATTTATTAAAGACGTAGCAAAAACATTATGACAAAGAAACAAAAACAGCCCCTTTTTTTGAAGGGATACCAAACCAATCCGCAGGGCAAGAAGGTGCCGATTTACACAACGGTCGAGCCTAATGCTTCTTACGGAATGATCCCTTCCGAATCTCCATCCCTCCGAGGGGCGAGGCTCAAGAAAAAGAAGAAGGAGGGCAAATAGCATGGGTCAGTTCATGGGGTGGCAAAGCTACGACTTACCGCATCGATGCGATGTTTGCGGGGAATTGGGCGAGGAGGAAGATATTGAACAATGTTGCCAAGGGAACGAACAGGAGTTCCTGAAGCAGAGCGAAAAAACAATCGAGGAGATGGGACAGGAAGGTTGCTACCTTTCGCAGAAGGAGAAAGAGGATAAAGATGAAAGCTGAATATAAAATGGGCCATGGTATTCCCCGAGGGGAGAAAGTGATTATTAAGGTCGGTCCTCGCCAAGCCGATGCCTCGCTGAACGTCGAGAAGGAAACTTGGATGCTTAAAATCGACAATCCCGATTTGCCCGAGCTCGAGTTTCCAAGCCTCGAAAATGCGGTCCTGTCGGCCGTAACGATCTTGCAGGAGGATTCACTTTGATCGCCTTCGACCTCGAGACCGTTTGGTCGAAATCCTATTCGGTCGCAACAATGGGCCTCGACCGATACGTCAAGGCTCTCTCATTCAAAGTCACCCTCGTCTCTTTAGTTGGGGACGATGGGTTTGAATGGGTCGGTCCACCCCAACAGTTACCCGTGGATCGATTGCAAGGCCAACAGCTTGTCGCTCACAATGCTGAATTTGATTCGGTCTGCGCAAGGATGGCAATGGCGCGAGGCCAAATGCCCCTGTTCGAGCCGGCTGAATGGATATGTACAGCCGACATGGCATCCTGGCATCAATTGCCCCGATCCCTCGCAAAAGCTTATTTCGAGCTATTCGGCGAGCACTTGGCAAAGGATGCACGGGATGCGATGGCAGGGCTTTCAGCCGAGGAGATAACGGCAAACCCTCAGTTTAAGGAATACGCATTGAACGACAGCCGAGCCTGCTTGAGGATTTACAAGGAACTCGAGTTGGGCTTCCCCGAGAGGGAGAGAATCCTGTCCGCCCTCAATCGAAAGATTGCCAGCCGAGGAATGCCACTCGATGGGCCGCTCTGCCAAACTTTTATCGATAAGACCGAGAAGGTCATGGAGGAGATGGAAAAGTTTCTTCCTTGGGTAACCGAGGATGGCCGAGGAGCCGAGCCAACCTCTCCAATGGCCTTGGGGAAGTATCTCCAAATGAAAGGCGTTCAGGCGCCTCCATCGACCAAGGAGGATGATCCCGACGTTCTTATATGGAAGGCTAAGAATCCCGACCATTCGCCTGTCCTCGATGCGATGACTCGGTGGAGAAAAGCGAACAAGGCGAATAAATTTTATACGGGACTGATTTTACGAACCCGACCCGATCGCAGGGTCTCGACCCGTCTGCTTTATTGCGGGGCGACCCATACGAAAAGATTTTCGGGAACGGG
>JGI20151J14362_10002832_pt1 | contig 12073 bp, 8 predicted proteins | sample COG_01_FD_14362 | JGI IMG/M metagenome (IMG submission 14362) | reverse complement strand
GACTGAGGTTTAATGAAGAGTGAGAAGACTTTTCGCAGACGAGAGAAAAAGTACAAAAAACAAAAAAAAACATCAAAAAACACTTGAAAGTAAGTATTGAGCGCTCGGGGAGCTTCCACGAAGGAGTAGTTAAGCCCACGAACAAATACTTCTCACCGGGTACAGGAAAACTGAGNGTGCGTGAGTACACAATTATCCGGACGACTTTGTNCACGAGTGAAAACACTTACGGTGATTAATGTGTAGATTGGAGTTTGAAGTGTAAAGGGAAAAAAAGAGCATGCCTCGTCGTCGTCCTCCTCTCTCCTTCCTCCTCCTCCTCTCTTTCCTCTTCGTCTCTCTCGTCTTCTTCTCCAACAAAAGCGAGAATAAGAGGCATACTCTCGAAGATTTCGCGTTTGAAACATCGCAAGAACTTTTCAGCGGGACGTGGAGAAACGTCGTCGCCTTTGATTCCAAATCCATCCGAGAGAGGAAAGAGCGATTGGCGAACGTGTTTCATTTAGGGAACGCGGACGATTTTGCGAGGAAGAGAAGAGAGGGAGAGGAAAGGGAAGAAGAGGAGGAGAAGGTGTCGGTGCCTTTGTTGACAACGAACCGGGCGGAGACGAGGAGTAGCGACGACGACGACGACGGCAACGCGCGTTGATAGATTTAGAAAGAAAGAGTAGAGTATTAGGGGATTATGTGTTAGATGTTTTTAGATATTTCAATGTTTCTCTCTCTCACTCTCTCTCTCTCTCGTCTTCAGTGCGTATATAAACGAAGTTTTTTGTGCGTCCGTAAGCTCTTTTTACTTACTTGCCTGGGCGAGTGATCGAGCGCATCCAAGACGCGCGCGCGCGCGCTTGATTTCTTTCTCACGCGAAAGGCGCGCTCGATCGACCACCGACGATGGCGTTCGTAACGTTCACGGCAACAATCGCTCCGACGAGAACTCCAGCTGCTTTCAAAAGGTTCTTATCTTCCTCGGATAAACCATTTTTAAACGCTTTCGCCCTCCTCCATAAGTCTCGAAAGCGTCTTCTCGCGTCTCGCGTGAACCTTCGCCACGCGGCCGGCGCCGCGCGGCGAAGGTCTACCGCCGCTTTTCGTGCGTTGCGCAAGAACGCGCGCACTTCTGTTCTCAACGCTTCCAGGAATGATTTCTTCCTCTCTTTCTTCTTTTCTTCCCTTTCGTCTCTCTCGTCAGAAGAAGAANNCTTCGAATCTTCGCCCAAGTCCGAAAACTCTTCTATTNNCGAACCACCACTCTGATCCTCCGTTCTTCTCCTTCCTTTCGTCGTCGTCGTCGTTGTTTTCTCCGAGACGACGTTTTCTTCTCCTTCGTTTTTTACTGTCCTCGTCGCAACGGTACCCCCAATCTCCAGCGACGCCGGCGGCGAGAGCGACAGTAATCCTCCTTTCTTCCTCCTCAAAGTCTCCTCTTCGCTCTCGCTCTTCTCCTCCCGCATCGTCCGTTCGTTCTCGTCCTCGCCGCTCGCTTCCGATTTTTCCATCACGTCCCAAGACGACTCTTCCTCTTCCTCTTCCTCTTTAATATCTTCGGTAAAAAAAGTTTCCTCTTTCATGTCTTCTTCGTGGCCCTCTTCTTCTTCTGACGACGACGGCAAAGTTTCCTCCTTCTTTATTTCTTTGTCTTCTGCGCCTTCTTTATCGTCACTTGTTGCGCGTCTTCTTCTTCTCGGCTTTACGCCTTCTTCTTCTTTCTCGGACATCTTACGTGCGCCCTTACGTTGTGTGGGAGTTACTCGTATTTTTTGCTTTTAAAAAAACTCACAAATATTTTTACCTCTTTCCTCTCTGCTCGTGTTGTTGTTGAGAAGCGCTTCGAACGAACTCACGAGCAGCTCGCGTGACTGTCCTGAAATATATAACACAATTGCTTCTCGATGCGTCTGATCGAGTTAGATTGTATATAATTGCGTTTTAGTACGTTTGGTATTTCATGCGTTTATGAGAGTGTTTTGACTCGTATTTTTTGGTAAAAACCACACTCTTTTCCACACAAAAAACAAACAATAAAACGATGAGAAGAGCATTGTCGTTGTTGGAGAAAACCTCTCGTCGTAGCAGCATTAGCGGTAGTAATAATAATAGTAATAATACTTTAGCAGTAGCTCGTCAAAGCGCTAATGCTTTCTTCTCGGGCAGAAATGGTTTTGGTTTTGGAGAGAGGCGCGCGATATCTTTTCTTCTTCAGAAGAGAAATGGCGATTGGAAAACACCTAATAATAATAATAATAATAATACTAATAATACGAACGCGTCGTACGCGACGAAAGGTCGGGGCCAATCCGCGCCGAAAGGGTTTACTCCACCGGCCGCGATGGCGGCGAAAGCGACGTCGAATAATATCAACTTTAACCCGTTTCAATCGAGCTCGAACGCACTCGCGGAACCGTATCGAGGGAGGAGGAAAATGCCGAGCTCGATGACGAAAATACCTCGATATTTATACGATATCGGCTTGAACAAAGCGAAGGACATATATTGCACGTCGAAAGTGACATCGGCAATTAAAGGGTTCGATTTAAACATGTTTAAGAGAGATGCGTCGATATTGTACGAGGAGATATCGAGAGCGATTGCGAATAACAATTTGTCCAGTTGTCGCCGAGACGTGAGCGATAAAGTGATGCAAGAGTTGAAGCAAGAGCAGAAAAGAAGGACGAAGAACGGGTGGTCGAGGATTCGGTGGAATTTGAGCGAAAAAGGGGTGGAGAACGTTTCCGTGGTGCAAGGACGGATGATGGCGACCAGTCAGGACTTGACCAACGCGTTCGCGCAGTTTACGGTGAGGTTCGAGAGCAGGCAAGAGTTTGGCGCGTACGACGACAACGACCGGTTAGTCGCCGGGGATTCCGAGGAGGTTGGGGCAAATTTGAAGGTTGTAGATCATTGGGTGTTTGAGAGAGGTATAGGACCAATTCACAAGACGAATTCGAGGTGGCGGTTGTGCGCGAGACTGATCGTAGAGGAGTGATTTTTGAATGGGAAGATGAATTTTCTTGCATACGCGTGGGTGCGCGTGTGTGAATTAGGAGTGTATATTAATTGATACTATGATCTCATATAACATGTATTCATTTTCAACCAATCGTCGTCTCTAAGTTAATATCAATCCTTGATAGTAAATGCGGAATGCTACTCGCCACGGCTCCAAACTTCTCGGCGTTGTCGTACAACTCGAAAATCGGTACCGCCACCAACTTGCTCGTCTTTGGCACCGCAAAGTAACACTTCTCCGGCAACTCCACTAAAAACACCTCCAACGTTTCTTTCGGTTTCGTAACGTGCGGTGGCAAATACGGGTACATTTGCGGCTCGAATCCTATCCTGTACCACGTGGACAACTGATCTAAAATGTCAAACGAGGCTCTCAAATTCGCCTCGTTCGATTCGTTCGGCGCGGCTAATTTGTTCGCTAACTTTCTCTTCAACCCTTCCGTGGTCCCTTCCCCGGCTCTTAACCTCCCACCAGGTAACCGAAACGTGCTCGTACTCGCGGAAAAGTGCTGCCCAGGTCTGTCCCACTGCGACGCCGGCTTTCCGTCCGCCGTTCGCTGCTGCGCGCCCGGAGGCAACGTCGATTCTTGCAACAACAAGACGTGCGGACACCCGTGCTGATTCACCACGCACACGCCAGCCACGGACCGTCTCGCAATCCCTCCACTTTTTTCGTACTGCTCTCGAATCCTTCTTAATCTCGCATCTTTCGCGTTACTTTTTTCCTCCTCTTCTCCTCCTTCTCCGCCTTCTTTCTTCTTCACCACTTTTACGCCAAACGTGTAATTCCCCAACGAATGCACGTTCAATCGTTTCGATTTGGACAGTATCCCTCGCATGGAGGCCATTTGTTGTCGCAGTAAATCATCGTCATCCATCGCGTTCGGATGACCACGACCACCCGCGCCTCCCAAAGCGCCTTCTCCGTGCTCCTCTCCTTCTTTCTCCTCTCCTCCATTAACAACACCTTCATCAAACATTCCCCCTGCATCATCATCATCATTGCCGTCTTCCTCTAACGCCTTCTCGTGCGCTTTGATGTCCTCGAATTCAAAGTCTTCATCCTCCGAATCCTCATTTTCGTCACCACCACCACCATCGTCGTCGTTTTTGCTGCTCATTTGTTGTCTTCTTCTTCTTCTTTAATGAAGCCTCTTCTTTGTTGTCTTCTTCGCGTTGTCTTCTTTGTGGCAATCGCTTTTCCTTCTAAAGTTTTGTCTGCAATTAGGTTTTAACACCCTAAATTTTCNATTTCAAAATGTGCCTCTCAAAAAAAAGGGAAAAAGCGACAAAAAACAACTCCCTGCGCGCGCTCGAGACACGCTACTTTCGGGGAACGACAACACCCGAAGAAAGACTTGCGATGACGACGACGACGATTCAGAGGATTCAGACCCCCTCGTTGTCGTCGTCGTCTTCATTTTTTTTGCGGAGGAGGAGTAGGAGAAGGAAGAGAGGTGGGAGACAGCAACAACAACAACAGAATAACAATTCGTTGGTCGTAACGGCAACATTCGTCTCGAGTCGCGGGCGCTTTGTTGTTGCGAGAACTGACGAATGCGCGTCGTCCTCGTCTGTTGGCGAGAGTAGTGTTGCGAGTAAAAGGCTGCCTTCTTCAAGAAGAAGGAGCGTTTTGATGAGCCCCCCGGCGAAAGCGGCGTCGATAACGCCGTCGGATGATTACTTGGACGGGGAACGTTTAAATTTTTACGCAACGACCAAAACGACGAAAAACGCTCCCGACGACTGGTTGAATGCGAGCGAGAAGCGAAAGAGGAACATTTTACTCCCTTCCTCTTCTTTGGAGGAAGAAGACGCGGACGACGACATCTACCAACTCACGAGAGAAGACGAGAGTGTGCACGAGGAAATGTGGCTGGAAATTATGGAAATAGTGGCGACGTTTGGCACCATCGGCGGCGGCATCGCCGCCGTCGCGCTCGGCGAAGTGTACTTGTGTTCGCTCGTCATCGTGTTACCGATACTGGCGTTTTCGTTGAAGAAAAAGAGGGAGACGAAAGTGAGAGAGAAGACGCGGATGCGATTGATGCAGTTGAAAGAAGAGTTGATGGTGGTGACGAGGAATAAGACGACCAATGCGACCGTGATGAACTTATCCTCGCAGTTGCAAAAGAAGAACATGGTCGCGCTCGAGTTTGCCATTCAAAGAGCTTTGAAAGAAGATGGCGCGGAGTTCAGCAAGAAAATTGACGCTCGATTAGACGCGCTGGAAAGGGCGATGCAAAGAGCCGCGGAGAAGCAAGCGGCGAGTCAACGAGATTCCGGTGCCGTGGCTGGGATGTTAGCCAGGGACGTCGCGGATGCTAGGATTGACCAGAGAGAGAATTTTAAAAAAATGTACCGCGAGTTGGAAGAGGCGACCAAGTTATCGATGACGGAAAACGAACGAACGAGGCAACAGGTCCAGAAAGAGTTGGAAACGTTGTGGGAGCTGGTGGAAAACGTGGAGAGGGAGATTTCCGGGGTCAGCGACGGCGTTGGAGAGCGGTTGACGATGATTTTAGAGGCAAGAGCGGCGGAACAGAAAAGGTTGAGAGAAGAAGAGGAAGAAGAAACGGAGAAGAAGAATCCGTTTGAGAACAAAGCGATTGCTGAATTCGCGTTTTCCGAGGAGTTGCAAAACAGAGTGGATGAGATTGCAAAGCTCGCAGACGCGGTGCAACGCGTGAAAGAAGCCATCGACGCCAGAAACGAGGCTGAGCTCGGGAACGAGCTGATTTCAAAGATGGACGAGAGTCAGTGGCAAGCGCTCGGTTTGCGATTTGACGCGCTCTCGGAAATGGCAGAAACGACCGCCGAGCGAGTGGTTTCGGAAATCAGTGAATCGATCGAAAAAAAGAGAGGAGTGTTTTTGAGCGATGATGATAGCGGTGATGCGAACGCTGCGATGATCAATGCGATGAAAATGGGCGCGAACAAAATCATCGCCGCCAAGGAGAAGGAAGAGTCGTATTATTCGTTAGATCTGGACGATGATAGCGTGGACGATATGAACGAATCGAAAACCGGATTTGAGCGCGCGTTGCGACGAACGGGAAGCGTTGAAATGGTTGCAGAAACTGTGAAAGCCAGTAGTGATGAAGATAGCAGGCGAAGGCAAGAGCCATCGGCGTCCATGCAGACGAGGATGGCGATGCAACAACCGACGACGTCCACATCGGAAACAAATAGTAATAGCAACAACAACAGCAAAGAATCATTTAGCAGCAGCGTCACTAGCGATGCTCCGATAAACGCCCAGCCTGGCGTAACGAAAGAAAGCGCGTTCGAAAACATGCAAGCGATGCTCAGAACGGAAGAAGTAGAGGAAGATATCTTCGACCCGTTCGCCGGAATAGCGGCGTCCGCGTCGGAAGAGTCTTCAGAAGTCACCGCGAGTGCGATTAGCGAAATAGTCACCGACATAGCAGATGCCAAGAAGCAAGTAGATCAGAAAGCCCAAGAACCGATCGCGTTGGCATCGTCGTCGTCGTCGTCGTCGTTCGACGAGAAAATCGCTTCGGGTTTAGAAAGCTTACGCCAAGGCCGCAAGCTCGCGCGAGCGGCTGAAGACGAATCGGCGAAACCTGCGGTATCTTTGGAAAACCTCATGTCCGCGGAAGAGTGTTTTGCGAACGCCGCCAATGACTTTGTCGTCGCCGTAGAAGTAGAACCGAGCGCAGTTTCAGCGAAAGGGAATCTGGGCAACGCGCTTCTCGCTCGAGGCGTCGCGTTGCGAGCTTTACGAGATGCCACCGCCGAACGCGTGTTTGGTTCTTCGTCGAAAAAAGGTGCATTTGGCGGTTTAAGTGAAGAAGACGTGCGCTTCTACGGCGAAACCGCCGAGGACGCGCTCGTGGATGCCGGCAAATACTTTCGAGCCGTCGCCGTCGAAGACCGCACAGCAGCGGCGGCTGCGGATGAAAATGAGCAACAAGCCTCTACTTCTTCATCGTCGTCGGTTGCCGTAATCGTAGCGCTCATCGCCTGGGGACGAGCGTTATCGCAACGCGGTGCGCTCGTCCGCGATGACGCCGAAGTTTTCAATTTATACGATTCCGAGGAGGAGGAAGACGAATCTGTCATTACGAGTAACTTGGCGGACGCCTCGAAGTTGTTCCTCGCCGCGGCGGAAAAGCACCGAGCGGCTATCGAAAAATGTGCCTCGGCTGAAGAAGAACAAGGAGACGCTAAGAAAACCAGCGCCGCCAAAACGCTCATCCAATCCAGACGCATCGAAGCCTACTGTCGCTGGGGCGAAGCCCTAGAGTCTGCCGCAGAGTGCGAGTTCGCACTCGGAAGCGGTAAAGAACGCGAACTTTGGACGGCGGCGAGCGGAGCGTACGGTGAGAGCGAACGCCTCGGTGAAGAAAGCGGCGCCGCCACTGCCGGCGTCGAAAGGTGTGAAGCAAAGCTCGGCGAAGATTTCGAATAATAAAGTATGAACCGGAGGCGACTACCTAAGCACCGTAGATTTTCTGTGTTAATTAATATTACTAAACTAATCCTAGAATCAGTTTTTCAACTGGATCCATGATCTTAACGCGCCTTTTGGATGGCACGCCGCCTTTCTCAACCGCCAACTCGCGTAATGCCGCAGCCGCAGCTTTGGCCGTCTTACTTGCCCCTGAGCGGATAAACACCGCGGGCCAACCCATCGGGGCATCCGCGGTCACCCATGTCCCGCTCCCACTACTTTCCTCGTCGTCGCCACTTTTTTTCTTTCTTACCGCCGACGTCGATATCGGCGCTAAAATGGTTGTCCACGCGTCCATCCACACGTCTTCGCGAGGTAAATAACAATGCACTCTCGACGTTTTACGATCCAAAACCGGCGCGATCAACAAGTCCCGTCCGAGTAAAAACTGCGAGGTCAAATCACTCGCTACTTCGTCGTAGGTGTAGTGAATGAACATCATTCGCGTCATAGGTAAACCGACGTTTTCCGCCTCGCGCATAGCTTCGCGTTTGTATTCGAGCAACGCAATGTGCATGGACGTGCACCACGCTAAATGCGCAATAATCTCCTCGTCGTCCCATACTTGCGCGTTGTGGTGTGGTCTGTTTCCTTGGTGTGAACGATACACAGCGTCTGAAAACGCATTCAATTCCATCCATCGCATCAGCAATTCTTTCGATCGGTGTCGCCCCGGCGTCGCCGTGTACCCGCCGATATCCGAATGACTCAAAGTCAAACCGCTTAAACCGCCGGTTAATATGCCATTCAGCGCGGATTTAATGCCGTCTCGATTATCCCAACTCACGAGTTGGTCGCCAACCCACTGAACGCTCGTAAATGACGGCGTCAATAAACTCGCCGATCTCGTCCAGAAAAATCCCGTTTTCTCCAAGCCGGCGCGTCGCAGAGCGCGTTTTTGAATCCTCGCCCAATCTTCCGGGTACCGGTTGTGCGTTAAAATTGGTAACTCTCCAGATTTCAGAGTTGCATCGAACGGTAAATATTCTCCAAAATCTGCCATGAACGCTTTCGCTTTTGTCGCGACGAGCATATCGACGATGACATTTTCGATCCAACGCACGCACTCCGGGTTGGTTAAATCCAACAAGGAAAACGTAACCCCTGGTTCACTCACGAAACCGTACCCTTCGCCTTTCTTGTTCTTGATGAAGTACCCATTCTCTAAAGCAAAACGGTATAAATCTCCGTGATGGTCTTTCGAGTCCATCAAAAACGGATTCACGTACGTTGCCAAGTGTGTGCCTTTCTTTTCAAACTCCTCGCGCAACGCGTGCCAATCCGTGTATAAATCTTCATCGAGTTTCCAGTTCCACCAGACGCGTTCGATGCCGATGCTCGTGTTTCGAAATCCCGACCAATCTTGTAACCAAAACCCGGCTATTTTCACCCCGCCATCGGTTAGCTGTTTTTCGATGCGTCTGACTTTACTTGGACCGCCAGTCATACCGACGATGACGCCTCGCATCGCCCATTCCGGTAACGGTTTAATGCGTCCAGAATATTCCGTGTACGCTTGTAATACGCCCGGAATATCTATCGCTGCGATGATTTGACCGCAAACTATGCCGGTAGGCGCAACCACGTGCACGCTGATTGCGTTTTCCTCCGTAAAATCAAACTCAGAATACGTGTAATTGGTGAGAAAAAACGATCGCGCCTTCGAGGTGACGTAATGTGGAATCGCCGAGTAGGTTGTCCACCAATCGCCGCTGGAACCTTTAAATAGGAGCTCCGCGGTCGCAGAAATCGGTTGCTTCCCTCTCCCTACGCCTTGTTCGCCAGTTATGATTGGCACTCTCCTACCTGTGTGTTCGATCGATGTGTATTGTTCACCTAATCCATACACTCGCTCGCGCTTCTCCACCGCGTGCGTCAAAATCAAATGGTTCAAGTTCACCATCCTCCGATTCCTCCTCGGGGATCTTTGCACGCCCGGAACGATTTCGTCCCAAATAATCGTGAATCCAATTCTATCATCGCTTCTGGATGCAAGCGCGACGGAATATGACGCTCTCAATTTCGCGTTTGCTTTCTGCTTCGCTAACTCAATTTCCGATTCTTGGTCGTCCGAGAAGAGCGCGTGGTACATTTTACTTCGTCGTTCGTAAAATGTGTTCACGAAGTGGTCAATCCAGGCGTCCTCTTTCACCACCGTCCCTTTGATGACTATGCACTCCACTAATTCTACGTTACTATTGCTATTCTGACTATTCCCATTATTACCACTACCACTACTACTACTACTACTACTACTACCGCTACTATCGACTTCAATCAACGCGACGCCTCCGCCGCCGTCGTCTTTGTCCTCCTCCTCAACATCCGTCGTCCTCGTCTTCCTCTCCACCCTCCCGTCGTAATGCACCTCGCACGTCTTTCTTTCCATACTATCGATCGTCTGTACCGTCGTTCTCAACTTATCTAAAACATGTATCCTAAAATGCCCGTGGATCAACTGGTGCACTTTAATCGGCCCGCTCGCGAGCGTTAAAAACGGTCTCTTGGAGATGGACGACCACGTTTCCGTGATTGGACACAAGCGCTGCCGGAAACAAAACTTGGCTCTCTTGTGCGTGATTTTCAGCGTTTGCTCCGTGTTTTGCCACTGCGTCGTAAAGAAGATAGAAGAAGAGTCGTGCGAACGATATCGTCGGGTCAGTAAACGCTGAATATGTGATGATGAATGTGTGCGCGCAAAGAAGAAGAAGAAGAAATTTTTAATCCGAAAACTCTCTCACCTGGACGGTAAATTTCCCAACATCAAACCTCACATCCCCCAAATCCGAAGCCACCCTCCCTTCCTCTGAAATCTTATGATACGTCTTATCCACGTACGGCGCGATGATAAATATGATCGCCAACACGAACGCGGAGGAGAATATTGGAATTTTCGGTCGGTAGAGTTGCGTCCGGACGAGTTTGATGGCGCGTTTGATGGGGGATTTCGGGGGTCCAATTTTCCCCAATTTTGTGTTTCCTCCTCCTTTTCCTCGTTCTTCTTTTGCTGTTGAAGAGCGAGGACCTCGTCGCGGTGGCGTCGAAGGTGGCGTGCTCTCCTCTTCTTCTAATTTGCGTCGGCGTCGCGCCGTTGATGGTGGCATGATGTGATTGATGTTTACGTGTGTGTTGTAAGTGTTGTGTGCGTTTTTTTTGAAGCATATGACTCGACAAAAGAAAAACTCTACAAAAATTTCTCATCTGAAAGCGAAGACGTTGAACAACATGGACCCTTTCAAATGCTCCGGTTGCTCGACAATTACCCGCGGAAACTTTCCTCTCGATTTTAACAAAGCGACGACGTCTTGAACTCCGGTTTTATCCTCCTTATCGTGGACTTCTACGACGATCGTTTCGATGTGTGCAAAATCTTCCTCGAGTATGCCGCGAAGGACGGAGAGCTCGTATCTCTCCACGTCGATTTTTAAGAGGTTGATTTTTTTCTTCTTCTTGTCGTTGTTGTTCTCGTTCGTTTCGTCTTTGAAGATGGCGTTGGATAAAGTCACGCACGGAACGGTTTCAATTCTTTTCCCTCGCGATAACCACTTCACGACGAAGAAACAGATGGATTTAATAAACGCAGACTTGACGAAAAACAGATTCTTCTCCAAGACGAACCTCGCGAATGTTTTCAACATCAGAAACGTCGGCGCGTGTTTTATAATCAACGCCACGGCGTATTCGACGACATTTGCGAGCGTCTCTTTCTCGTCTTCAATCGCCGTCGACCACCCTGCAGCGTTTGGAAACGACGTAAACGAGATTGAATCTTCTTCCCCGTCGCCGACGGCTTCGTTCGCCAAACGCAACGATACGTTCGGATCGTCCTTAAACTTCCTCTCCAAGTTGCGCTTCAACGCTTTGTACGTTTCCGGTGACGGTTCGAACGCGTATAATATGCACTTTCTGTTATTTTGTGACTTTTTTTTCAGCGCTTCCAACGCGAACAATCCGATGTTTGCGCCCACGTCGACAATCACCGTAACAGCTTCTTCTCCTCCCGTTAGGGGTTGTTCTACACCTTGAATCAGATACAAATCATCCGTCGATATCTCATCGAATAAAAACTTCACGTCCAGCTCTGACACGTAATCAATCAACACGTTATCCGGTAACAGAGCTTGTTTTTCTTTTCTGTTCAGCGTTACGGTCTTCTTCTTCTTTTTCTGCTGCTGCTGCTCGCGCTGCTTCTCAAAGCCCGACGATGCACACGCACCACCCCTGATGGATTTCATCTTCCGCTGACTGAAGCCAAAACCAGCATCATCATCCTTCTTGCGGCAATGATGATGATACTGGTAATGAGAAAGAGAAGACGAGAGTGCCATCATCATCCTCATCGTTGATTTCAGAGGTGTCGTCGTATTCTTTCGCGTCGTTTACGTCGTCGTCGTATCATCATCATCATCATCCTGTTGGGTTTGAAGCGCTTGCACACCCCTAACTGTCTTTTTCTCTCTTACTAAACGATTAGGGTTTGAAACCCTAAGCTTGATTTTGAATACATTTAAAAACAGAAGAACAACGACAGAAGAGAACACGCTTTCGCGCGCGCATTAAAAACAATCGGAGAAGAAGAGAGAGTAA
>JGI20151J14362_10002815_pt1 | contig 12116 bp, 17 predicted proteins | sample COG_01_FD_14362 | JGI IMG/M metagenome (IMG submission 14362) | reverse complement strand
CCGTGAATTTGTTGAACGCCGACTTCCTGAAGCAGGAATTTCGCGTGTAAACATTTCACGTCAAGTAGATCGTATTGAAATTGAGTTTTTCACTGCACGTCCTCGTGCACTTGTAGGAGCAAAAGGAGAAACGTTAACTCAACTTCGTGATGAGATTAAAGCAAAACTCCCAGAAACTCGAAATGTTGCATTATACGTAACAAAAACACAACAACCAGAAATGGAAGCAATTTGTATTGCTGAAAATATTGCTGAGCAACTTGAAAAACGTACACCATTCCGTCGTACGATGCGTCAAGCAATTATGCGTGCCCGTAAAGCTGGAGCTGATGGGATTAAAGTTCAAATCTCTGGACGTTTAAACGGTGCTGAAATTGCACGTCATGAATGGGCCCGTGAAGGTCGTGTACCTTTACACACTATTCGTGCGGATATTGATTATGCAACTGCACGCGCACAAACACTCTACGGAATTTTAGGAATTAAAGTGTGGGTTTGTAAGGGGGAAAAATCATGTTAAGTCCAAAACGAACAAAATATCGTAAACCACACCGTGGAAACCGTAAAGGAACAGCACTCCGTGGAAATAAAATTTCTTTCGGGGATTTTGCTCTCCAAGCTCTTGAACCAGGTTGGATCACTTCACGTCAAATTGAAGCGGGTCGACGTGCTATGAGTCGTTATGCAAAGCGTGGTGGACAATTATGGATTCGTATGTTCCCAGACCGTTCAATTACAGCTCGTGCAGCCGAAACACGTATGGGTGCTGGTAAAGGTGCACCAGATTACTGGGTTTGTATTGTAAAACCAGGAAAAATTCTTTACGAACTCGCTGGGGTACCAGAAACAATTGCTCGCTCATCAATGCGTATTGCGGCATATAAAATGCCTGTAAAAACTAAATTCCTTATTCGTGACGGTTACGTTGCAGAGTAAGTATTAGTTTCAAATTTTATATTTGTTTAGATTTAATTGTAAATTAAATTTAATCTATAATTTTTTATTTATATGATTCAACCACAAACATATCTTGAGGTTGCTGACAATAGTGGAGCACGTAAATTAATGTGTATCCGTGTATTGAACCGTCAAGTTGGACATATTGGTGATGTAATTGTTGCTGTTGTAAAAGAAGCATTACCAAACATGCCAATCAAAAAATCAGAGGTTGTTCGTGCAGTAATTGTACGTACAGCACACACTATTCAACGTGACAACGGTATGTCAATTCGTTTTGACGATAATGCCGCGGTTATTATTAACAAAGAGGGAAACCCACGTGGTACACGTGTTTTCGGTCCAATCGCACGTGAATTACGTGAACGCGATTTTATGAAGATTGTTTCTCTCGCACCAGAAGTTCTTTAACTTTATTTGTATGATTCAACGACTTCAGAATATGTACTTAACAAAAGTACAGAAAACTCTCTCAGAACAATTTAGCTACAAAAATACTCACGAAATCCCACGTCTTGAGAAAATTGTGATCAACCGTGGAGTAGGAAGTGCGTCTCAAAACACGAAGTTACTTGAATCTTTAGCAGATGAATTAACTATCTTAGCCGGGCAACGTCCTGTTGTTAAGCGTGCAAAGAAAGCAATTGCTGGATTTAACATTCGTGAGGAGATGCCAATTGGTTTAACAGTAACTCTTCGTGGAGAGCGTATGTACGCATTCTACGATCGTCTTGTAAACCTTGCACTTCCACGCATTCGTGACTTCCAAGGTATTAGTCCAAAGAATTTTGATGGACACGGAAACTATACACTTGGACTTACTGAACAATTAATGTTCCCTGAAGTAAGTTATGAAAGTATTGATCAAGTTTGTGGTATGGACATTTCTATTGTAACAACTGCAAATACAGATCAAGAAGGTCATGGCTTATTAAAAGAACTTGGTATGCCTTTTAAAGCAGGTTCAGTAAACTAAGGATTCATTCTTGATTACATTAACTAAATAACTGATCCTATTCAAATATTTTGAATCTGATGTAATCTAATTTTTATTTTATTGATAAACATGGTAAACGACACAATTAGTGATATGCTTACACGATTACGCAACGCGTATCTTGCAAATAAAGATAAAACATCTTTAAAAGCAACTCGTGTAGTGAAAGATATTGCCCAAGTATTAGTGCAAGAAGGTTTTCTTGGTCCTATTGAACAAGAAGAAAATGGATTTTTCACCGTTAACTTAAAGCGTGGTGTAAAACAATTTGAACGCGTAAGTACACCTGGAGTTCGTGTTTATGCGAACCATAAAGAGCTTCAGCCAGTATTAAATGGAATGGGAGTAGCTGTAATTTCTACATCACAGGGCATCATGACTGATCGTAAAGCTCGCGCTTTAGGAATTGGTGGTGAGGTTCTTTGTAAAATTTGGTAAGCCATGACTAGCAATCGCGAACTCATTGAAATGGAAGGAGTCGTTGTAGAATCACTTCCAAATGCTATGTTTCAAGTTGAATTAGAAAATGGTTTTCAAGTTCTTGCACACATTTCTGGTAAAATTCGACGAAATTCAATTAAAATCCTTCTTGGAGATCGAGTAACCGTTGAATTAACACCATATGATCTTACAAAAGGTCGAATCATTTATCGTTTACGAAAAGATCGCACTCAATAAATTCTTCATTAAACCTTTCCGTTTGATTTGATAACTAGTTATTTAGCAATACTTTTATTATGGCAACAAAACAGCGTAAAGTTACGCAAAAGAAATCACGTCGCAAAGTTCAACGTGGAGTAGTTCACATTTTAGCGACGTTTAACAACACATTAGTAACGATCAGTGATCGTTCTGGTCTTGTAATTGCATCTTCATCAGCTGGAGCATGTGGATTCCGAGGAGCCCGTAAAGGAACTCCATTTGCAGCTCAAACTGCATCAGAAGAAGCTGTTCGTAAAGCACTCGATTACGGGTTAAAATATGTTGATGTAATGGTAAAAGGGCCTGGAGCTGGCCGTGAAATGGCAATCCGTGCTCTTCAACAACTTGGATTAGGGGTAACTTTAATTCGTGACGTAACTCCATTACCACATAATGGTTGTCGTCCACCGAAGAAGCGACGTGTATAACAATTTATTGTAGTACAGTACTTGCTTTTTAGGAATCTCACCCAAATCGTTCTAACGCCAATCTTTCTATTCTATTCATTTTATGATTAAAGCAGCGGCAACCCTCAAATCATTACAATTTCGTCAAACTAATTTGACCGATTGTTATGGTCGATTAAGTTTTGGTCCAGTAAACCCAGGACAAGGTTTAACCATTGGAAATGCGCTTCGACGTATTTTATTAAATGATCTTCCTGGTATTGGGGTTATTGGAGCTGAAATTAACGGTGTTCAGAGTGAGTTTTCAACTCTTCCTGGAATCCGTGAATCAGTAATTGAGATTTTTTTAAATCTTCGCGAACTCATTTTTGCTCCGATCGGTACTTCAACTAAAATTTTAAAGTCTACAAAGCCTTTTACTTTTGCAAAGTTAAAATCGGATTTAACAATTGAGACTTTTCCCTACTTAGTTACTGCAGGAGATTTAGACATTCCAGATTATCACATTGTCGATCCAAACCAACCCATTGCAACTATTCTCTCTCAAGCAGCAGCAGACAATTTTAAATTAACAATTTTTATTGGGCAAGGTCGTGGTTATCAATCTTGGAAAAAATTACCAGGTGTTCCCCAACTTATGGATCAACGCTTTTTTGAAGAATTTGAAACAAATCAAACAAATTCAAAATCGGTAACATTTCCAATTGATGCTATTTTCATGCCTATTAAACAGGTAAATTTTAGTGTTCAAGAACATTCTGTTGATGGGGAATATGTTTATTTTGAAGTTTGGACAAATGGAAGTATTCATCCATTTGATGCAATGAAATCTGCAGCAAAAGTTTGCATGAAATTAATGACCGCTTGTTTAACAAAATTTACAGATGAGCGTGCTTATATTGAAGAGTCTCAGATGCAAGAAACTCCAAATTTTGTTCAAGTTAATTACAATAAAATTGAATCAGAAGCAAATTTTGATGAAATTGCTATTGAACAACTTGAATTGTCATTACGTGCTTATAATTGCTTAAAACGAGCTAACATTCTGACATTAGCTGACTTAGCGAAAGAATCATTTCGTTCGTTAATGCAACTTCGTAATTTTGGTCAAAAATCTGCTGACGAAGTACGAGGTGCATTAAGTACATATGGGATTGAATTAAAAGAAGATTAAGCAATACATCTAACTCACTTATTTAAAGGAGATTTTTTATGCAAGTTTGGTCCGCTACAGGGCGTCGAAAACGAGCAACAGCTCAAGTTCGAATTTGCTCACCCGGAACAGGAACAATTAAAGTAAATCAAGTGGATGCAGAACAGTACTTACAAGGTGCTTATGCAAATATTTTAAAACCATTTGAAACACTTCAATTAGATGCTACTTATGATATTTTCATTCGTACAGAAGGTGGAGGGTTAACTGGACAATCGGATGCGATTCGTCTTGGTTGTGCTCGTGCCCTTTGTATGATGAACCCAGAATATCGTAGTACACTTAAAGGTGCAGGCTTCCTTACTCGTATTGCTCTTAAGAAAGAGCGTAAAAAGTACGGTTTAAAGAAAGCGCGTAAAGCACCACAATTTTCAAAGCGTTAATTTTATTTATTTGGTTAACGTCTAATTATGTTTTCTTTAAATTAAGCTATTTTTCCAATCTTAGCTTAATTTAAGGAAAACTACTTGAAACCTATATGGGTTTATTCTATACTCACAGTAGATGTCTTAGTGGTGGAATGGTAGACACGCAAGCTTGAGGGGTTTGTGCTTTACGGCGTGGAGGTTCGAGTCCTCTCTAAGACAGGACCTATTTATATAGGACGATAGGGGTCGATGCCCGAGTGGTTAATGGGGACGGACTGTAAATCCGTTGGCTTGCCTACACTGGTTCAAATCCAGTTCGGCCCAATCGATAAACGTGGCTGTGGTGGAATGGTAGACACTGGAGACTTAAAATCTCCTGCCGGTGACGGCGTGAGGGTTCAATTCCCTCCAGCCACAATTCAATTCACTGGAATTCTTTCAAGGATTCTGAAAAAATTAAAAATAAAAAAATGTTCGTTTCTTATTTTGGAAAATAAGGTATGATGATAGTGTGAAACATCAAAGCACGGAGACAGGTGATGAATTTCCTTTACGACATTTCGGCTGTAGAAATTGGTCAACATTTCTATTGGAATCTTGGTGGATTCCAAATGCACGGACAAGTACTTATTAATTCATGGATTGTACTCGGACTTATTATTGCGTTCGCAGTAACAACGACTCGTGATTTAAAACCAGTTCCAGAAGGTGGACAAAACCTTGCTGAATTTGTTGTAGAGTACATTCGTGACATTGCAAAAACTCAAGTTGGACACGATTACTTAGAGTGGACTCCTTTTATTGGAACTTTATTCTTATTTATTTTCGTTTCAAACTGGTCTGGAGCTTTAATCCCATGGAAGCTTATTGAACTTCCACACGGAGAACTTGGAGCACCAACAAACGATATTAATACAACTGTAGCTCTCGCACTTCTTACATCATTAACATATTTCTATGCAGGATTAAAGAAGAAAGGGTTAGAGTACTTTGGAAAGTATGTGCAACCAACACCAATTTTACTTCCAATTAACGTATTAGAAGACTTTACTAAGCCATTATCATTAAGTTTCCGTCTTTTTGGAAACATTCTTGCTGATGAACTCGTAGTAGCAGTACTTGTATCGTTAGTTCCTCTTGTGATTCCAATCCCACTTATTTTCCTTGGATTATTTACAAGTGGAATTCAGGCATTAATTTTTGCAACTCTTGCAGGAGCTTACATTGGAGAAGCACTTGAAGGACACTAAGCATCTTGCGATGCTTTAAATTTCTACTAATGGTAGAACCTGAGCATCAATGAATGTCGCAATTTTCAAATGCAAAACCAATTCTTCCTTTCCAAATTTTCCCGGACTTTTTCCGGGGGAAAGGATTTTTATCCTGTTTTCTAAAAACAAAAAGAATAACTGACAGGTGTGTAATATAAATAAAAAAATGAGTTTTAAAAAATACAGAAAACTGGTAATCTCCCAGAGCATAAGCAACTTATAAAAAGGAAACATACAATGAACCCATTAATTTGTGCTGCATCTGTAGTTGGAGCTGGTTTAGCAATTGGACTTGGAGCTATCGGTCCTGGTATTGGTCAAGGTACTGCAGCTGGACAAGCTGTAGAAGGTATTGCTCGCCAACCTGAAGCTGAAGGAAAAATCCGTGGAACACTTCTTTTATCTTTAGCATTCATGGAAGCATTAACAATTTACGGTCTTGTAGTTGCATTAGCATTAATGTTCGCAAACCCATTCGTTTCTTAATTACATCTTTTTGTAATTCTATTAGAAACAATGTTTCTTACGGCAGTTTGTACTACTATGGGCTGCCAAGAAACAAATTCAACACAATAAGTTGAAGATTTACAGTAAATTCGACTTCTGTAAATTAACTTTTTATTAATTTTTAGTCAAAAATTAAATTAATACAAATTCCAAATCATCTGGAGGTTTTGAATGGTATCACTCGCAGAAGGTTTCGGTTTCAACACTAATATTCTTGAAACGAACGTTCTTAACCTTGCCGTTGTTCTTCCAATTGTATTTACACTTGGACGAGACACACTCACATCTATGTTAGACACACGTCGAGAAAAAATTCTCGGAAGTCTTCGTAGTGCTGACGATCGCTTTAAGCAAGCTCAATTAGAACTTGATACAGCGAAAGCAGAACTTGCGAGTGCAAACGACAAAGTACAAGAAATTAAAAGTGAAGGACGTAAAACTCTTGACGCGCTTACTGCCGAGCAAGGCTCACGTATGGCTGAAGTAGCGACACGATTTGCTGGTCTTAAAGATGAAACAATTCGTCTTGAAGAAGAAAAAGCGATCGCACAGTTCCGTCGACAACTCGTTAATGTAGCGTTTGAAAAAGCAGTTGCTGGGATTCAGTCTCAAATGAATGCTTCACTTCACCGTAAATACATTGATGCGAAGATTTCCCTTATGACGTCAAGTCTTTAAGGTAAACTTTACTTTAGATTCCATCATTTGATGGAACTCTAACGCAAAACGCGTTTAGTTATTTTCGAGCAACTTACTATTTGGATTAGAAATACTAAGTATGTAACAGCTCTCCCAATATAAATGGGAAGGTGTGCTTAAAGCCACCAATCCGTGAAAAGTTAATCCCTTAAGATTGAATCGAACCGAGGATAAAATGGTAAAAATTCGTCCTGATGAAATTAGTAGCGTAATTCGCCAACAGATCGAGCAGTACACTCAAGAAGCACAAGTTGTAAACGTAGGAACAGTGCTTTCAGTAGGAGATGGAATTGCTCGTATTTATGGTTTAGAGAAAGTAATGTCTGGTGAATTACTTGAGTTCCAAGATGGAACAATTGGAGTAGCCCTCAACCTTGAAACAGACAACGTAGGTGCTGTATTAATGGGTGATGGTCTTGCAATTCAAGAAGGTGACTCAGTAAAGGCAACTGGTAAGATTGCACAAGTACCTGTAGGGGAAGCATTCTTAGGACGTGTTGTAGACGCATTAGCTCGTCCAATTGATGGACGTGGTGATATTAAGGCAGATGGAGTACGTTTAATTGAATCTCCAGCACCTGGAATTATTTCACGTCGTTCAGTATACGAGCCACTTCAAACTGGTCTTGTATCAATTGACGCAATGATCCCAATTGGTCGTGGACAGCGTGAGCTCATCATTGGTGACCGTCAAACTGGTAAAACTGCAGTAGCAACAGATACAATCATTAACCAAAAGGGTGGTGATGTAATTTGTGTATACGTAGCAATTGGACAGAAAGCTTCATCAGTAGCACAAATTGTAACAACTCTTACAAACGCTGGTGCTATGGATTACACAATCATTGTAGCTGAGAATGCAAACGCTCCTGCAACACTTCAATACCTTGCACCATATACTGGAGCATCGTTAGCTGAGTACTTCATGTACACAGGACGTGCAACTCTCATCATTTACGATGACCTTTCTAAGCAAGCACAAGCTTACCGTCAGATGTCACTTCTTCTTAAGCGTCCTCCAGGTCGTGAAGCTTACCCTGGTGATGTATTCTACCTTCACTCACGTTTACTTGAGCGTGCAGCGAAGCTTAGTGATGCATTAGGGGAAGGAAGTATGACTGCTCTCCCAATTATTGAAACACAAGGTGGAGATGTATCTGCATACATTCCAACTAACGTAATTTCAATTACTGATGGACAGGTATTCCTTTCAGCTGACCTTTTTAACTCTGGAATTCGTCCAGCAATTAACGTAGGTATTTCTGTATCACGTGTAGGATCAGCAGCACAAATTAAGGCTATGAAGCAAGTGGCAGGTACACTTAAGCTTGAACTCGCACAGTTCGCAGAGCTTGAGGCATTCTCACAATTCGCTTCTGACCTTGACCAAGCAACTCAAAATCAACTTGCTCGTGGAGCACGTTTACGTGAACTTCTTAAGCAAGCGCAAAACCAACCACTTTCAGTGGCTCAACAAGTAGCTACAATCTACACAGGAACACAAGGACACTTAGACGACTTAGCAGTTGGTGATGTTCGTTCATTCCTCGTAGGTCTTCGTGATTACATCAAGACTAACAAGCCAAAATTCGTTGAGGAAGTAACATCTTCTAAGAAGTTCTCACCAGAGTGTGAGGAAATGTTAAAAGCAGCTATTTCTGAGTACAAAGCAATTTTCAAAGCTTAATTACTCGAATTTCGACTAAATAGTTAAATGTTCTTCTTCTTAACATCTGTTAAGAAGAAGAACATAAAGAAAATAAAAAAGTGACGAATACTTATTAATATGGTAAATTACTTGCAAAACAATATATCTATTATTACTAATACCGAGTAAGACTTATGAATTTAGTAAGTCTGCAAAATCGAAAATTTAAAGTATTTAGTTTTAAACTTATAAATCTATCCAAATATCTCATGGCAAAAAAGGCATTAATTGCGCGTCAAACAAAACGCCAAAAACTTGTTCAAAAGTATGCAGCCAAGCGTCTTGAATTTAAAGAGCGTCTTCGTGCTGCAGGGTCAATTCGTGAAGTTGTAACTATCCAACGTGAATTCCAAGGATTACCACGTAATAGTGCAAAAGTACGCCTTCACAGCCGTTGTGCAAAAACTGGTCGACCAAAAGGTTTTTACCGTGACTTTGGTCTTTCACGACATGTATTACGTGAAATGGCTCACCAAGGACTTCTTCCTGGTGTACGAAAAGCAAGTTGGTAACTATTTTTCCTCCTTCGTGAAAAAGTCAATTTTTTAATAATTATTGACTTTTTCACGAAGAGATTTCATAATAAACGCAAAAAATGGGGCATAGCCAAGTGGTAAGGCGGCTGGTTTTGGTTCAGTTATTCCGAGGTTCGAATCCTTGTGCCCCAGATTTAAAGGAAATTTCAATCTAATCAAATTATTAGTTCTCATGAAGAAAAATTTATTCCTCGTAAGTGTAATCGCATCACTTTTTGTTGGAACTGCTAACCAAGCATTAGCATACCCAATGTATGCACAGCAAGGATACGAAAACCCACGCGAAGCAACGGGTCGTATCGTTTGTGCTAACTGTCACCTTGCACAAAAACCTGTAGATATTGAAGTACCACAAGCAGTACTTCCAGATACAGTTTTTGAGGCAGTTGTTAAAATTCCTTATGACCAAGAAATTAAACAAGTTCTCGGTAATGGTAAAAAAGGTGGCTTAAACGTTGGAGCAGTACTTATCCTCCCTGATGGATTTACAATGGCACCAGCGGATCGTATGTCTGCTGAGCTTAAGGAAAAAGTTGGAAAACTTTATTTCCAACCATACAGTGAAGACAAGCAAAACATTCTTATTGTTGGACCAGTTCCAGGAAAGAAATACAGTGAAATGACTTTCCCACTTCTTTCACCAGACCCAGCAACAAACAAGGATGTAAACTACCTTACTTACCCAATTTACCTCGGTGGAAACCGTGGACGTGGGCAAGTATACCCAGACGGTTCTAAATCAAACAACACAGTTTATAATGCAGCGGCAGCAGGAAAAATTTCTGCAATTAATGCAACTGATAAAGGGACTGATATTGTAATTGATAAGACTGATGGTGGTTCTGTAACTGTTTCAATTCCAACTGGTCCAGATCTTTTAGTTGCAGTAGGTGATACTGTAACAGCAGACCAACCAGTAACAAACAACCCTAACGTAGGTGGATTTGGACAAGGAGAAACAGAAATTGTACTCCAAAACCCGGCTCGTCTCCAAGGGCTTATTATTTTCTTAGGTTTCGTTCTTATTGCACAAGTATTCCTTGTTCTTAAGAAGAAGCAATTCGAGAAAGTACAACTTTCAGAAATGAACTTCTAATAATTTTTTTAAATTATTTTTTAATGTCTAGAACAATTATTGTTCTAGACATTAAACTGGGGGTAGAATTCCGCTAAAAAATAAACAACTTCCTACTAATAGTGACCAAATTAAAACTTTTGTAAAAATAAATGCACTTTTATATTGAGCAAAAAATCTAGTTTCAAAAATACGACGAGTTACTTTATCACGAGATCGTTTTTGTTTTGGTAAGCATAAAGTTAAATAAAGACTTATTAAACAAACATAAAACACAAATAAAAAGAAATTCATATGATATAGGAATAGAAATTATTTTTATTAATTAAAGTAATTATGGGGGGAGTTAAACTCCCCCCATAATACTATTTTAGTAAATTAACTAAACGTCAATTTAACCGAACTTTCCAGAAGTTGAAGCAATTACAAATGCTGCATATGTAAGTACAAAACCAACTGCAAAGTGAGTAAGACCTACAAGACGAGCTTGTACAATTGAAAGTGCTACTGGCTTATCGTTCCACTTTACAAAGTTTGCAAGTGGAGTACGCTCGTGTGCCCAAACAAGAGTTTCAATAAGCTCTTGCCAGTAACCACGCCAAGAAATAAGGAACATAAATCCTGTTGCGTAGATAAGGTGTCCGAAAAGGAACATCCAAGCCCATACCGAAAGACTGTTCATTCCAAACGGGTTGTACCCGTTAATAAGTTGAGATGAGTTAAGCCAAAGGTAGTCACGAAGCCATCCCATAATGTATGTTGATGATTCGTCAAATTGAGCAGAGTTTCCTTGCCAAAGAGCAAGGTGCTTCCAGTGGAAGTAGAATACTGTCCATGAAACTGTGTTAAGCTCCCAGAATACTGCAAGGTAGAATGCATCCCATGCTGAGATGTCACATGTTCCACCACGTCCAGGTCCATCACAAGGGAAACTGTAACCAAAGTCCTTCTTATCCGGCATAAGCTTAGATCCACGTGCATCAAGCGCTCCTTTTACAAGAATAAGCGTTGTTGTGTGAAGTCCAAGTGCAATTGCGTGGTGTACAAGGAAATCTCCAGGCCCAATAGGAAGGAAAAGTGAGTTTGTAGAACTGTTAATTCCTTCAAGCCATCCTGGAAGGTAAATTGAGTTACCTGCTGCTGATGCAGCGTTATCTCCAGAAAGAAGAACATCGAATCCGTAGAGAGCTTTACCTTGTGCTGCCTGAATCCATTGTGCGAATACTGGCTCAATAAGGATTTGCTTCTCTGGTGTTCCAAATGCTTGCATTACGTCGTTGTGTACGTAAAGACCAAGAGTGTGGAAACCAAGGAAAAGTGATACCCAACTAAGGTGAGAAATAATAGCCTCTTTGTGCTCTAACATACGTGCAAGTACGTTTCCTTTGTTCGCTTCTGGATCGTAGTCACGAATAAAGAAAATTGCTCCGTGTGCAAAAGCTCCACACATAATGAAACCAGCAATGTACTGGTGGTGTGAATAAAGCGCTGCCATCGTTGTGAAATCCTGAGCAAGGAATGCATACGGTGGCATACTGTACATGTGCTGTGCAGTAAGTGAACACATTACACCAACTGAAGCAAGTGCAAGCCCGAGTTGGAAGTGAAGAGAGTTGTTTACAGTGTCAAAAAGACCTGTGTGTCCAGCTCCAAGACGTCCTGAAGGTGCTGTGTGC
>JGI20151J14362_10002814_pt1 | contig 12120 bp, 7 predicted proteins | sample COG_01_FD_14362 | JGI IMG/M metagenome (IMG submission 14362) | reverse complement strand
CGTCAGATGTTTTTTGTTGTTCTTTTATACTTTTACCGTGTGTTTTGTGTTTCGTGTGTCTTTCTTCTGATGCTGTTTTTGAGCGGTTCTTTAATAATAATACTCCAGTCTGCCCCCTTGACGCTTTTTCACAAGGAATTGAATCGCAAAAATTGCAAAAAAGCAAAAAAGCTGGATTTTACATGCAGCTGTTTTCGTCAAATTTTGAGAGATAAAACACACGTAAAAAGTGACGATGAGGGCATCGACGCCGTCATCATCATCATCATCATCAACCTCTTGTTCGACGTCGTCGTCGCAATCGTTTCCTTTTGAGAGAAGACAAAGAAGAAATACTACGACGCATCGTCGAGGTCTTCTTCTTTCGCTTCGTCGTCGGGAAAAGCAGCAGAAAAGGCGACAACAAAAGACGGGGGTTCTGGACACGAATGACGTCGTTTACAACGTCGCGCGAAGATGCGAAAGTGGTGACGACGGTGATGGACGACGAGGACGACGACGAAAAAAAGACGCGCTCACATTCGCGCGACGTGCGAACGTTCTCCTCCTCCTCTTCCTCCTCCTCTAATAAAAAAGTAGTCTCCGCGGCGACCGCGTTTGAAAACGCCACCACCTCAGTCTCCATCGATTGGAACTCGCAAATACGAAAAGCGAAAGACGAACGAGTCGGCGTCTTGTTATTAAACTTAGGGGGACCGGAAACGCTCGACGACGTCGAACCGTTCTTGTTCAACCTCTTCGCCGATCCGGATATCATTCGCTTGCCGAGTACGTCTTTTATTTAGAAAGAGAATTTGGTTTTTGTTGTTGTTGTTCTTCTTCTTCGTGTTGAAGATGATGTGTTCTTTTGATTTGATCTTCGTTGTTGCGTACTTCTCTCGTTTCGTTTACGCGCGAATTATTTGTGCGTGTGTATGTGTTTGTGCGCGCGTAATCATCGGAACTTGATGACTCGTGATTATTTAACTGACAAACGACGCGTTTTTCTCCTCTTACAACAACTCGAAAAACAGATGGTTTACAATTCTTGCAAACGTTCGTCGCGACGCTGGTGAGCAAATCGAGAGCGCCGAAGAGCAAAGAGGCGTACGAGTCCATCGGAGGTGGGTCGCCGTTAAGACGAATTACAGACGAACAGTCAGAAGCGTTGAAGAAATCGTTGATATCGAAAGGTTTGACGAACGTGAAAACGTACGTCGGCATGCGATATTGGAAACCGTTTACGGAGGAGGCGATTGAGAATATTAAGAGAGACCGCATCACGCGTTTGGTGGTTTTGCCGTTGTATCCGCAGTTTTCTATTAGTACCAGTGGGAGTTCGTTGAGGCTGTTGGAGGAAATCTTCAGGGAAGATCCAATTTTAAGCACCGGGGTTTTACAACACACGGTCATTCCGTCGTGGTACAGTCGCCCGGGATACGTTTCGAGCATGGCAAAGTTGATAAAAAACACGTTGGAATCTGAGGCGTTTAAAGACGCGCCGGACAAACCGGTCGTTTTCTTCTCCGCGCACGGTGTGCCAACCTCCTACGTTTCCGAAGGCGGCGATCCGTACAAAGATGAAATGGAAGAGTGCGTGAAACTTATCACGAACGAGTTGAAAAAAATAGGCTGCGAAGGGTACAAGCACGTTTTGGCGTACCAATCGAGGGTCGGCCCGGTGGAGTGGTTGAAACCGTACACGGACGACACGATCAGAGCGTTGGGGAATAAAGGCACCAAAGCGTTGTGCGCGGTCCCGGTATCGTTTGTTTCCGAACACATCGAAACGCTAGAAGAAATCGACCAGGAATACAGAGAATTAGCGGAAGAGAGCGGTATTGAATACTGGGGTCGCGTCCCGGCGCTCGATTGTGACGAGGTATTCATCGACGATTTGGCCAACGCCGTCGTAGAAGCTTTACCAGCCAGCACAGCCGCGGCGCTTAGTAACATCACAACCACCACGAATACGAACTACGTAAAAAACTTGGACGATTCCGAGATCGTTCCCTCTAAAAGCTCCGTCGAAGAGCTTTTATCCGTCTACGACAACTTAGACCTGCGCATACCGACGAGGGAGTTCACGTACGAAGCCGACGACGTCTTGCCGTTCGTCGCGGTCGCCGCGTTTTGTTTATTCTTAGGCATTCAAATCAGATTAGGGATGGAAGGGATTTTCGTTCCAGGTGGGGGGATCATACCCAGCGATACGCCGCCGATTTTGTTTCAATAATAATAATATATCATCGAATACTAAACTAAACTCGTATCAAAGCACTGCTTTGTGTTGTTAAAATCCTCACTGTATTGATGCATTTCTTACGTCGTCTTCGTCATCATCATCTTCATCATCATCGATCGATAACACACACTACTAATACTAACACTTTGAGCAGTAGCAGTAAAATGCTCCTCTCTTCTCCTCCTCATCCTCCCGTCGTCGGCAATCTTCGCGCGCGGATTGTGAATCCTTTTAACGGCATTCATGCGGCGCTCTTTCCCCGTCGTCGTCTTTGTCGTTCAACGACGCAAACTTTCGGGTTTAAGAAGAAGAGGAATGCTTTTACCATCGCATCATCGTCATCGTTATCATCGTCATCGTCGTCGTCTCTGGGGGAGAACTCTCTGTGTGGCTGTTCGTTTCGTCGCCGCTCTGATGGTACGATGAGAACTAAATTCGCGTCCTCGTCGGTGGCTTCGAAACACCCCATGAAGGGGAGGTTTCGGCATTTTTTTATCGGCGCGAAGAACCGCCATTACCAAAGCGAAACGAAAAATGTCGCGCCGCCGCGCGCGTTGACGAGAGATGGAGTGTACGAGGAGGAAGAGGAGGAGGACGACGAAAGCTTTTACGTTGGGGACGTCGAGTGCATCGCGGACGTGTCGTTCGTGTCGGATGCGGACGGTAACCCGGGCGACGTAAAATTGATGGCGGAGAAGGCGCGAATGGACGAGGGGAAGTTGGAAAAGATGAGGGAGAGATTCGAGAAAGATGCGAGGGCTATTTTGAAACTCTTTGTCGATGCGAGCGGTGGTGAAAGTGATAGTAGTGGTAACTTTAACGTGTACGACCGATTGAGAGAAAATTTAGGGGACGATTTTCCGGAACAACTTTCACACGCGGAACTCTCGGTTGCGTTGTGCGACGACGCATACATTCAAGCGCTGAATAAAGAGTGGAGATCGAAAGATGCGCCTACAGATGTTTTGAGCTTCCCGAGTGGTGGAGAAGAGGAAGGAATTGCCGCGTTCGGTCCAATTTGTGTACTCGGGGATATCATTATTTCCGTGGAAACTGCGCGAGCGCAAGCCGAAGAGGTTGGACATTCCTTGGAGGACGAGTTGAGAGTGTTGCTTGCGCACGGGTTCGCGCATTTGCTTGGGTTTGATCACGAGCTAGGGGAGGAAGAAGAGAAGGACATGCAAGAGCTCGAACGAGAAATCATGGTGGCCTTAGGGTGGGATTATATCAAAGATGGCGGTTTAATCGACCGAGTTTCATCCTCTTCTTCCGCCTCTTCTTCTTCGTCAGAGGCGAGCAAAAAAGTTCTCGTGGTGGATTTGGACGGCACGTTATTGAACGAAAGTTCGCGCGTTTCAGATCGAGTTGCAAAGGCTCTTCTCGAAGCATCCAAAGACGACTCGACGTTGATTGTTATAGCCACCGGTAAAGCGCGTCCAGCGGCGAAAGCGGCGCTGGCGACAAACCCGCTTTTGAAAGATTCGCGCATAGTTTCCGAGTCGTCGCCCGGGATTTTTCTCAACGGTGGTGCATCCTACGGTGAAAACGGCGTTCCGCTCATAGACGACGCGTTACCCGTAGAGTGCGTGCGAAAAGCTTTCGAGCAAAAATACGACGAAGAGTTTGCGTTGACCGCGTTCACGAGCGACGATCGGTGCTTAGCGTTGCGATCGTCTCCGTTTCTGGACGAACTTCACGAACGATACCACGAACCTAAATGCGAAATATTGGCGACCGTGGACGACATCATCGCCCAAAGTCGAGGCCAAGTGAAGAAAATGCTCCTCATTGGTCCGAATAAAGATGCCGTCGACGATTATTCATCCAAATTTTCTAAATTATTTATCGACGCCGGCGACGGCGCTTTGGTCACTCGAGCGGTAGCCACGATGCTCGAAGTTGTCCCAAAAAATGTCGACAAATCTCGAGCACTCTCCGCTTTGCTCGATAGTCTAGTCTTAGCAAACGAGAGTAGCGATAGAAACTATCGTCTCGTCGTCGTCGGCGACGGCGATAACGACGCCGGAATGATTGAATTCGCCGCTTCGATGAATACGGACGGAATCGAAGGCTTTGGCGTTGCCATGGGTAACGCGAGCTTCTCGTCTAGGAACGCGGCATCTGTCGTTCTGGACGAAACGAACGCGGACGACGGCGTCGCCGTCGCCATCGAGCGGTTCATTTTGTAATATGTGTATTATTTATCATCCATCGCAAAAAGGTCTTGATAAAAGCCAAAACCAACCCCTCGGACAAAACAAAAAAATATTCTCTCGGAAGACGAGACGACGACGTCACACTTTTCAAAGCATCATGCGCGAAGAAGTGCGAGGAAGTCCTTCGCGTCGACGTCGTCGTCATCTCGCATTCTATGTTTTCGTGTTCATTGTGGTCCTTTTCTTGGCTTTTCGCGGGGTCGCGTGTAGTAGTCTTCATCAGGAAGACAAAGATACAGAAAAAGGGCGGACGACGAACTCGTCGTTGCTACAAAAAATACGCGGAGGAGGCAATTTTGATGAGAAAAAGAAGTACATCGTCACGCTAAAGTCACGCTACGAGAGCTTTAAACTGTGCAAAGAAAGGAAAAGAATTCAATTGCAAGAAGGCTTTCCGTTCTGGGTTTACCGTTTTCGCGACGGAACAGGAGTTGGAGAGGATGAAGTTGGATCTGGACGAGATCGAGGATATCGAAGAGGACGCGATCGTTTCGAAGATGTCGCCGCCGTGGCATTTAGATCGAATCGATCAAAATTACTTGCCCTTGGATAATCGTTTGTCGTTTAGCGATCTGGATGGTACGCAAAGAGGTGAAGGCGTTTATGTGTACGTGCTCGATACTGGAGTGCAATCTAAACACGCAGAATTGCGCGGGAAAATCGATTCGCACGTGACTGCGCTCGATCCAGATGAAGACAATCTTCTGGATCTCGATCCGGATGGTCACGGTACTTTTTGTGCCTCATTGATTGCAGGTCGCACTACTGGCGTTGCACCTGGAGCAAAAATAGTGTCAGTGCGCGTGTTAAACTCGGATGGAGCGGGAAGCGTTTCAGATGTAGTCGCTGGACTGGAGTGGACCAGCGATCAAATCCTTTCGAAACAAGCGGAAAATAGCGATATGTTTAAAGGTGCGGTAGTTTTACTCGCCCTTGGAGCTCCCATTGGCGTCCGTTCCAGGGCGCTTGAAAACGCTGTGGACAGGTTCGCTCGAGAAACGAACAGTTTGTTGGTGACTGCGAGCGGCAACCAAAACGCGGATGCGTGTGCTTCGGTGCCAGCGAGAAGCTCGAGATGCATGACCGTAGCAGCTACGGATAGCAGAGATATGAATTACGCGTGGAACAATTTAGGAAGATGCGTGGACGTGTTTGCCCCCGGGGTGAGATTGGTAGGTGCGTGCGCTGGTCAAAACAGGTGTACAAAGAAGAATGAAGTAGACGCGATTACAGCAAAATCATCTCACAACGATGACGACGATGATATCGAATCGTTATACGGCTATCAATCTGGCACATCTATGGCAGCTGCCGTCGCGGCTGGAGCAGCAGCCCGTATTCTTTCAGAAAATCCTAATTTCGGGGCCGAAGAAGTAAAAGGGATCATCATAAGAAACGCGACGCGGGGTATCGTTGTACTCGGAAGTTCATCTGTGCTCTATACGGTGACCTACAATCGTTTACTCCGCTTACATTGAATAAATAAGAGAGAACAAAAACGAACGACGCCATGCAATACTACTAAAATATAAAATGAATTGCTATAATCATCTTGCTGCCGAAAGCTTTTGAGAAATTAATACGTAGGAATCAACGCCAACCGCGAAGAATATACCGTTATTCGTTCCCGCACTCACTCCCGACTTTCCCGTATACGTTGGCGCCAATATACCAATCACGGCGCCACCAGAATCGACCAACACACCGCCGCCACCTTCGTTTGGAAAAGAAGCCGTCGTTTGAATACAATTCCGCAACGGGCGACCAGTCGCGGAAGGCACTGTTCTATTCAACCCGGATACAATTCCAGAACGAATTACTGAATTCCCGATATCTCCACCACCTCTTCTGGAAGACTCCTTAAATGCCGCCAAAGCATCCTGCCCGACTTTCAAATTTCCCGAACGGCCAATCTTAGCCGCTTTCGGCGGCGGAGCGCCGGCGTTGTTTCCCTCGACTTTATTCACTCTCAGGAAAGCGATATTCGTATCGATGTCGCTAAACGCCACCGTCGCGGCATACTCGCGTCCATCCGCAAACTCAACTTGTAAACTCTTGCTATTCTTTGACAAATCCGTCGCCGTCGTGGCTACGTACCAATTATTGTCGTTTGCGGCGATTGACCACACGAAACCGGACGAGACGAGAAGTCCCGTTTCGCCGTTGAAAACGCTCACTAAAGATTCCAAAATCGTTGAAGCAGCACTGATCGATTTGGATTCGTCCACCAGCATCGCGTGCGCGGCATTTTCTGATGATGATGTTGCGAGTACTAAAGCAGTAAATGTTGGAAGTAGTACCACGTCTCGTCGATGACGTCGTTGTCGTTCACCTTCTCCGCTTTGGTTCTGCGCTTGGTGGTCGTTAGGGGATTTGCAAGCGGAAGAATACGAAGAAGAACTTTTAGAAGGGAGTCTTTGTCGATGATTGGTTGACGACACCGATGCGAGGAGAGAGGAACGAAATCTATCGTTCGTGACGCTGCGAGCAGCAATATCAGCGCGAGACGATTGATGATGCGGCGAAGCGAGAGATGGATGTGCGATGAGAGACATTATTTATCCTTGGAGAGAAGTGTGGTACAAGTGCTGTCAAAGTGGTGTCAAAAATACGATGTACGGAGTAAGTTTCAACCGACTAAATTTTGCACCCACTTCGTCGTAGGTTTCTCCACGTACTCGTGAACAATCGCAGATAAACCGACGAGCATTATTACGAACGCGATGACGATTACATCGGGGTATCTGGGGTCATCTCCGCCCTCGTAATTTCGAAAACAGTCCGACCACGTGCGAATATGTTCGGCTTGTCGATCGCACGGAGGGAAAAGGTTCATGGAGTGTATTTCCATCGCGGTCCAGTACGAATAGAACGGAAACTGGAGCAAGTATATCGCGAAGGACCACTGACCGATGCGTTGCGGGATTTTCAAATTTAATAATCGGTAGGAGTAGGATTCGGTGCAGGCGGTGAGACCAAACAGCCACGCGGCGACCGGGAGGGTGAGAATGAACTCGTTGAATATGCGGATATTTTTTGAGTCGGTGTGAATACCGCTGAAAACCATACTGGTGATGATCCAGATGGTGAGAAAGAGGCTGAGAACGTCCGTGCGGAAGGCCCATTTTCCCCGATACGATGAGGTTGACGAGTCAGCTTGGTTCGCTTCTCCCGCCTCTTCTTCCTGTTGTTCCACTTTGAGGGCGTCATCGACACGCATTCTTGCAGCACCCAAGAGCATTCCCATGAAAAATAGAGGCAGGCGAACAGGAAACCAAGCTCGTGCGCAAAAGTATGCCCGAACTCCGTCCAGATCTGTATCCAATGCGGTGACCAGAGTAGAGGCGCGACCATTGAAATCTTTATCCTTCCAAATGTTACGAAAGTACGTGGAATTCATGATACCCATCAGGGTGAGCGGTAAGAAAGACGAAAGGTGGTAGAATCGAAGGATATACTTTTTATAACCAGCCAATTCAGCCGAGAGGAGCAAAGTTTTGTCAATGCTGTTGTGGATGTTTTCAACAGTCTCCTCGCCACCTCCGCCACCGCCACGGAAAAATAGTCTCTGTTTGATTCGGTCAACGAGAGAGCGCTTGTTGATCGATGAAGCAGCCTGTTCTTCGATCTTCTCCTCCAAACTCGCAAGTTTTCTGCACATCCACGGAAAGCAAAAGTAAAAGCCGAGCTGACAAGATAAACTCCAGCACACGGAGTTCCAGTAACAGAGCGAAAAAATCCACGAGTGCATCAAGAAAGGCGTTAAAGCAATACCCATAATAAGATTGACTTCTCCGCTTTTATTTTGCCAAAAGTTATAATCGTCTCTTATTTGCGCGTAATTTAAGAACACAAATGGTGCATACAAAACTAAACATATCCAGTGCAGAGGCAAGGCACGAGCGTATCGTCGTTTGATAAACGTCCAATAAGAGAACGTCTCGGTATCGCAGACTTTATGCCGATATCCCACGTATAAAACGAATCCAGTAATCATGAAGAAGGTACTCACTGCGAGACCTCCTTGAAAATCGATTGGCACTTGATTTTTGGAGCCATAAAATAGTAACCAGTGTCCAGACGCGATTTGAATCGCCGTAATTGCTCGAATACCGGTGATGGCGGAAGTATCAATTTTCGGTGGCTTTGACCAAACTTTTTTCTCCTTTTTCTTTGCGTCGCTCATAATTTCTGCTTCACCTTCTTCCGTCGCACTTGGTGCCATGTCAATCACGCGAGAGTGTACAAGGTTGCTGGTATGAATTGGATCATCTCTGATCGTCTCGTCGCGGTTGCGTCTAAGAAACATCGTCGTCGAAGCGTCGTCGAAAGTGAAGGAAAAAATTTCTCACACGCTTCTTTTTCTGTTTTTTCGTTGTTGTTGACCGCCAGAAATAAGCCCGTTATCTTTTTCGAATCGCTTGCTTCTCTGTCGATGATAGATAAACAACGCGCGAAGAAGTACAACAACGATAAAAAAAGCACCGGCAGAAATACCTATAGTCTTGGCGCTTGCAATTTTCTTCAGTGGCGGTGATGGTGGTGGTGATATTGCAGTTCTGATAGGCGGTATCATTTTGCAAGTGCCCATCTCAAACTGATACTTCTCACTGACCTGGGAAGAAAGTAGGACTCTTCGCCGCAGTGGCGCTGGTGGTGCAGATGGAGAGCTTGGCGAGCTCGGACTGGATGGAGCGGACGGTGAAGCTGGCGAAAGTGGTGATAGTGGTGTTGATGGTGTAGCCGGTGGGAGCGGCACCGGTGGCGTAGAAGGTGTCGATGGTGAGTTTGGTGGTAGTGGTGATGACGGTGTTGATGGTGAAGCCGGTGGGAGCGGCACCGGTGGCGTAGAAGGTGTCGATGGTGAGTTTGGTGGTAGTGGTGATGACGGCGTTAATGGTGAGCTTGGCGTTGACGGTGAGCTTGGCGTTGACGGTGAGCTTGGCGTTGACGGCGAGCTTGGCGTTGACGGCGAGTTTGGCGTTGACGGTGAGCTTGGCGTTGACGGCGAGTTTGGCGTTGATGGCGAGCTTGGCACAGGTGGAGAACTTGGCGTTGATGGCGAGCTTGGTGCAAGTGGTGAGCTTGGCGTTGACGGTGAGCTCGGCGAGAGAGGTGACAATGGTGCCGATGGTGAGCTTGGTGAGGCCGGCGCCGATGGTATCGATGGCGAAGGAGGTGCTGGAGGAGATGGACTCGGTGGAGGTGAGAGAAGAGGATGACTTGGTGGTGGTGATAGTAATGGTGGTGGTGGCAAAGGAGGAGAATTTGGTGGCGGTATTAGCGGTGGCGGTGGTGGAGAAGGATATACAAATGTTGGAGAAAATGGAGGAGGCTGTAACGGAGGAGATTCTGAAATTTCCGGCATCGGTGGCGAAGGAGGTAAGAACGGCGGCGGTACAAATGACGGCATCGGCGGCGGTGACAGTATTGGTGAAGGCGGTGGCGTGAACTCACCATCCTCTTCACTACCAGTGCCAGTAGCACTATTATCGCTCTCTCCAACACCATACACTTGAATAAATCCATCTCCAGAAGACGCCGACGCGTACATAACATTATCCAACCCGCCTTTGCGTAAAGCGTCGACAACGTCCTCCGCCGGTATCGTCGTCAATCTGTTTCCTTTTTCCGCCGCTTCAACTAACGTCTTTGTCAAAACTCCAAACTTTATAAATACAACTTTCATCGCGCTCTTCGCGCTCCTCGACTGACTTTCGCCCGCTCCTCTCACCTCGAGCGCTTCCACCGTCCGCGCGTCCACATCCATCACCTTCGCCACGGCGCTCGCAAATCTCGCCACATTCATCGCTAAATCATCCATAAAACTCGCATCATCGTACCCGTGCAAACCGTATTCCGCTTCAACTCGGTATTTATACTCCGCAGATCGATACATGTACACACTTTCATCGTCCTCCTCCGATTCATCCTTCTCGCAAAACGCCTCGTTTTTCACGCACTGGTAGTTTGCATAACACGGACTGCCCACCGGGAAGGCCCCGATTTTGACCCCACCATTCCCGAGCGCATTTGCGCTCAACTTCTCGACAAATGCGCAAAATAATAATACTAACCACATCGTCGTACTCATCGCGAGCAATGATGCCAAAACAGGAGGGGGCAAAAGCACACGTACCATTGTCTTTGTCTTCTTAAACTTCGCGTATTTTAAAGTGAAGCTATTTTTGGCACTTTTTAGATACAAAAAATGCACTCGAGAGTGAACAAAACATTCTTCATTTACTCTTGACACAGAGAGAGAGAGAGAGCGAACGAGCAGAGTTTTGACGCGAAAGGGGTGTTGTAATTGTTGTAATTGTGCGCGCGAAAGAGGCGATAGAGCGTGAGAGCAACACACCATTTTACTTTAAGATCTTTGTGGTTTTAGGGGTGTTGTTTGTTGTTTCGGGAAAGAAGTAACAACCGCATTCATTTCATGAAACTCATCCACGAAAAGTTCGAACGAGACGGCAAAGGTTCGGTGAAATGTACCCCGGAAACCGAGGACGACATGTGGGATGTGTACAATTTGCTCAAGGTGGACGATATCGTCCACGCGACGGCGACGAGGAAAGTGAAAGCGTCCGAGTTGGAATCTTCCGGGGCGAACGTGAGAGATACCTCGTCGAAAGTTATTAAACTAAACTTAGGCGTGAAAGTGACGAGCATCGATTGGGATCCAGATTTGAGTCTCGTGAGGGTTTCGGGACGGAACCAAACGGTGAGCGAATACGTGAAGCAAGGCGCGATGCATACGTTGGAGTTGACGACGCATAAAGCGGTGACGATCGAGAAGAGCGAGTGGGACGGGGAAGACGTGAGACGGTTTCGAAAAGCTTTAGAACCGAACGTGCAAGCGACGATTGTAGCGATGTTGATATCGGATGTAGGTGAGTGTCGCATAGTGTTGTGCGGCGGCGCTCGGACGACGGTAGTCGCGAAGATTGAAAGATCGATACCGAAGAAGAAAGGGGTAGGGGCGGTAGTTGGGCACGAAAAACAGTTGGGTAAATTTTACGAGGATATTTGCGACGCAGTATTAGGCAGCGGAAGTGGTCACGCGTCGTCGTCGTTGTCAGCGGCAGCAGCGACAACCGACGAGAAGAAGAAGAAGAAGAAACATTTCCTGGAAAATTGCCCAAACTGTTTCGTCATCGCAGGCCCTGGCTTTGGGAAGGAGAATATTTTGCAAAAGCTCAACGAACGCTCGCAAAAATTGTATTCTGGCAAAACCTTCGAGAGTTGGTTGAAGTCATCGTTCGATTGCGTATTAGTGAAGAACGTTCGAGCGTCGAGCGCGCACGTGGGCGCGCTTTTGGAAGCGCTAAAAGACCCGTCCACGCGCAAAGCGGTTGGCGCCGCCGCGGAAACGCTCGACGCGGACGTGCTCGAACAATTATACGCGGAAATTGAGAAGTATAAAGCTTTGTATGGGCCGTCGCACGTGCTGAAAGCGTTCAAAGAAGGCGCGATTAAGATGTTGCTCTTATCAGACGATGTATTTCGCACGAAAGATCCAATCGAAAGAAAGTTATGGACGAAAGTTCGCGAGGACGTGGAAAATTCCGGTTTCGGCAGCGCGAGGGTGTTTTCAACCGGTCACGAAAGTGGGGAGAGGTTGAAACAATTGACTGGAGTGGCGGCTATATTAAGGTTTCCAATGGAGGAGTTGGTCGA
>JGI20151J14362_10002813_pt1 | contig 12121 bp, 14 predicted proteins | sample COG_01_FD_14362 | JGI IMG/M metagenome (IMG submission 14362) | reverse complement strand
GCACAGTGCCGACAAATGATCGGAGTTATTCGGTTCAAGTTTAGTGACCTTCTTAACACGGGCATCAGCATTGGATCCTGGAACCGATTGAATACTCAATGGATCGCACCTGTATCGAGTGCACTGACCCAGTCTCCGCGCAGNGAGTTGGGTAAGGCCTCGGTCACATTGANCCGACTAAACCCGCCNATGAGTGCGGCATCATCCGATCTAAAATTCACGACCCGATTATTTTCGGTTCGACCTTGCAGCTGCCCAGGATCCTTTTTAGACACGCCCGTGACCAGAACGACTTGCTCGGTGCCCACCATTCGCCGACTAATCAGCATGGCATGCTGCAGAATCCGAGCTTGCAGGATATTTAATCGTTCTTTTTTTACATCCATCGGCGTCTCATCGGGCAACTCCGCCGCCGGGGTTCCCGGTCGGGCGCTAAAGATAAAACTAAAGGAGTGATCAAAACCCAGCGCTTCTATGAGGCTCATCGTGGCGGCGAAATCCTCATCGGTTTCTCCTGGAAAGCCAATGATAAAGTCTGAAGACAAGCTGATGTCAGGCCGTATTGCTCTCAGCCGTCGTATTTTGGACTTGTACTCCAAGACGGTGTGACCCCGCTTCATCCGAGCCAAAATACGATCTGAGCCACTTTGGACTGGCAAATGCAGGTGGCTGACCAATTCTGGCACTTCTGCATAGAGGTCAATCAAACTGTCGGTAAATTCCATCGGGTGTGAGGTTGTATAGCGAATCCGATCGATCCCCGGAATCTGTGCAACGGTTGCAATCAAATACGCCAAATCCGCGAATTGATCGTCTTCCAGCTTGCCGCGATAGGCGTTGACATTTTGACCGAGTAAATTGACCTCACGCACCCCTTTTTCTGCGAGCTGAATGACTTCCCGAACGACATCAATCAAGGGGCGACTGACCTCTTCACCCCGAGTGTAGGGCACCACGCAAAATGTGCAGTATTTACTACAGCCTTCCATGATCGAAACAAACGCGGATGGTCCGTCGACAGAGGGCTCAGGCAGTCGATCAAATTTCTCGATCTCCGGAAAGCTCACATCGATCACAGCTTGCGCGCTGTCTCGCTGGGTCTTCAGCATTGCCGGCAAGCGGTGGAGTGTTTGTGGCCCGAAGATTAAATCGACATAGGGCGCTCTGACTTGGATCGCTTTGCCTTCTTGGCTGGCAACACAACCGCCGACGCCAATTTTTAAAGATGGCTTAGCTTCTTTGAGTTTTCTCCATCGACCCAATTGATGGAAGACTTTTTCCTGAGCCTTCTCCCGAATAGAGCAGGTATTGAGCAATAATAAGTCTGCTTCGGCCTCAACATCAGTCAGCACATACCCATCGGTTGCACCCAACAAATCTGCCATTTTAGAAGAATCGTACTCGTTCATCTGACAGCCATGGGTCTTGATAAATAATTTGGGTTGAAGGCTCAAAGTCTCACACCACGTTTGATTAGGACCCGCATTATATTCCGGACCGTCTCGAACCACTAGCGTCTTGAAAAATCCCTTGTCAGGCCTGATATTTCCACAAGGTTCGCGCTATACTCCAAGCGCGAAGGCCTTGCTTTACTCCACTGGTCTATTGAAATATTGAGCGTCCAAACTATGCCTAGCTTTCCCACCTATAAAGTCATTTTCTATAATCAGGGGCAGATTTTCGAAATCTTTGCTCGCCAAATCTACCAATCAGACCTTTATGGCTTCATCGAAATTGAGGAACTGGTTTTTGGGGAACGCTCCGGTATGTTGGTGGATCCCAGTGAAGAAAAGTTAAAGGCCGAATTTGATGGCGTAAAACGCAGCTATCTCCCCATGCATTCAATCGTCCGAATCGACGAGGTTGCTAAAGAAGGGGTCGGAAAGATCTCCGAGGCCAAGGGCAATATTGCGCCCTTCCCGATGCCCGCCTTCAATCCCAAGGGCAGTGGCAAAGACTAATTTCGACCGATGCATCCAGGCCTGCACAATCAACTGCGTCCGAACAAGCTCGCTTTTGTTTCTGACGACGGTACCCAACAAACGACCTATCGCCAATTGGACGAGCAATCCAATCAAACCGCGCATTTCCTATCCAGCCTGGGTCTAAAGCACCGCGATGGCATTGCCATCCTGTTAGACAATGACCTCCGATTTTTAACCATCGCCTGGGCCGCTCAACGCTCGGGACTGTACTTCACGCCGATCAGCACTTTCTTTCAGGCGGCGGAAGTCAATTACATCCTTGAAAACTGTGAAGCTCGCGTCCTGTTCACCAAGCAATCCATTTTGGACCAAACAAACTTAACCTTACCCCCACAGTTGACCGTGGTGACGCTTGACCGGGGCCCAAGTCTTTCTTGGGGCACGGCCATTTCAGACTTTCCCATCACCCCTCAGGCCGATGCGCGTGAGGGCGCCGAAATGATTTATTCCTCCGGCACGACCGGCCTTCCGAAAGGCGTGCGGTTTGATCTACCCTTATCCCCAGTCGGTACAGTGTCCGATCTGATTGCAAAACGCATCGAGATGCATGGCGTTAATGACAATACAAAGTACCTCTCTACCGCGCCGCTCTATCACTCAGCGCCTTTGCGGTACAACCTAATGGTTTCTCGCCTAGGCGGCACGTCGGTCATCATGCGGAAATTTGATGCCCAGCAGGCCCTTAGACTGATCGAGCAGCATCGCATCACCCACAGTCAATGGGTCCCAACCATGTTCAACCGATTGCTGGCGCTGCCCCAATCAGCTCGCGACAGCGCGGATCTCAGTAGCCTTCAATATGCCATCCACGCAGCAGCCCCGTGCCCCATTGAGGTCAAGCAAGCCATGATCGCTTGGTGGGGAAATATTCTGTACGAGTATTACTCGGGCACCGAGTCGAACGGCTCAACCGCCATCACCAGCGCCGAGTCCCTCACCCATCCGGGCAGTGTCGGTCGCGCCTTTCACGGCACCCTCCGAATTTTAGATGATGATTATAATATTTTGCCCGCTGGCGCCATCGGGAGCGTCTACTTTGAAAACGGCACAGATTTCAGCTATTTCAAAGACGAGGCCAAAACCGCCGCCGCCAAATCACCTCAAGGCTTCACAACATTAGGCGATATGGGATACCTCGATGATGCCGGCTACTTGTATTTGAAAGATCGCAAGTCCTTCATGATCATCTCTGGCGGCGTCAACATCTACCCACAAGAGATCGAAGATCTGCTCGTGAGCCATGAAGTTGTCCTCGATGCCGCTGTGTTTGGCGTCCCGGATGCGGATTTCGGCGAAGCGGTAAAAGCTGTGGTTGAGCTTAACCCGCTTTACAAAACCCAAGAACCGGACGCGCTCGCCGAAAAGCTGATCGCGTTTTGTCGCGCCAACCTATCCCATATTAAGTGCCCTAAAAGCATCGAATTCATCGAGGTCTACCCAGGCACCCCACGGGCAAACTCTACAAAGCAAAACTTCGTGCGCCGTATTGGGAAAACCGATCGTCATTGATCATTTAATCCCAAAGGGCGATGACCAAACTGGGCGCACGCTGGATCAAAACGCTCAAACCCTCATTGATCCCCGGAAATCGAAATGCCGGGGCGATATCCTGTAGCGGCTGGAGTACGAAGCGCCGATCCAAAACCTTTGGATGCGGCAAGGTGAGCGCAGGCGTCGAAAGGGTCTCATCTCCGGCGGCAATTAAATCAAGATCCAAGGTCCGCGGCGTGTTCTTACCATGTCTTTTGGGCGACCAAACGCTGCTTCAAGCGCTTGTAAGTTTGACAGCAAGGTTTCAAGTGGCAGGCCGCTTTGAAACGCCACCACCGCATTCGCAAAGTCCGTCGCATCAGCTGCCATATCAACCGGTTCCGTGCGATAGATCTCGGAGGACCGAAACCCTTCCGGAAATTGTTGCGCCAAACGCGCCATGGCCCTTAAGACATTCTGATCTGGCGCACCAAGATTACTCCCAAGTGCTACAAAAACCTCCCGCATCGATCCTCCTGACCACGGCTCAAAACTTCTCAAGTTTCAGCCCGCACGGCCTTCATTTTGTGTTAATTTTAAGCCTCGTTTGTTATTCACGCTAGGGACTCATCATGAAAGCAGCTGTATTGAGAGAACAAAACCAGCCCATGGAGATCGAAGAAGTTCAAATCTCAAAGCCTGGCCCACGAGAGGTCCTCGTTCGGCCCATTGCGGCGGGTGTCTGCCATAGCGATTTGCATTTTTTAGACGGCTCATACCCTTACATGCTGCCGACCATTTTAGGTCATGAGAGCGCCGGTGTCGTTGAAGAAGTCGGCAAAGATGTGACCTATGTTAAAAAGGGCGATCATGTCATTACCTGTCTCTCGGCCTTTTGCGGGCACTGCAATAAGTGCCTGACGGGCCATTTATCGCTATGCCAAAGTCCCGAAGTGTCTCGGCCACCCGAGGTCGAATCTCGGTTGAGCATTGGCGGAGAAACCGTTCATCAATTTCTGAACCTGTCATCCTTCGCCGAGCTGATGCTGATCCACGAGCATGCACTGGTTAAAGTTCGAGAGGATATGCCGATGGATAGAGCCGCCTTGATTGGCTGCTCCACGACCACCGGCGTTGGCGCCGTTTTTCATACAGCGGGCGTCGAACCGGGCTCTATTGTCGCCGTGATCGGCTGCGGCGGTGTTGGACTCGCAGCGATTAATGGCGCTGCAATTGCGGGCGCATCCATGGTGATTGCAGTTGATATGGTCGACAGCAAACTCGAATTGGCTAAAGCCGTCGGCGCAACCCATACGATCAATGCGCGCTCAGGCAATGCCGTGGGTGAGGTCCTTGAACTCACCAAAGGCGGATGCGATTACACTTTCGAGGCGATCGGCTTAAAGGCCACTGCCGAGCAGGCCTTCCAGATGCTTTGTAGCGGCGGCACCGCAACCATTATCGGCATGATTCCGGTCGGCACGATGGTCGAGCTGCATGGCGTTGACTTTTTAATGGAGAAAAAAATACAGGGCTCTAATATGGGCTCCAACCGGTTTAGAATTGATATGCCGCGCTTCGTTGATTTCTACCTGAATGGCAAGCTTCATCTCGATCAAATGATCTCAAAGCACATCAAATTAGCAGACGTTAATACGGCGCTCCATGCACTCAAGAGTGGCGAAGAAGCGCGTCATGTCATCATGTTTGATCAATAAAAGGATCCCTTGATGGCCACAGCGCGAATCAAGTCAGAAATCACTGGTACCGTTTGGAAGGTCCTGCTTGCTGAGGGCGACGCCATCCAAGTTGAATCAGAGCTCATGATTTTGGAGTCTATGAAAATGGAGATTCCGGTCGAGAGCACTGTTTCCGGGCGCATTCAAACGATTTTGGTCGCCCCAGGTGATGCCGTCGATGAAGATCAGGATCTTGCGATCATCGAGCTCGATTAGTCGCCGGTGAACGTCGGGGCGGTGCCCGCTAAAAAGCCCTGGATGCCCAGCGCACGATCCTGACTGCTGCCGGTCAATAAATTCTGATCGGCATCCATGTGCAAAATGGCCTGATCTAAGGCGCCTGAAATCTGGTTAATGGTCTGCTTTATCATTTGAACCGCAATCGGCGGTTGCGCCGCGTAACGGTCCGCCAACGCCTGTGCTCGAGGCATCAGTTGTTCTTCCGGCACCGCTTCATCCCAAAGCCCCCAGCTTAACAGCGTTTGCGCATCCAATCGCTCGCCTAACATAATCATTCGCTTCGCCCGTGCAGGCCCGACCAATCGCGTGCAAAGTCCAACAGATTGCCACATTAAATTCATGCCCAGGTTCACTTCTGGGTAGCCACCTATCGCCGTGTCGGCAGCAATCCTGAAATCGCAGGCGGTTGGAATACAAAGCCCGCCGCCCAGGGCCGCGCCGTGCACCGCCGCAATGGTCACTTGGGGGATATCAATAATGGCAGCGCAGCATGCGGCCGCCGAGTTGCGCGTCCCGCCGTCGCTGAACCAAAGACGCGTCTGAGGCTGGTGCTTTCAAATCAGCACCGGCGCAGAAATGACGTCCAGCGCCGCGTATCACGAGCACCCTGGCCGGGTCGCTCAGCATCGATCGACCAAAGGCTTCAATGGCCAACATTAGCGCTGGATTAAGCGCATTCAGCGCCTCCGGGCGGTTCAAGGTTAAGATTAAAACGTCATTCAAACGCTGGGTTGTTAACACCTCTTCAGCCATCAATTTCCTCCCCATCCTGAGGTTTTAAGAAATGCTCGAGCGAGCGATTCAAATCATCAAAATTGCGTTTTGCGATCCTAAAGTCGAATCGTGTGAGCGCCTCACGACTTGGGCCTAACACTTGATCCAGAGCCGGTGATCGCTTTGGCTCAACCGCCTTAACCTGAAGCGTCGCATCGCTCGCATCTGAAGGATCAACCTCATCCGCCTCAACCACGATGCGCAACCAATGGCCTTCTTGTGCCGCGGCTGTTCTTAAGGTCAATCTGTGGCTCGAAGTCAACTGATACACCGCAGAGCCCGCCCCCACCCAGCGCGCCGGATCATGCAGTGCAATATCCAGAAGGCGCAGCTGTCCAACCGTTGTCGCAAGTGGCGTGAGGGCGGTGTCATAACGCAGCGTCCGTCCTTCCGGGGTCGCGGCTAAAACCCAGTTATCGCGCTCATCCCGAACGACCCGGTACTTCACTTCACCAGGATTGCTCAATTCAATGGATTCGATCATCTGATCGTTAATCGTCAGTAGACTCGGCGCGAGCCAATCGGCCGCTGCCGCGCTCACCTCAAGCGCCTGGTCAATGAGCCAGACTTGATCATCGGATTGAAACCGGACAAAGGTCCCTGGCCGAGTACTGGCTTGTTGGCCGATCACAACCGGCTTCAANAGGGTATCGCCTTGAAACATTAAAACCGAAGCTGAATCACTGGCGTCTTCAAGTAAGCCCAACGCCTCATGATGTTTCGACAGCGCGGTCTTTTTCTCGATGAGGCGCGCCCGGTCCAGCTGATCAAGCAACTGAAATAATGGCTTGTCATTGACCGGATAATTAAATCGTTGGGCAACAACCCAAGTCCCATTGTCAAAAACAAGGTCAACGCCATCGCCCGCCTTTGATAGGCGAAGCCCGGTCACCGATGGCAGACGTTCCAAAAAGCCCGGGTACAACCAACGCATGGCAGGCGCCTCAAATCGTTGTCGTTGATCCAAGGCAATCGCAACCCCCATTCCGAATAACAAGCCCACTATTAAGATCTTATTTCGCATCGGCGAGCTCCCTACCCCGGATCCTGCGAAGTCCCACAAAGAGCCCGAGCAACACCGTTAACAAAACCGGCATGACGGCGATATTGATCAATTTTAGGTTAGCACCCAAACCCTGGATATCTCGATCCAAGCCATGACGAACTTCTCTTAACTGTTTTCGAATGCTTAATTTTTGATCTTGGAAATNCTCGAGCGCCANGGTCTGCTCCGGACTCAAGGTCAGCAAGCCATCTGTCGTCTTCTGCGCTTCAAGCTCAAGTAACCGTTGTTCTGTTTCTGCCAGCTCAACCTGCAATAACGCTGCGCTCTGTGAATAACGCGCCTCAGCGCCGCGTTTTAAATCCTGAACCACATCAAATGGACGGCTATAACGGCCTCGACTTCGAATGCTGATTAAATCAGCACTGCCCGCAAGATGTTCTACCGAGTTCACCAAAAAACTCCCATTGTCCGCCCATGCGGTCGCGATCGGCTCACCAAAAAAGTTCTGAACCTGCACCCAGAGTCGGTCGGACAAGACATCCGTATCGCTCACCAAAATAAGGTTAATACCGACCGGCGCCGCGCCTGCAGTGGGATCCGCGAGGACCGCTGAGGCCGGTAAGACACCACTGAGCGCAACCGCGATCGACACCGCCTCACTTCCGGGCACAAACGTTTTCTGAAGGTCACTTGGATCCCGCATAACCTGGAACTGCGCCGCATCCAAGCCGCCAGCATAAATTGACGAGGACAACAGCGGCGTCACCGTAAGCTTTGGTTCAAACACATCAATCAGGCCTGCGCTCGCCACATTGATGCTTTCCAAACTGGCCGTTGGGACCTCCAAAGGATTTAACTCTGTCGGGCCTAAGCCCAATATACCCAGGTGGCGGGTAGGCGTTCCGTTCTGTCCTGTAACACTGAGCGCCAATTGCGCGTCACCAACAATCTGCTGAGCCCGGAGCGCAACGCCCCAATCCTCGGTTAACCAATTCAAATCGGAGGCTTGGCCTTGGGGTAAGGTCGGCATCATCGGCGACGGTGCGGCCTGATCCATCTCCGCCAAGGGATCAACAAAGGCAATGATCGCGCCCTGTCGCATCAAGAACGCTCGAATGGCTGCCTGAAGCGCATCGGGCACGGTTTTAGGATGGATCATTAACAAAAGGCTCACACCTGAATCAATGGTCTCGGCATCCTCGGCAATATCGACAATCTCAAAGTTCCTTTCTAGCTCACCGAGGGCTTGCCAGCCTGGCTCTGATCTAAAGGTTTCTGGGTTGACTCGATCCCGAACGGGTAGGGATGATATCAAACCAATTTTCGGCTTCTCTATCTGAATCAACCTGAACAGCAGTTGGCTTATTTCATATTCTAAAAAGGTTTCCCGGTCCGGCTGAAAAAAGCCAATCACTTCCGTGTTGTCCAGCGCATTGCTGCCAACCAATCCGAAATACAAAACCTCTCCAGCGCTACCCACTGGGACCTTTTGCAGACCAAACCCATCCGCTTGGTCCTCCGCTTCAGAAAAGGGCATTGGGTCGATCTGGGTCAAGATCAATTGACCATTGCTTAATGACACATACTCATCCAGCAGCGCCTCAACTCGGTCGGCATAGGTTCTCAGTTGCGTTAATTCGCGACTGCTCTCTTCAGAAAAGAAGTAGTACAAATGAATGGGTTCTTCAATTGATTCAATGATGCGCTGGCTACCGCTGGATAAGGTAAACAATTTGTGTTCGGTCATATCCAAGCGAAGCCCTTTGAAGAAGGCGCTGCTAAATAAGAGCAGTAGTGCAAACACCAAAACTGCGACGACCGCGGTGGATAACTGTTTTAAATTTGAGTTCATAAGCCCTCCTTAATCTGCTGCTTTGGCTTGCAGAACCAGCCGCGTCAAGGTCAACCAAAGCCCGATCATCGCAATAAAATAAATCACGTCCGTCAACGCTAAGACGCCTTTTGAGATCGCCATAAAGTGTGCAATCACGCTGAGACCGGCAATCAGATCCAAGATCAAAGCCGGCACCCAATCTTGGAAAAAGTTGAGCACCAACGGGAAACCCGCAAGCACCAACAGTAAACAGACCGTACCGGTCAGAATAAAGGCAACGATCTGGCTTTTTGTTAGCGCGGAAAGGCAGCACCCCACTGCCAAAAAAGCGCCCGCCATAAACCAACTACCGACATAGCTTGCAGCGATCGCGCCATTATCAGGTTCTCCTAAGTAGTTAACCGACAGCCATAGCGGGAAGGTGCCCAGCAGCGCAAGCCCTGTAAACAGCCAAGCGGCCAAAAACTTGCCGAGGATTGCATCCCACAACGTGATCGGTAAGGTCAGCAAGAGTTCAATCGAACCGGATGCCCGCTCCTCCGACCACAGCCGCATGGAGACCGCCGGGACCAAAAACAGGTACAGCCAAGGATGGAAGTTAAAAAAAGGTAGCAAGTCAGCTTGGCCGCGTTCATAAAACTGGCCGAGGTAAAACGTAAAGGCGCTCGATAAAACCAAAAACACCAAGATAAAGACATAGGCGACCGGCGTCGTAAAGTAACTGGCGAATTCGCGGTTTAAAATAGTGGTGATGTTTTTCATTGCAAGCGTCCTCCTGTTGCGCTGCGGAAAACCTCATCGAGTTGTCCCTCATGCTGTTGAATCCATTCAGGCTGCCAGTGATTGGCTTTCATCAATGCCTGCAGCGCCGCCAATGGGCCTTTCAATGCCTCAGCCGGGTAAACCCGAACGCCACCGCCATTAATCAATGCCACTCGACCGCATTGTGGCAACTGAGAACAGGCCTGACTCAGGGCCTCATCACTCACCCCGTTGATCCGCAAGCTGACCGAGAGATGCCCTTCGGCACGTTGGCAAAGTCCTTCGGGCGTATCATCCAGGACAATCTCTCCTGCGTTAATAATCATCGCCCTTGAACAGACTGCTGAAACTTCTTCTAAAATATGGGTTGAGATGATGACAATTTTTTGATCCGAGAGATCCAAGATCATTTGCCGAACCTGATGTTTTTGGTTTGGATCAAGCCCGTCGGTTGGCTCATCTAAAATCAAGATACTGGGATCATGGATCAAAGCCTGGGCGAGCCCCACTCGACGTTTATAACCCTTCGATAAGGTTTCGATTCGCTGATGCAGAACCGCTCTGAGCGAGACGGTATCGGTCACTCGGTCCACCCATTGCCGAATCAGTGCGCCCCGAGCACCTCTGATTTCTGCAATGAACTTCAAAAAGGCAGCCACCGTCATCTCCTCGTAACTGGGCGCGCCCTCTGGCAGGTAACCCATCTCCGCCTGGGCCGCTTGACGGTGATTTGCAATGTCATAACCTTGAATGCGGACCGAGCCTGAAGAAGGCGTTAGAAATCCAGTAATCATTTTCATGGTTGTTGATTTACCCGCGCCATTCGGCCCTAGAAAGCCCAGAACCGAACCAGCGCCTAATTCAAAGCTTAAATCCTTGACCACCGTCATCGACCCAAACTGTTTTGTCAGATTTTCAACCTCAATCAAAACACACTCCCTGCTTCCTTAAACTTTATTGCGCGGCGCCTCATGCTCAACCCTTATTACCCAATCACTATTGCGACGATCGGTTGTGTTATCAATCCCCACCGGTCCTGAACCGTAATGATTCGCCCGACCTTACAGACAACACAAATCAAAAAATGATCCAGCGCTTTGGGATTTTTTTAACATTCACGCGCCTCAAACAGCATCGCGTTTACCGACCGCATCAACCGGACTTGGAAACGGTTCGCATTGATTGCGCGTGCAATGCCCTTTTAGGCTAAACCTGTTTCCCGCACAGATCCTCCTAGGTACAATGCCCGGCAATACCCAACGACCAGGGCGTCCCTGCGCCCAAAAGCACACCAACACTCTGTGCAAGGTTGTTCGCGCTAGGAGTCGCAGTATGTCTGTTTATTTTGAGCCCAGAGCCATTTTATTTGACCTGGATGGGACCCTACTCGACACCGAGCCACTTTACACCCTTGCAACCCAGAAGGTACTGGATCCTTTTGGCATCACCTTTACGCTTGAATTCAAACGCACGATCGTGGGTCGACAAGCCTTACAGTCCGCTTTGATGACGGTTGAGCACTACGGCCTTGCGCTGACGCCCCAGGCGTTTCTCGATCAGCGGGCGCACTATTTAAATGACCTGTTCCCAAACGCTGCGGCCATCGCTGGCGCGGAAGCGTTCCTGACCCTGTTAACCGAGCAGGGCATTCCCTTTGGCATCGCAACGAGTTCGAGTCGAGCGCTTTTTGAGCTCAAGCGCTCAACCAAACCGTGGCTGCAAGCGGTCGCCATCACGGTCTGCGGTGATGAGGTCAAAGAAAGCAAACCGGCGCCCGAAATTTTCTTAAAAACAGCCGAAAAAATCGGCGTTGAGCGTGCAGATTGCCTCGTATTTGAAGATGCCGTGACGGGATTTCTCGCCGCAAAAGCGGCCGGTATGCCCGTGATTGGAATTGATAGCCCCTACTTATTACCAGAGGATCGAAAGCATGCCCGCGGCATCGTTGTTGATTATCTGAGTCTAATCAACAACGTCCAGCCGGTATTTGGCATAACCTTGGATTCAGACCCGAGCCTTTGACTCAATGCACCTGAGCGCGGATCGCGCCAAACCTGCGGCATGGCAATCCACGTAACCATCCTGGACAAACACAGGCCCAACCGTGCCGAACTGGCACCCAGGCCCACTTGATCAAAGCGCGGCATTACCGAGGTATCAAAACGATTGTCGGGCGCGAAGGTTATGCCCCGGCCTTCGGCGCAGTCGTTGTGGTCATTGGCCATTCATCCCGCGCGGCCCACTCCGACAAGGAATGATCATACAGCATGATGTTTTCGGTTCGTCCCAGCAGAGCGAGCGCAAAGATGGG
>JGI20151J14362_10002807_pt1 | contig 12135 bp, 7 predicted proteins | sample COG_01_FD_14362 | JGI IMG/M metagenome (IMG submission 14362) | reverse complement strand
TGAGCGAATAGACCGTCACGTTTGATAAACGATACCAGGTGAGTGTGACATTTTTCCATATGTTGATGACATCGAGTCCTGTAATCAACGGCTATGCCGAAAATGTACCTCGGTATATACCTTCGTAATAAAATGTACCTTCGGTACCTTCGAAGCTTACCTTCGAAGGTACCTTCGAAGGTAAGGAAATAAATCTTATTAGACAATTATCTAACTTATCAGATATTGGTAACCATGTCACAGTCTCATTCAATATAGACAGGCTATTTAATATTTCAATATCCCATGTAATTTATATTATATGACAAAGATTATTTCATCTGTATCGTCAGTGAACTGACTTGTCCCAAATTATTAATAATATGATTATTATTACCATCGAACTTGTAACACTTAAGATCATATTTAATGCCCTTGACACAATCGAAGTGTTATCTTGAATCCGATTATCTGTCACGTGTGTGTTCGTTATCTTCAGGGTCGATTGGTTTTGCTGAGGTGCACTTGTGTTTTGTGACAGAGGGCATGTTCACCAGTCTGACACAGATGACGGCCCTGTGTGGTGTGGGCGGATCATCCGCAATTCCTACCTTCAGCAACCGCGTTCAGGGCCGAGTCACGCGTGTTCCCAAAACACAAGCAGTAAAAAAAACATTCAAGACGGTTCCCGTAGTTTCCTCTTCTTCAAGTGAAGACCCTCTTTTGCTCCGGGTTGCCCGCGGTGAACAAGGCGACCGACCACCTGTTTGGCTGATGCGTCAGGCTGGAAGATATATGTCGGAGTTCCGAGAGTACTCTGACAAGTATGGGTTTCGACACCGTTCAGAGACAGCTGACATCGCAATCGAGCTCTCTCTGCAGCCTTGGCGCGCTTTCAAACCTGACGGCGTGATAATGTTCAGCGACATTCTTACTCCGCTTCCTGCCATCGGGGTCGAATTTGATGTCGTGAAGGTGAGGTGCATCATGTGTCACAAACTTTTTTAAAATCAAATTCAATATGCCCTGTGTCGCTGTCATCCTCCCTCCTAACATCTCAACTTTAACACCAGGGCAAAGGTCCTATAATTTCAAATCCAGTGCGCACCATGGAAGATTTAAATGCTCTCAAATGTTTGGATGATCCCGATCTATCGCTTCCCTTCATTCGTCAGATTTTAACCAGCTTGCGATCTGAAGTAAATGGAAAATCTACACTTCTTGGGTTCATTGGCACTCCGTGGACGCTCGCGGCCTATTCAGTGGAAGGTCGATCTGACAGGCATCTTCTGATCACAAAACAGATCATGAATCAAAATCCGGAACTCCTACATCAATACCTTGCACATTTGTCCGACGTCCTCACGGTGTATGTGTGTCACCAGATCGATTGTGGTGCCCAAGTTGTGCAACTGTTTGACAGTTGGGCACACCATCTTTCTCCACAACAGTTTGCAGAGTTCTCCTTGCCATATTCTGAACGGGTGATTGCTGCAGTGAAAGCCAAATATCCCCAGACCCCGCTAATCTTACATGCAAATGGGGGTGTTGGGAAACTCGGGATCATGAAAGAGAGCGCAGCTGATGTTATTGGATTGGATTGGAGCACAGATATGGCAGAGGCACGGATGGTATTTGGTCCTGATCGTGTGCTGCAAGGCAACATGGATCCGATGTACCTTTTCGCTAACGAAGAACGCATACGAAGAGAGGTCGCTCAAAACGTTGCCGCGGCAGGGAATGGAAAGCATATTCTCAATGTTGGTCATGGAGTTGTGCAAGGAACTCCGGAAGAGAACGTCGGAATATTTTGTGAAGCAGCAAGGAAGGCAGCATACAACAGCACTCATGAAAAAGCTTAAACTCATAAGACTCTTAGTATCACAAAGACATTTATTTAGGAGCTAGGCCCCAAAAATCACCAGAATATTATTTTCAAACTGATTCCAATCTTGGAATGAATAGCATGGGACAAAGTTTTTCTAGTCGAAATTAGCCTCGCCACGCCAAAGGGAAACAACAAGCCAATAAATCAATACCTTCGAAGGTACGAAGGTAATTTTTTTTAAAGGTGATTTTCTATCCCGGCAACTGATCGATCCTGCTGAGGCGTCACCTCATGCAAGAAGGGTAGATCTGTCGGGGATACATACGAGTCGGCCAGCCATTTCCCCGAGAAAAACGCACCGTGCATTTGCTTTGTCTATACAAGCTAGTTTTTCACTGTGTACGAACATGGTTCCAAGAACCACGTCAAATACACCCTGCCCTATGTTGAGCTGTGCCGCTCCATCATCATAGATAACAAGCTCGCCAAGCTTCCTGTCAATTTGATCTAAATGTTTTCCCGTCCTGTTCGCGCACGCGTCATGTTTACCACGCAAAGAATGTGTAACGTTTTCCGCTTCGCTACACGTAACAAGGGGGAGTTTGTTAGGGAGCTGCAAGACCAGAAACTTGCCGACACCTGTGGACGAGAAGAGTTCATGAACATTTTCTTTAACCTCAATTTTGTCGCTTTCCATACAATTACTTTTAAGAACGATAGGCGGAGCAGTTGAACATTCAGCTGAGATGTCATCGGACTCAAGTTTCGTTCCTAAGAGTTTTGGCTCGATCCTCGACCTTCTCAAGGGATCAGAGACAAGATGGGAAACACTAGAGTCGAGCGGCGCAGCAACAAGATTTTCACAGTCATCTCCTCCATGTCTGTGGGATGGACGATTATATCTGGAGGTTGTATGTTCATTGCGAGCAGGCTCCAAAGCAGGATGTGTAGCATCATGTCCATCCTGAGAGAGCTTGGCCCGCGTGTTGGTTGCAAAGCGGACTTGTTCGCAACCCATGAGCTCCTGAACAGTACAAGGCAGTTCGGGTTCGACGGGATTGTCACGTGAGTTGCGCTGTTTGCTGCAGCGCCTATCCGATGGAACTGTGGGTGTGAAGCGTGTTCGGCGCTGTCCTGATGAGGTATTCGCCGCTTCTTGGCCGTTCATGTGTCTGCAGGGATTTTCAGAGAGAGCAGGAGTTGAAGTTCCAGTGGTCGTATGTCTTGATGCGAAAGCCTCGACAGCTCCGCGAAGACGCCCAGGTCTGCGCTCACAGGTTTTTCCCTCCATTGATTCTGTGTGCGAGTGAGCGCGCTGAGCAATGGTGTGTGTCGTTTATCTGCCGGTCATCGCCGTTGGTATCGTAGCCTTCTAGGCGATACAGACAGTGCGTACGGCGGTGTCGAGTGTTTCGCTGAAAAATATTTTTACGTCCTGGTCCGGCGGCGGCGTGTCTGTTACAACAAGTACTCGTACCTTCGAAATTTTCTCTGAACTTAAGGACAGGTGTGACGTAATTATTTAATGAACGGCCTTTTGGAAAATCAGTGTATTTGCTCATAGGAGAACGAACACGCACACGTGCACATTCTGGGCGGCATCTCTCGAAACTACTCGTGACACAGCAAAAAGAAAGATAGGATTATCAACGATAGTCGAAGCGTGGTCATCTAGCAACACGTGCTGTGGCCTGGCAAGCGACTTTAGAACTTAACTTTGTTTCGAAACAAAGGCATCAGCGATGATGCAGGTGTTGCCGAGTTGCGCTCTTCCTATGACCAAAGGCCTTCGCTCGTCCACTGCCTTGCGCGTTCGCCTTCGATCTTCCATGTCGGTGACGAGCGCTCTGCCTGCAACAAATCGTCGTAGTTCTTATGCTGGGATCACGGCTGCGAACAACCATGAACACACTCTTTTGATCAGACCTATGTGCCGCGTGATGTCGTGTGCGCCTATTTCTAGTCGCAGAAAGCGCGCCAAGGCACTCGCCGACAACACCGAAACATACGACCCAAACACCCGAGCTGGGGGGTACCCTTTCCAAGATATAGAAAGCAAATGGCAGAGGTTTTGGTTGGAAAACAAGACGTTCCGTACACCTGATCAGGTGGATACGAACAAACCCAAATTTTACGCTTTGGACATGTTCCCTTACCCGAGGTTTGTTGACCTACACGTGTTAACTTTGTTGTCCACAGTTTTACCTGATTTTGACTCTTCTCTCCTCCACTCCTGTTCACCTTTCTCGAACCAGTGGCGCTGGTCTTCATGTCGGGCATCCCGAGGGTTATACTGCAACGGATATCATAGCTCGATACAAACGCATGACTGGGCACAATGTTCTCCATCCCATGGGCTGGGATGCATTCGGCCTGCCCGCTGAGCAGTATGCCATCGAAACGGGAACACACCCAAAACAAACCACCACTACAAACGTCGGAAGGTTTCGAGATCAGCTTCAGTCTCTCGGGTTCTCGTACGATTGGGATCGCGAAATCGCGACGAGCGACTCAAAATACTTCAAATGGACCCAGTGGATCTTCCTGCAGCTATTTGAGCAGGGTCTGGCGTACCAGGCTGAGGTGCCGGTGAATTGGTGCCCTGCCCTTGGTACTGTCCTTGCTAATGAAGAAGTTATCGACGGTCTATCCGAACGTGGAGGCCACCCGGTGATCAGAAAGCCTATGAAGCAGTGGATGTTGAAAATAACTGCCTACGCGGAGCGTTTACTGAATGACCTTGATGGCGTTGACTGGCCTGAAAGCATTAAAGAGATGCAGAGGAACTGGATCGGACGTTCAGAGGGAGTTCAATTGTCATTTTCGCTTCCAGGCACTAATGAAAAAATCGACGTGTTCACAACACGCCCGGATACGTTATTTGGTGTTACCTACATTGTCTTATCACCCGAGCATCCGCTCATCTATGAGCTGACTTCTAAGGAACAGGCAGCGGAGGTAAACAAGTACATTGACGCAGCAAACCGCAAATCTGATCTTGAGCGCACCGACCTTGCAAAGGAGAAAACGGGCATATTTACTGGAGCGAATGCGATACATCCACTGACAGGGGTGAAATTACCAATATGGGTTGCAGATTATGTTCTGGGAACTTATGGGACGGGGGCCGTGATGGCTGTCCCCGCACATGATGACCGTGACTATGAGTTTGCAGCTGCTTTTGACTTGCCAAGTGTGGGTGTGATCACGTCAACCGATACCATTTGCACGTGTTACACTGGCGATGGTGTCATGCAAAACAGTGCGAGCGAAGCATTAGACGTGAATGGTATGACAAATAGTGTCGCAGGAAGTAAAATCACGGAATGGCTCGAAAGTAACTCAGTCGGGACCAAGAGCATCAATTACAAGTTGCGAGATTGGTTATTCGCACGTCAACGCTATTGGGGGGAGCCGTTTCCTATTGTTTACGCAGAAAATGACCCAGATGTACCCGTGGCTGTTCCATACTCGGATCTGCCACTCACCCTTCCTGAAACTGACAACTTCAAGCCAAGTGGGACTGGCGAAGGCCCACTCGCAAATATATCCGATTGGGTCAATACACTTGATCCAAGAGATGGGATCACTAGCGCACGCCGAGACACGAACACTATGCCTCAGTGGGCCGGCTCATGTTGGTATTACCTACGATTTATCGACCCGATGAATGATGACAATCTAATTGATCAAAAAATGGAAAAGTACTGGATGCCTGTGGATCTCTATGTTGGCGGTGCCGAGCATGCAGTGTTGCATCTTCTTTATGCTCGATTTTGGCATAAGGTGCTTTATGATATTGGGGCTGTTAGCACAAAAGAGCCTTTCCAAAAGTTGGTGTCCCAGGGAATGATTTTAGGCGACGTGGAATACACAGCATACGTAGATGATGCTGGGAAATTCGTGAATGCGAACAAGCAAGCAGTCGGTCAGCAGACGATGAAACTACGTGCAGAAGATGTCAAGAAGAAAGGAGATGGGTTCGTGCTCGCTGAAGATGAAACCATCAAAGTGAATGCACGTTCTCACAAGATGAGTAAAAGCCGTGGAAACGTCGTGAATCCTGATGAAATTGTCAGGGATTTTGGCGCAGACTCCTTGCGTTTATATGAAATGTTTATGGGACCATTGCGGGAGACAAAGGTGTGGCAGACAAAAGGCGTTGAGGGATGTAGTCGCTTCCTAGCGCGCACATACCGGCTGTTCGACTCGTGTTCTGACGAAACACCTAGCGATGATCAGCTGAGACTTATTCACAGGTGCATTGCAAAAGTTACTGAAGAGACAGAGAACATGCGGTTCAATACAGCTATTGCCGCTATGATGGAATTTACAAATGCCGCTACAAAATGGGAGCGGCGACCTAAAGTTGTTCTAGAATCATTCACGTTGTTGCTTAGTCCGTATGCGCCTCATCTCTCTGAGGAACTTTGGGAGCGCCTAGGCAACCAGGGCAGCAATGCCTATGAGACATGGCCAACTGCAAACAAAAGCTATCTGATAGAGGACACTGTAACTCTTGCAGTCCAAGTGAACGGGAAAATGCGCGGTAAGATCGAGCTCGGGTTGGATTCACCAGAGAGTGACGCACTGTCCGTCGCCATGCAACAGAAAAACATATCAAAGTTTGTACCTGATGAAAAAGCCATCAAGAAAGTCATCTATGTCCCGGGCAAAGTTCTGAACATTGTTGCGCCGCCTCTATGATTATTCATGGCAGGCAAAGGTACATCGTCCAACACAATCATGAAGCGACCGTCTGCTTCAAAGCTATCATCATTTTTCTGTGACGTCTAATGGACGGCCTTTTTTGAAGCACGATTTATATATAATTTTTAATACGTGCATTTCAGAACAGAGAACTTTTTCAGCAACTCTTCACACATCATAAAATCAATTCTCCGTGTGGAAGAAAATGTGGTCGTTTCTAGCACGTATCACAATCGGCTTTGGATATCAAAGGCTCGGTCTCCATACTCGAACTGATGCGGAAGATATCGCCGCTAAAATATTTAATAATGGATGGATGCAAAAGTCAACCAGTTTCAAGTCTTGAATTTGCAGTATGTTTTCTAGATTTCCTGAATTCGTATCGAACGAAAATATGTGCCCTTCTTCGGCGAGTGCATGTACAAGCCTTGCCTGAGATGAAGGCGCGCAAGCGATGAAATTTGTCCCTTGATCCCCGGCACTGTACGTTCTAACTAATGTTCCCGTGAGAGTCATTAGATTCACATTCCCAGAGCTGGTACAAACTAAACAGTGTTGAGAATCTTTTAGAGGCAGAGCACTTCTCACAATTGTCTTTGACGGTGATGTTGGGTCGCTATGCGCAGGAGTAAATTTCGATATGGTGTCCGAGCTTTTGGCGTTCCATAGTCGCACTGTGCCATCTGACGACGCTGATAAAACTTTAGTTCCGTCTGCCAAAAAGAACGCCGTATTTATGATGCCACTATGCCCACGCAGTTCCTTTATCATCCTGCCTGACTTGAGGCCGTGAATTCGTGATGTACCATCTACCGATGCACTAAGGATGTAACTACTGTCCGGGCTGAACGAGATAGATGTTATCTCTTGAGGGTGAGCTCGTTCAAAGTTGCGAAGAATTTGTCCTTTGTGAACCTTCCATACCTTGATATTCCCACGTTGGCAGGCTGAGGCCAGCATGTCACCTTTCTGCGAGAAATCAAGAGCAAGCACTCCAGCATCGTGAACCATCGCACCGTCAACGGAGCGAATGATTCCTGCGTCCCAATCCCACATCTCTATAAAGCCATCGGCGAAGCCAACTGCAATGAGGAACCCATCAGGAGAGAAACACAAACATCGCGGGGAAGACTTCTTTCCAAAATCGATGACACGGTGTTCGACGCAAGGGCACAAATCTTCAGCACTCTGTCTCCCTAGTATTTTCGGTGACGACTTAGTTGATACTGTCATGGATGGAAACCCAGGGCTCTGATGCAACGTTATCGAGTGCCCCAGCATGGCAAGCATTTGGGACGGCGAGCAATTTTCCATCTCAGAAGACATTCCTCGTGCAATTGAAGCACGACGTTTTCCTCTGTCATCTTCCGGGATTGGCAGTGCCTCACCGTGTATGCCTGTGATCGTATGACCGCAAATCAATCGCTCTAAGCTTGATACTCGCTGATGATTTTCTAAGCGCAGCCTGGACATTGTGTCTGACTTGTACAATAAAGTCTTTGCAGTATCAAGTTCGTGAAGCTCTATCAAATCCGTGATAACATCAGCGTACAGATCTTGCAACTTGTGTTCAGGTATCTTGAGACGTGCAATTTCGGGTAAGACAACGTCCCAGCGGCCGTTCATGACGTCATCAAGTAGAATTTTTGTTTTACGTCCCGGTGCGTTCAGGGAGGCCTGATTAATTAGAGTGAGACAAAGCCAGATATCAATTGGGCTATATGGTTGCAGCCCGCAAACGAAAAATAGAGAGGTAAAGCTCACCTGACTTTCACCCTCGAGCGCGGAATAGGATCGTGGTAGATGATTTTCCTGAAAGAATTGAAGTATCCATCTTGTGACGTCGCCTGCGTCCAATGCCACGCCGATACCCGTGTCATCGCCGGTCGAGTGTTTTGGAAAAGAACCCATGATCAATCAGTGGTGGCCGAGAAGAGGGAACACCCGGGTTATTATTCTGTCGTGAGACCACCTGGGCCTGAAATTCCAGCAAGAAGAAAACGTAACAACAGCTGGTGATCAGGGGTTAGATGGGCAGTGTCGTAGCGGTGAGTGTGAAGCAGTAGTTTGGTCTTGGTTTTTGTTTCGTCAAACTTATTACGACTTGTGAAGAAGGTGACAACGAACTGATTAAGAGTTAAGTCTTACGAAGGTACCTTCAGAGGTACGAAGGTACGAAGGTACCAAGGTACGAAGGTACATCCGTCCGAAACCTTACCTTCGAGGTACCTTCGAAGGTACGTAACACTTACCTTCAAATAAAGGTTTCGAATGAAGGTAATAAATTAAGAGTTACCTTCGTACCTTCGTACCTTCGAAGGTACCTTCGAAGGTACGAAGGTACATATATTATAATGGTGTGAAGTGACGTAAAGTGGTGTGAAGAAACATTAATATACATACAAACAGTCACATATCGTATTTATGGTTAACGTCTATGGCGGCCATGACTGGAGCGCGGCGACAAGGGATTCCTCGAATTTCTTGAAGTTTTCTAAACGCAAGTAAAATATTTTACGACAAATCCTATTTATGGTTAGGGCCCACCGCGGCCGTGACTGGAGCGTAGCGACCAAGGACTGCCCAAATTCTTAGGGGGAGGGTAGAAACGTGTTTCTATTATCAGGTCTCCTATGGACTTCTTGTGAGCTGCGCGATAGAAGGTGTCACTGAAGTTTATAGGCGCTCGATGGCCATCACCACTGGAGCGAAGCGACGAGTGTTCGTGACCAACCGCGGCCGTGACTGGAGCGAAGCGACCCCGATCCCCGAAAGGTAGAAACGTGTTTCTACCCTCCCACGGCCATATACCAATTGAGACCAATATGAGACAGGGCGAAAAGGTGATGAAACGAAAACCGGTTTTTCAGGCACGATTACTAAAAAAAAGGTTCGTCTCTTTTGATGACACTTTGACACTTTATTCTCGAGTTTCATTCAGTGGGTTCTTGAATTCTTGAGGTTCAGGATTTCAAGATACTTCTATATTGAAACAATAGATAAAACTGTCAAACTGTCAAAAGAAAGATAGAAACGAGAACAGGTTTTTCTGAGCAAATATATTGGTGTGCAAAAAAGCATACACTCGTATAATTTTCCAACTCATATTTTATCGTATCCAAAATAGTGAAATGTGAGACTGCTGGTATATACGACAAAGGTCAAGTCAACAGCTGGTGAGTCACGGTTTCACGATTTCGCGAAGAGGAAGGACACTTAAAGAATTCGCGCGAGAGAAATTTACAAATGAACGCGTACTCTTGTCGCGAAATCATAAACACTGAAAATCTCGACCGCATCATCAAAGCGAAACGCCTGGACACCGGGCAACTCACGCAACTCCAACGACTTCGTAAGCGTCTGAAGGAGCACGATGGGTACGCGCACAAGGTTGACTTCGCCCTCAATCCACAGGAGCGCAGAGGACGCCTGTATCCCAAACGGGGCGCGTCTTCCGTCCAAGGGCTAAAGCGTGACGTCCGAAAAGCTCTCACGCACGACAGCTACACCGACATCGACATGGTCAACGCGCACCCGTGCATCCTCTCTCAACTCTTCAAGCGACACAGCCTCGAGTGTCCGTACCTCGACGAATACATCGCGAGCCGCGAGGAACATCTCGAGAGTGTCATGCGAATCATCGACGACACCATCGCGGCCCTGTTTGACGACACGCCAAAAAATAGGGTGATAAAACGCGAGCACGCGAGTGAATCGTCGAGCCTCCGCCGAGACGAGGCGAAGACGCAATTTCTTCGGGTGATGTACGGGGGTAGACCAGACACGCTCTGTATCGAGACCCGCGATAAGCAGACTTTCTTCATCGACTGGACGCCTCCCAACTTTCTTCGACTGTTTCACAAGGAGTTTCAGCAAAACTCCACGACCCTTCTGTCGCTGGACGAGTTCAAGACATACTTGAAAGACAACCGCAACCCTCTCGGGACGGGGATGTCTCTTCTGGCGCAGGATATCGAGAGACAGGTTATCAGCGTCGCCATCCAGACCTTCAACCAGAACGAATACACGACGGGAACCATAATCCACGACGGGTTCCTCGTCGAAAGCCTGGACGTGAAGGATGAAGTGTTGCGAAAAGCAGAACAGGCTGTGAAGCTCATGAAAGGGTACGACATCAAACTCGAGAAGAAGTCCCTCAAGGATTTTAACGAGGAGTGCCTATGGGGCACCACAGGCGACGACGATGGGGAGGAAGAAATCCAAAGTGAGAGTGACACCGACATCGCCAGGCACTTCATTGCGTTCATGGAGGAAAAAGGCCACGCATTCACGAGAAGCGAAGGCGAGGTGTTTTGGTTCAACCCAGACCACGGGATTTATCTTACCGGCCTTCGTCAGCTTCGTGTGTACATGAACGACTGTCCCCGTCTACCAGCAGACCGGCGTGGTAAGACAGAAGAGCAGAACAAGCTGGTGAAGCAGATCGAGAGCATCGTGAACGACGACCCTGAGTTTCGAAACAAGGTGGTGCATACCACATATCGAAAGATAGCTTTCAAAAACGGGTATTACGACTGCGACAAGAAGGCTTTGTGTGACTACAACCGCGATGTGTACTTCTTGATGAAGGGCAGTATTGACTTCGAGGAGTCCGATGAGTGTGTACGACAGGAGGTTTGGGACAAGCTCTTCATGGGGGTGTTCGGGACTGAGGAGGTCTCGATGTACATGCTCCAAAGCTTCGCCCGTGCAATGGCTGGTGAAATCAAAGACAAGCGTCTGTTCTTCATCATCGGCGAGCCAAACTCGGGGAAGGGTACGATCACGGAGGTCTTTCGTCTCGTATTCGCCTCCCAGTTCAACACCCTCAACGCTCAGGATTTCTGTGCCAAGAAGAGTGACGGGAACTCTGCCCTCTCCAACCAACATCTGGTTCAGGGGAGGGACAAACGCATCGCCTTTCTCAACGAGACCTCCAGAGCCAGGGGTCAGGAGTGGAACGCCCAAGCTATCAAGGTGTTTTCGAATGGTGGAGAGAGCATCTCAGGTCGTCTCAACTACGACCGTGAAGCCAAGTGCTTCATCAACCAACAGACTGGGTTCTGCAACATGAACGACACCCCGAAAATCAACGGGTTTCAGTCGGATGTCAAGGTCAGGTGTGTGGCCGTGAGGACCGCGTACTCTTATGTTGCCCCCTCGGAGTATGATGAGGCGACGGCGAGACCGTTCCAGCGACCTGCCGACCCCGACATCAAGGATGTCTTCCTCCGACGACCCGAGGTTATCCGGGCGTTTGCCCAGATGGTCTGTGAAGCCTACGGCCCGCAGAGGCCCACGATGCCCGAGAGCGTCAAGAGGGAGACTGACGAATGCTTCGACGAGGAGGACGAGGAGACCAAAATCAAAGGGCTGTTCGAGGACGCCGGCGACGACCCACAACACTTTCTCAAATGCTCCGAACTCCTACGAGAGTTAGAGACCAGCGCCATTTACTTGTCGGGTAATCGACTCGGTCGGCTCATGAAGCAGTGGGGATACACGACCGAGAAGAAGGGCAACTCGAAGGGGTGGTGTGGCATACGACTTGTAAAGAATTATCTCACTCTGTCGTCTGACTATTGAGCGCAGTACCAAAGTACCGAAATTTCTGAAGT
>JGI20151J14362_10002805_pt1 | contig 12143 bp, 8 predicted proteins | sample COG_01_FD_14362 | JGI IMG/M metagenome (IMG submission 14362) | reverse complement strand
CCGAGCCGCGGGACGGCGACGCTGGGTGCGACGGCAGCCATCGAGGTATGAATGTCGGAGTTTGGCAAAATATCGATCTTATCTCCTCGCCAGTTGTCAGATTGATACGCGATGCCGCCTTGCTTCGCCGTCGCATCCGGCTCCCGTATCGGGCCCGTGGCCCTCGGGGCCCGCCCGAGGGCAGTACGCCGTCGATCAGTGGTCGTCCGAGCCGAAAAAGAGGCGGAGGATGTCGGAGCCGGACTCAAGGCGGTCTGGTACGGCGCGGAGGCTGTGGGCAAAGTCGTCGGGGCGACCAAGGACAAGCCGTCGGGCTCGGCGGCATCCTCCGCGGCGGTGGCGGAGGCGATGGCCAAGAACGGGGGTACGCTCGAGCGCGAGCAGGTCGTCGCCCTGCTGAAGGAGGACTACGACCAGTCCTACTTCGTCAGCGGCAAAGGGGATCTCGCCGCTTACGACCCGGACTGCGAGTTTGCCGATCCCTTCGTCTCGTTCAAGGGTGTCGACCGGTTCAAGCAGAACGTGGGCAACCTCGGGGGCATGATGGAGGACATCGACCTTAAGATCACCAACTGGGAGGAACGCGGCGATGAGCTCGAGACGTCGTGGAGGTTCTCCTGCGTGCTGGACCTCCCGTGGCGTCCCAAGCTCGCGGCGGCGGGCGGCACCACGCACGTGTTCGACCCATCCACCGGCAAGGTGGTCAAACACGTGGAGCGATGGGACGTGGAGCCCGGGAAGGTGGTCAAGCAGCTGCTCCTGCCGTCGTCCAAGATACCGGAGAACCGCGTGGAGGTGTTCATGTTCGCCATGTCCGACGGTGACGCCTTTGGGATGTTCCTCGCGGTGACGCCCGCCATTGTGAGGATCTGCGGGCCGTGGGTGGCGGTGTCTCTGGCGTTCAGGGCGATTGGACTGGACGTCGACGGTGGACCGCTCGGGGCGATCGACTCGCTCGCGTGGTGGCTGTTACTCGCGGCGGTGAGTGGTGAGGTTGCCAGGTTCTTCAAGGGGATCATCGGGAGCTAAGAGTCTTAGGTGTTTGTTTCAATGTCGTAACTCACGTTCGCGCGTCGTGTGCTAATCTTTTACTCAACTTTTTTCAGCAACAGCGCGCTCACCGTCCACTGGTCCAGGAGAGGTCCGAAGGTGGTGACTCCTATGGTCTTCTTGTTGATCTTATCGACTGTTCCTGTTAACTGAGCTCCGGATTTGCCCTTCCATGTCACCGTGTCGCCGGGTTCAAACCTGTTGGCTGCGAGCATGCTCAAGCGATCTTGCCTTCGGCGGGCTGCTTCGAACACCAGGCGCAGCTCTTCCATCGTGCAGTGGGAGATGTGCTCGATCGCCGATCGCGCGTGGTCGATCACCGGCTCAAGCTTGACATCGTCCCCGTCCGCGTCGGAATCGTCCTGCTTGCGTTTCTTGGGCGGCATGTTGTGGAGAGGCAAAGCCACGACGTATCGGCCGAAACGCTCGGCCGTTCCGAGGAAAAGTTTTTTGATTCTCTTACAACGCGTCAAGCTGTCAAGTCGCTCAGCTCTTCCTCGCCCTCTTCTCGGCGCTGCGGCGGGGCGGCGAGGGCGGCGCGTCCTCGTACCTCGCGGGCATCTTCCTCTTATTGTCCCTCTTCGCGGGCCTCACGCCGATGGGCTGACCGTCGGGTCCGAGCACCTGCTCCGGCGCCTTGGACCGCGGGGTGTCCAGCAAGCCGACGCTCTGAAACACCTCCGCCGCCGCCTTCGCCGCTGGCGCCGCGGCGGCGGCAGCCTCGCTCGCCGGCGTGGTACCGCAGAGCTCCTCCTGACGCTTCGCCAGCGCCTTGCGCAGCTCCAGCATCTCGGTCACTTCCTCCCTCAGCTTCAGCCAGTTTTGGCACACCGCGCGGGTGGACACGACGGGGGGCTTCACCCCGAGCTCCTCAACCGCCGTCTCGATCCTGCGCACGCCCCTCGCGCCCCCCGCGCCGACCGCCGCCGTGGCCATCTCGCCAGCCACGGTATTGACGTGCACGCCGCGTGCGTACACTCCCGCCGGTGGCCGGACGTCCGCGCCCTCCGCCGTGGGCAGCGACGGGGTTCCATCTGTACTCCGCCTCCGCCTCTTCCCGCATCTCGTCGACGTCGATGGATTGTCGTCTGATCCACCCGGTACGGGTTGAACGCGGCGGCGGCCCTGTTGCTCAGCGCGCGTGCCTCCACGCGGCGGCGCTCCTCGATAGCCTTGACCTCGTCGAGGATGGCGCGTTCCTCGCGTTCCAGGGCGTTGGTCCGTTCCATCTGGTCGCCGAGCGCGAGTTTGCGATCGATCTCGTGTCTGCTGTTGAACGGGTCTTTGATGACGGGATGCGCGGCGGCTTCCTCGGGGTTGTCCGCGCGCGCCTCCAGGAGCTTGCGGGCGATGGCGTAGTACCTGTCCTTCATGTCCTCCACCGTGCGTTCCTTCCCTCCCTCGCGTTCCCACCTGTCGTGCGCGACGAGGAACCGAAGGTCGAAGCGCGCCAAGAGTTCAAAGAGGTAATCCGTCTCTTCCCTGCTCCAGTCTTGATCGAACTGCAGGAGGTTCTCGTACTCCTCGTCGTTGTACATGACCATGTCGACCTTCTTGTTGTACTTGGAGAAGGCGTAGTCGCCGCCGACGTCGCCGCCGTTGCTGCCCGGCAGCAGCGTGCCTCCCGTGCCCGTCTTGACCCAGTGCCGCAGCATGAGGTTGTCGGTCCTCGCGCTGTTCTTGAAGGGCTGCCACGACCACGATACCTTCCGGGCGGACACCTTGCGCTTGTCCTTCAGGCCCGCGTGCGTGGGCACGACGGATGCCAGGGCGTCCGTTTGCTGGTTGTCCCGCATGATCTGCCACGCCTCGCGCGATATCCCATCCGGCTTCTTCTCCGCGGCGGTCTTCTGCTTCTTCGCCGCGGGCGCCTTGGCCGAGGCTTTGATGCCCATGATGTCTTTTATGTCCGCCATGGCGACCGGTTGGGACCTCGCTTTAGACCTCGCCGGGTCTTCACGCGTTCGATCACACCCGCAAAGGGGTTTGGACTCGACGCGCGGTCGCGGTCTCGAGGTACGGGACCGATCGGGCGCGTCGCCGTCGACCGTGATTATGACCTCGCAATTCGTCTTGTTCGAATAAACCCTCCCGTGATTTGAACTGAAATTAGACTGGGAGGCCATACGATGTTTGGCGTTCGATTTCCCGCTCAGTTCACGCCCGCGCAGGCCTCCGAGGCTGCGCGTCGCAGCTCCCGCGGCCACGCGATGGCGTCAACCGCGGTGAACCCGCTCACCTTTCTGGAGAAATACGTCGAAGGTGCGCCATGGACCCGACACGAGACGCGATCTCTCGCTAACCCTAAAATCCAAATTCTCCAATTCGTCCGTCCACCGTCTCACTGACGACCCACACCCTTTTTCCGTCCCACCCGCGCAGTCTCCTCCTCCCTCCCGGTCGAGCTCCAGCGCGTGGTGCACACGATCAAGGACATCGACGAGCGCCTGGTGACCTTGAAGAAGGAGACGCAGGATCGGGTCGACAAATGCCTCGCCATGCCCAGCGCGTCGTCGCGGCAGGCGAGCGCGGACGACATCGACGCGACGAGCAAGGCGAGACACGAGATCGAGAAGAACCACGTGGACATCGTCCAGCTGTCCACGGAGAAGGTGCGGCTGGCGCACATAGCCATGGAGATGATCCAGTTCAACATCGGCGCCCTGGACAAGGAGCTCAACCCGTTCACGCAGGAGATGAAGGAACGAAACGAGGCGGGGTTCGAAGATGAATTCGCCGTCGACGCCGACACACCCGCCGCGGGGGGCGCGCTCGACCCGATGACCATGGCATTCATGTCCGGCCACGACTTTGACCTCGGCACACACGGGAACGCACCGCCCATGCCGGCGCAGGCGCCGCAGAAGAAGTCGCACAAGAAGAAGGTGCCGCTGCCGCCGCAGCCGGGTGAACGCGTCGCCGCGAACATCGGCGAAGTGTCGGGCGATCCTGGGGCGCAGGAATGGATCGTTGCGGTGGTGGTGGCGCACAAGCCGGAGGAGGGTGCGTACGAGGTGATGGACGCCGACGAGGAGAGCGACGACGGCAGCGGGCAGGTGTACCACATACCGGAGGACCTGGTCATCGCCATGCCGAGGAGCGCTTTGTGCCGCGAGGGCCAAAACTTCCTCCCGGGCACCGCGGTTTTGGCGGTGTACCCCATGACGACGACGTTCTACCGCGCGGTTGTGGTGCAGAGCGCGCGGAAGCTCGGGAGCGAGTACGGGGACTTTCTTCTGGAGTTTGAGGACGACGGGGACGCGGACGGGCTGCCGCAGAGGCCCGTGCCGTACATGCACGTCGTCAAGCATCCCCAGTATAGGTAGTCGGTCGCGTTTGTGTAAGAGTCATCGTGTAACAAGACGGAAGAAGTCGTAGGAAACTAACGGAGTGACGAGAAGACGCGCGTTCAGTCAGGGTTACGTTCACACGATCGTCGCGGTCTGCAGGAGCCGGCCCCGGCGGTTCGGGCGGTTCACGGGGCCTCGGCCTCCCGGGCGGATCACNCCGCTGACGCCGGCTCCTCGGTTGACCACGGTTGTGCGGCTCACTCCAACGCCTCCGCCGATGGGCGCGGGACGGCCGTAGGGGCCGATGATGCCTCCCACCGGGCCGGTGGGAAGTACACGGGGCGCGCCGCCGAAGCTGACGGTGGGAACGACGGCGACGGAGCGGACGCCGCCCATGAAAGGGTCGATGGCTCCTATGGTGCCGGCGCTGCGAAAGTTTTTGGTTTTTGTCAGCCTGGCGGGTTTCTTTGTTTGGTGCGCAGACGCGAACGGAGGATCGGGCGTCGGCGAGTATCGGGCACTCACCCGTACAAGGGTCCGCGGAAAGGACCGTAATACATCCCTCCCTGGGCGCTCGCCGCCTGACCCGCGACGGGAGACGCGCACGAGAGCGCCAGGAGCAGCACGAACGCACCGACGAGTCGAGTCATATTTGTTCTGGGAAGTGGCTCAAGGGCCGACACGCTGGGTGCGGGGTGGAGTCGACGTTCGGTCCAGACGCGGCGAGGGAAGGCGGCGGAGGAAGGCGGCGAGGGAAGGCGGCGGAGGACGGAGAGGTTCCGAGAACTTTGTCGCGCACGTGCGTCTGCGTCTGACGTGTGCGACGCGGCCACGAACCAACGACGACTCCACCTCCACGTCCAAGGAAGACGTCGAAACACCGTTAAGAAGGCCGAACCACCCGATGCGCGGGAAAATGAAAAGATTTTCAAACGCAGCAACCGGTCCCGAACCGTCCGTGAAACCGATTTCCAACCGCGAATGGTGGTTCCCAAAATTGGCGAAAGCAGATGAGCAAAATTGACTGGGGAGATCCAAACCCAAAACTCGGGTTGAAAAGTGCGTCGGCGATCCGACTCAGCACGTTTTTTTGCACTGAATCTCAAAATCTGCGCGCCTCGGGCCTATGGGAATTCGCGAATTCCGCACGAAAAAAAACCCACCAGGCAATTTGCCGAGTTGTTACTCGACCTGCGGCGCGGAACCAACAAAAACATCCCACGTGTCCCTCTCCCGATTCCCCCTTTCGCCTTCAGGGGAATTTTAACAATTTCCGAAAATGCAGTCGCGTATGAGCAATTGGTCTGATTTTTCCCAAGTTTTCGCCAAAAGCACACGTTTCGTGGATAAATTTCCCGCGTTCGCCTCGAAAAAGTTTGCCGGGCCATCGAGAAGGGCGCGTCACCATCGCCGGCCCCATCACTCGCAATTCGCGCGCGACGACCGACAGCACCCGTCGCTCGTCCGCCCACATTGAACAGGACACATTCCAGTGTCCCTCCGTCCGCGTGCCAAGGCCCGCGGACGCGTCGCGCCACCCACACCGCCGTCGTTTACGGACGTGCCGTTGAGGCATCCGGCTCGGTGTAACTCGGTTGCAAACCCAGTGTCAATCGCGGGGTGTTTTTGAAGCACGCCGCCCCGGAGAACGCCGGCGTCCAGCGCGTCGCACGAAGCGTCGACCGCGCGTTTGCGAAATTTGACGCGGACGGTACCCGGTCGTACCTTCCACGCGAGTTTCCGCGCTTAGAAAGCGTCGCCCGTCGCGCGATTGCCCGCGAAAGTCCCATCGGACACACCGCATCGCACGCCAGATTCTCGGAATGGCGACGTCTGGGCAGCAGCACCCGGAACAGGCGCACGCGCCCCCGCAGAGGTGAGTTTTTTGTACCGCCCGCATCGCTCGGGACACTTAATGGCGCGAAGAAGCGTTCGCGTCCATCTTTGGCGGTTCTCCGCGGGTCCGCCGACGTCGCCACGCGCGATTAGATCGCCCGTCCCGCGGAAAACAACCGGACTCCGCCCCTTCACCGCGCCCGGGACGCGGTTCAAAAACTCGGTGTTCGCATTTGAAACGCGCGTTTCAAACCCGGCGACGCGCGTTTTGGACGGGATGAAGCCCGGGATCTGTGTCCGTGTGGGCACCGATGGCATCTCCGGTGGCCTTAGGGCCGTTCCCGAGGCTCGGGCGGCGCGCCACGCCGCGCGATTGCGGCCGCGGCCCGCGTCCGACTCGTAGAACCGGGCCGATGAAAACACCGGCAAATCCTTTCAACGGTTCACTTTCGATGCGGAATTCTCGTTTTGGGTTTGACCCGCAGTCCAATTTTCCAAACCGGGAATCACGGGTCTCCTTTGGTTTCAACGCGGCAATCTGACCCCCCGCCTCCCCCCACCACCCTTCCAATCACAGCGCGGCGCAGCAGGCTCAGGCCAACGCCTACCACGAACAGATGAAGGCCAACTACGCCGCGGCGTACGCGGCCAACCCGTACTTGCTGCATCCGCAGATCATGGCCATGAACGCGTTCACCGCCGCCGCCAATCCGCACCCGCCCAACCTGGTGGAGGTGCAGACGCTGCTCAAGAGGTACGAACACATGACGCAGGGGATGCAGAAGGTGCCCTCGCTGAAGGAGCTCAACGCCAGGGCGCCGCAGTACGCGCCGCCCGGTGTGGACGCGCAGGCACAGCAGGCGCACGCCATTCCCACGCCGCAGGTGCCCACCGCGGTTCCCGCGGTGGTCGTCACCCCGAAGGAGTCTGAGGTCCATGGTGACGCAGACGCGGATCACGGCGGGCTGCCCGCTCCGTGCGCCGGCAAGGTTTGCGCCAACTGCCGCACGTCCAAGACGCCGCTGTGGCGCAACGGTCCACTCGGCCCGAAGACGCTGTGCAACGCGTGCGGGGTTCGGTTCAAGCTTGGGAAGCTCCCGCCGCCGGGTGGGTGGCCCCCGGGGCACGTCCCGCCCCCCGCGCCGCCTCGCAAGCGACCCGCGCTGCTCGACTCCAACGGGCATCCGGTGAAGCGAAGCAAGGTTGGTGACAAAGGGGACAAGCTGGATCTGGACGGTAAGCCGAAGAAGAAGCGGAGACTAAAGCTGGCGCCCGACGTCGAGGCTGAGGAGGGTGGGGAGTACCTGAGAGCCGGGAAGGTTGCCAAGAGCACCGCGCTGCTGACGGATTACGACGGCGCCGTGTTGCTCATGGTCCTCGCCGGCATGTACTCGCACTGATCCCATCGCCTGATTCCATCGTGTGAATTCAATGTGCGGTCACATTACCGCACGGGCGACGCCGGCGCCGCCGCGTGCAACGCACATGACACACGGGACATCCAACCTGTTGTACCAAAGCCCACTGTACCTGTACCACATCAAACACATACCACCGAGTTCTTCAGGCGGGTGCACAAACGCGCTACGACGCGAGACAGAGGCGACTGAGACACCGTCGCCGAAGCACCCTCCGCCTCTCCTTCCGCCCCGTGAGGATGGGACACCGACAGTACCTTCATGAATCGGTGCCCCAAGCGGGGAGGACGAGGAGAGATGTACGGATTACTGTATCGATAACCGGGCCTGAACCGCCCGCAAATGATTCTTTCCCAATCAAAGTTCGAAGTAGATAGACTTCCATGTAAAGAACACCGCTCATCGAATGAGCGAGTACATAAAAAATTATATCGCGATCGCCATCTAACGCTGAACTACTAATGGATGTCCATGAACCGGTCCATCGCCACCGAGAGCGCCCCCATCGTGGCGCAACCCATCGCCATCGCCTCCTTCCCGCCCGACCGAGCCATCACGCCGCCTGTGAAGCACCCCGCGTACGCGCTGTTGTAGATGTCGTGCTTGGCCCTGGTCTGTTCGATGACGCACTCGGATCCTGAGTACAGCGCGCCGAACGCCGCGAAACCTTTCGCGTAGGACCACGACTTGGACAGACTCTGCCGCCCGTAGTTTTTGATCGACTGCATGATTCCGAGTTTTTCCTCCCCGGGTTGCATCGGCTCGAACGCGCCGAAGAAGATGCCCATGGCCCCGCCCAGCGCGCCCCCCATGACGCACGACAGCACCATCTTGACCATGCAGTTGTTCATCATGTCGTCCATCATCATCTGCTCCTGCGACGGCAGCTCAACCTTACTGTAACGGCGGGGTGCCTCCTTGCCGCCGACCGATCCTTGACCCGAGCCCGACGACGCCGGCGCCGCCTCGGACGCCGCGGGCTCGACGATGGTGTCCTGAGGGGTGGACGTGGACGCGAGGGGAGGCCTGTTCACCTCCTCCTCCATCCTCGCCACCGCCACCCCGTACTTTCGAACCGCCTTCGCCAGGAGACCCATGTCGGCGCGCCTGATCTTCTGCGGCTGCGTGATAAGATGAGCTGGCGACGGGATCTCGAGTGCACGTTTCGTCTCTCGTTGGTCTTTGCTCTCGACAAAAATACCTATGCGCTACCTCGGACTGTCGTCGTCCGACCCGGCGTAGGACGACGCCGCTCCCCCGCGTATCAGGTCCAACACGTCCCGCGCGTTGGCAAGCTCCTGGTCCAGCGCGTCCCTCGCGCCCGAACCGCCCCGCGCACCCCGTCGCTCCGCCCTCGCGACCGAACCCGAACCCCTCGAGTCGTTCCCGTTGTCCTCGTAAGGGTAGTTGCTCCAGTCGTGCGGCCGCCGTTGGCTCCCGGCACGAACGCTCGCCCGTCGTCGCCCGTCCATGTGGTCCATACCCGCTTGCACAGCTGTGTCGGCACCCCCCTCGGCACCCCCCGGGTCGGCGAAGTGCCCGCGAAACGCATCCTTGACCCCGGGGCCCGTGTCGACGTTCCCCCGCGGCGACGGGGACCTCGACCCGCGTCGGTACGCGGATGGCGGCGCGCGTCCCATCGCGGCGGCCGCAGCCTTGGCCGCGGTGGACGGCGCGGGCGTGGGCGCGGGTGGCGGTCTGTTCGGCCTCACCGCGTTGACGTGCGTCGTCAGTGGGTTGATACCTGTGCCGTGGGACGACCTCGGCGTCGAAGCCGGGGAGGTCCTCGCGGATGATTCATACGGCCGAGCTCCCCTTCCGCCTCCGCCTCCGCCGCGCAAGCGATCGATCTCCTCCCTGGCGTCGTTGAGCTCGGACGCGCGGCGAGCGGCGGCGGCGGCGGCGGCGTCCGCGCGGTCGGACTCCTTCGCCACGTTTCTCTGCGCCGCTTCCAACGCGAGCTGCTGCGCCTCCAGCGCCGCCTCCGCCTCCTCCAGGCGACTCCTGTCCATGTCCAGCTGCGCGCCCGCGGCGTGCGAGGTGAGCGCGTTAGCCGCGTTGGCCGCCGCGAGCTCCTCGCGGACGTGCGTGAGGTCAGCCTCGGCGAGTGCCTGCGCGCGCTTGGCCGCCTTGACCGTCTCCTGCGCCGCTCGTTTGGTCTGCTCGGCGACGGTGTGCGCCCCCTGCAGCGCCTGGAACGTCTCGGTTACCCGCCGCCTGAGCTCGGCGTTCTCGGACTCGAGCGACTCCACCTCCTCCACGTGTCCCGACACCTCCACGGGTCGTTCGACGGCCTCCGTCGTTCGTAGCGCCTCGATCGCGCGCTCGAGCTCGGCGGTTCGCGCGGCCGCCTCGCGTCGATCCCGCTCCGCTCGTTTCGTCACCGATTTAGCGTCCCTCTCCGCGGCCGCGAGTCGGGCTCGAAGGTCGGCGGTGGCCAGCTCGGCGGTCTCATCCGCGGCGCGAAGCCGCTGCTCGGCGTTAGATATTCTCTTCTCGGCGTCCGCGAGCTCCCGCGCGTGCGCCTCCTTTCGCGTTTCGTCGGACTCGAGCGTCGCGATTCGTTCTTTGAGCGCGGCGACTTCCGATGTCGCGTCGGTTTTGGCGGCTTGGGCGAGTTTGACGGCGTCTCGCAGCTCGCGCTCCAGTGTCTCGACGCGGGTCTCCGCGAGCGCTGCGGCGTCCACGAGCTGGCCCTCGAGGCGCTTACGCACCGCGTCCGTCGCGCCCGCGCTCTCCGCGGCTTCGCTCTGCGTCTGGATAAGTTTCCGGTGCATCTCCGCCAGTTCCTCGCTGGCGCGTTCCAGCCGCCTGGCGTGCTCGGAGGCTTGCGCGCTCTGCCGCTCTTTCGCAGCCGCCAGGGCCTTCTCCGTCTCCGAAAGTTTGGTCTCCAGGCGTTGGCGTTTAGCCTCAGACTCGGCCACGGCGGTGTCGGCGTCCCGGCGGGCGTCGTCGAGCTCCGCGGCGAGATCGTTGAGCTCGGCGCGAAGGTCCTCCTCCCTTCGCAATGCCTCCATCGCGGCAGCCTCCGGCAGCGCGGCTCCTTCCCTCTCGGCAGCCGCCTGCTCAGCCTCGGCGGCGAGCGCCACGATGCGCTCCTGCGCCATCCGCAGGTCCTTCACCGTCCGCTCCCTCTCGCGATCGGCGTCCCGGGCGGCTCCCTTCGCGGCTTCGAGCTCGGTTTTGACGAGAACCAAATCTTTCTTCACGCGCTCGAGCTCGTCGGCGGCGTCCTTCAACTTCGCGGCGGCGGCGTCGGCGGCGGCCGCCGCGGCTCTCGCCCTCTCGCCCTCGGAGGCGGCTTCCTCGGCTTTAACTGCCAGCTCTCGGCGGAGCCCGTCGACCTTCGCGGAGTGCTCTTTCCGTTCGCGTTCCAGNCGCGAGTCGAACTCCTTCCCGGCTTGGTCGAGGTGCGTGCGAGCCGCGGCGGAGGTTTCGTTGGCTGATTTGAACATGTCGTTGATGGACTCCAGCTCGACGGCCTTCTCCCTCAGCGCCTTCTCGGCGTCCTTCATCCTCGCCTCCGAAGCCGCCGCCTTGGCCTCGGCGTCCTTAGCCTTGGCCTCGGCGTCCTTAGCCTTGGCCTCCGCGTCCTTAGCCTTGCCCTCCGCGGCGGTGGCCCTAGCCTCGGCATCCTTAACCTTGGCGTCGGAGTCTTTGAGCTTGGAACTCTCGGCATCCTTAACCCTGGCCTCCGCGGCGGCGGCCTTGGCTTCGGCGTCCTTGGCCCTGGCCTCCGCGGCGGTGGCTTCGAATTCCACATCCATCAGCTTAGCCTCCGCGGCTGAAGCCCTCGACTCGGCATCGGTGACCTTGCCCTCCGCCGCCGTGGCCTTGGTCTGCGCATCCTTGACCTTGCCGTCGAGTTCTTTAATTTTGGCGTCCTGCTCGGCGATTCGTTCCTTAGCCTTGGCGCGAAAGTCCTTCGCCTTCCCGAGCGAGTCGTTTGCGGAGTCGAGCTCCTTCTTGACCGACTCGAGCTCCTTCTTGACCGACTCGAGTTCCTGTTTGACTGGCTCGAGTTCCTGTTTGACTGCGTCCAGCTTCTTGCGCAGCGCAGCCTCCTCCGCCTTGACAGACTCCAGCTCAGCCGTCCTCGCGTCGAGCTGGCCGGAGAGCTCAATCTCGAGCTCACCCACCTCGGACTCGATCCGCTCGTTCAGCTCCCGTACCCTGTCCTCGTGCCGAGCCGTCTCCGCGGCGTGTGACTTTTTGGTCTCATCCAAGTCCCTTTTAACCTCATCCAGGTTCCGCCTCGCGTTCTCGGCAGCCTTCATCGCGCACTCGGTATCATTCTTCGCGTACTCGATATTATTCCTCGCCGCCTCGGCATCCTTCCTCGCCGCCTCCAGCTCCCGTGCTTTTGCGGCGAGATCGTCCTCGTAGGCTTTGACGCGAAATTCCTTCGCCTTTTCAAGCTCAGCGTCCCGCCCCGCGAGCTCCCTCTTTAAAGATTCGAGCTCCCTCTTGACAGATTCGAGCTCCCTCTTTACAGATTCGAGCTCAGCCGACGTCTTCGACATCGCCGCCTCGCGCTCGCTCGCCACAG
>JGI20151J14362_10002801_pt1 | contig 12151 bp, 7 predicted proteins | sample COG_01_FD_14362 | JGI IMG/M metagenome (IMG submission 14362) | reverse complement strand
CTCTACTTAAATCAGTAACAATAGTAGATTAGGTATACCTGGAAAATCCAGGTGAAGCTATGAGGATAGCTTCTATTTATGAAAAGAAAGAAAACTTTTCATCTTTAAGTAACAAAAGTATGTGGTGTACTGGTGTAAAGAGATGTGATAGTTTTGTGAACTTTCATATTTTTCATTACAGTAAATGGACAGACTGTACGAACAGAACCTCGCTTCGGCGGGGTTTTGTGTTATGCTTATCAAAAAGGAGTTAATATGCCAAAAGGTATCGGATACCCTAAGGGGATGAAAAAACCTAAGAAAAAAGGTAAAAAGAAAAAGAAGTAGTATGGCTGAGTATCAAGGTAAATCTGTATCTTTAAATAAACCTTCCAGGATTGGAAAAGGTGAACCAGGACATGGTCGTAAAAAGTTTAAGGTGTATGTTAAGGATGGCGACAAAGTTAAGAAAGTAATGTTCGGCGACCCTAACATGGAGATAAGAAAAGATAACCCGGCTGCTAGAAAATCATTTCGTGCTAGACACAAATGTGATACAGCATCGGATAAGACAAGTGCAAGATATTGGTCTTGCAAAATGTGGTAGGAGTAACATGGCCGGTAAAAGAGTAACTTGGAAGTATGGCGACAAAACTTATAGCGGAACTTTAATTAGGGAAACTAAAACACATAAGTACGCCAGGACCAAAAATGGTAAAACTAAGGTCATACGAAAAAAAGTTTAATTGAAAGTAGCATGCCCTAAGTGTGGCCTATACTTAAACTACGATATAGACAGGTCTAAAATGACTTGTTTAAACAAAGAGTGCGAGGGATACAATAAATGACAAATGTTAAATTATGCTTTGCACAATCTTGTCATAATGTATTAAAACCACCTAAAAGAAAATTTTGTTCTGCTACTTGTTCTAAGGCCTATCATAATAAAAAATTTTACGCCCAACAACAAGGCGCAGTCTATGAACCCGAACATGATGGTAAACCTGTAGCACAACCTAATGTACAAAAACGAAGAGGTGTTGTATATGATGCCTTAGTAGAAAAAGAGTTAGGGCCATTAATACTTAAAGGTGATTTAAAAAAACAAGATGCTGCTGCACTCTTAGACTGTACAAAAGCTGCTTTATCCTATGCATACGCTGCATGGATTGAAGATATGGAGACTAAAGAAAAAGCAGAGAACTGGACTTTACCTGCTAAAGCAGAGAAGTCATTAGCTGACTTTAAGTTATTTAGAGATAGGTATTTTCAAACAGAGACTGGTGAACCCTACCAAACTCCGGAGTTTCACATTAGATGGATTAAATCTATTCTNGAAGCTATNGAACATGGAAATCAACAGATGATACTATCTCCTCCACGACATGGCAAGACAGACCTACTAATTCATTTTGCTGTATGGCTCATAATTAAGAACCCTAATGTTAGAATATTGTGGGTAGGTGGTAATGAAGAGATATCTAAGAATGCTGTCGCTTCAGTAATAGACCAGTTAGAGAACAATGAAAAACTTATCGAAGAACTCTGCCCACCTGGAAAAAGTTTTAAACCAACTAGCAGAGCAGGAAAAGCGTGGTCGCAAAGTGGGTTTACTGTTGGTACTCGTACTGTTACCGGTATTAAGTCTCCTACCATGGTTGGTATCGGTCGGGGTGGAAAAATTCTTTCACGAGATTGTGATATTATCATAGGCGATGACTTAGAGGACCACTCTTCTACAATGCAACCTGCATCAAGAGAGAACACAAGAACCTGGTGGACAACAACATTATCTTCTCGAAAAGAGGAACACACAGCTTTAATTGTTATTGGCTCCAGGCAACACTATGACGATTTGTATTCTCATCTACTAGACAATGAAAGTTGGAATACAATAGTAGAAGAGGCACACGATACAGGGTGTACTTTACCCGATTGGAATGATGAAGCTCACCAAGACTGTATGTTGTGGGCAGACAAAAGAACTTACAAATGGTTAATGGGTAGAAAGTCTGCTGCAGAGACTACTGGTGGTAGAGCTATTTATGAGATGGTCTATTTGAATGTTGCAATGCCTGATGGGATGGCATTATTTGACAGCGTTGAGATAGAAGCATGTCGTGACCAAAGTAGAGAAATAGGGCAAGTACCTGCAGGAGTTAGGTTAATTGCAGGACTTGACCCGGCATCAGTTGGATACCAGGCTGCATTCTTATGGGGATATGACCAGGCATCTAACAAATTGTATATGATTGATATGGAGAACTCACTAGGTGGTGGTATTCCACAAGCATTAAAGATAATGAAAGAATGGTTTGTGAAATACAATCTAGCCCACTGGGTTATTGAAGAGAATGGTTTTCAGCGTGCAATTAGACAAGACCAATCTATTAGAGATTTTGCAGGTAAGCATGGTGTATTTTTAGAAGGTACGCAGACTTACTCTAACAAACATGACCCGATATTTGGTGTTACAGCTATGAGGCCATTGTTTGAACAACAACTAATTTCTTTGCCATATCTTGGATTTGAAGCCCAAGAAAAGGTAAACTTATATAAAAGTCAGTTGGTGTATTTCAGTTCTGCTCAAAATAAAAGCAGAAGTGTTGGACAGAAGTCTGACTTAGTAATGGCTAGTTGGTTCCCAATGAAAACTATTCGTAGACTTCAGAAGGAAAGACTTGCTACAATGGGACTTGAATATGAACCATCTTTTAGTGGTTATGAAGGTAGTAACATAGATTTGGATAATTGGAGATAATGAAAACAGCAGAAGAAATTTACAGCAGAATATACGAGTTGAGAAGTCAACACGCAGATGTTATCAGTGAGAAAGATAAAATCAGAGCCATTATGAATGGTGGTGCTGATGGTATTAAAGCGTTGCTCGGTAAACAAATGCGAGACATGGACTATAACCAAATACCTGCACCGAACTTACTGTACTCCGCTATGGAACGATTTGCACAAAAACTAGGTAGAGCGCCTGACTTAAAAGTAGATATCTTTAATGACAAAGATAGTGAGAGAGCTACTAAGCGTGCAGAAAAACTAGAACGCATTGTGCATTCTTATGATGAAGCACAGAAATTAGATTTACAATTACCACAAGTTGGTAGATGGCTACCTGGTTATGGATTTGCTGTATGGGTATTAAAAGAAAAGAGAGATGCTAATGGTGTTCCTTATCCTTATGCAGAAATCAAAGACCCTTACATTTGTTACCCAGGATATTTTGGAGAAGGACAACAACCTAAAGAGTTAGCTGTTATACAACGCATACCTCATAAGGCCTTAGTTGAAATGTATCCTAAGCACAAGAATGTTATTTTAGATGAGATTGATGCTGAATATAACACTATGGCTTATATGTCAAGTTATGACAAAACATGGGCTAACCAAAGTGGTACAGGTAAAGTTGTTGCAGAATACTATGATGATGAAGGTACTTATATTTTCTTACCGGAAAATCAAATTATTCTAGACTTTATTCCTAACCCACTTAAATCCGGACCAAGATTTGTTGTGGCAAAAAGATTTAGCTTTGACCAAATGCAAGGTCAATTCCAACATGTTATAGGACTAATGGCTAATATGGCGAAGATAAATGTTCTATCTGTCATTGCAATGGAAGATGCTGTGTTTACAGAAACCAACATCATTGGCGAGATAGAAAGTGGACAGTATAAGAAAGGACGATTGTCAGTTAACTACTTGACACCTGGAAGCCAGGTATCTAAACCAACAAACAATCTACCCTATCAGCTGTTCCAACAGATAGATAGACTAGAAAGACATCTTCGTCTAGGTTCTGCATATCCAGTATCAGATGATGGACAAAGTCCTAATGCATTCGTTACTGGTAGAGGNCTAGAAGAACTAGGNCAATCTGCATCATTACATGTACGAGAATATCAAGTTGTACTTAAAGATGCATTGGAGCAGATTGACACTAAGAGATTAGAGTGGGATGAGATTATGTATTCCAAAATGCGTAAGCCTCTTGCAGGATTTAGAAATGGAACTGCATTTAAAGAGACTTATGTACCAGGTTCTGATATTGCTGAAATGTATAAGACAAGAAGAATTTATGGTGTTATGGCAGGGTTCGATGAACCACAGAAAATTATTACAGGCCTACAGCTAAAACAACAAGGTATTATCGACAAACAAACATTACAAGAAAACATGGATGGATTAGATAACATATCTCAAATCAATTCAAGAATTAATGCAGAGAGAGCAGAGAATGTTTTATTTGAAAGTCTTATGGCACAAGCTGCACAAGGTAATCCTAAAGCAACAATGGCTGCTATTGAGATTAAGAAAAATCCTCAAAACATGAATAAAATTCTAGAGAAGTTCTATACTCCTGAAGGTGACGAGATGTCACCTGAGGAAGCCCAAATAGCGCAAGCTGCAGGACCGCAAGGACCGCAAGGACCTCCTCCAGGATTACAACAAGTGTTAGCACAAGTTGCAGCACAACAAGGAGGTGGACAAGGTGGCTAAAGATTTTGACCCAATGGAAGAAACTGATAATCTTTTTTACAATATCATTAATGAAGAAGATTGGGATATACAACTCGACTTAGATGATACAGACCCTAACTTAGAAGAACTTGTTATTAATTTAGAAGGTACTCCAGTATTTTTTGAATACCTAGTTCCTGGACCTATGGATGGTGTTCTTATTAAAATAATGATGAGAAAATTAAATGACAAACAACAAAACAATTTTATGAAATTTTTTCAAAACATCGGAAACTTTTTAGAAGACGAGGATAAAAAATATGGTTAGAAAATCAGCATCAGAAAAAGCAGCTTCACAAAATACAGATTTAAAACCTGACCCTGCAACAGCAGATTTATATATACCTAGAAAATCAGGTGACCCAACAGGACAAAGTGGATTAGTTAATGATGTGCTTGCACCAGGTTTAAATGCAGAGACAAGTGGACCTGATGGTGCAGGAGCGCAACAAAATATAGTTACACCTATGGGTAGACCTATAAAATTAGGAGCGCAAACTAAATATCAAAGCGAAGATGTTGCAGNNGGATTAGCAACAGCAGGTGCAAACATTCCAGGAAAACAATCACTAGATGTTGAAAGTTATTGGATAGGTTTAATGGAAAGATTTAATGACCCTATTATTGCAGAGTACTTAACTCCTGATGCTTATGCTGCACCAAGAGTAGAGCCAATAAATAAAAATGAAGCTGATACAGAGACTACCTAATGAGGTTTTCTCCTTTTAACTTTTCAGCTTCTCATATATCCGAAGCGATAGCAGCAGAAACTCTTAACAAAGTTAACTCTTATAACTTAGGTCAACAGATGGCACAAACGCCTAAAGGCCAAGAGATGGCTAGGAATTTTAGTGAGTTAGGTAATACATATCCTAATGTGCCATTTAGAATGAATGCATATCAAGCAATGGCAGGAACTAATGCAGGCGATGGTAATGCATTTCAAACTGCATTAAAAACACAAGAATTATTAGCACAACAAAATACTTATAACCTTAAACCAGTCACACAAGTTGGTGGATTAAAAAGAGCATTCCAAGTAGGTATGTTAGGTTTAGACAGCATGTTTCAACCAGTATCAAGAGGTTTTAAATCTGCAGTAGTTGCAGCACAAGCTACAGGTAAATCAGTTCCTGGAACAGTTGCATTAGCAACTCTTGCCGGAATACCTGAAATCTTTGTTGGTGATAAAGGTGAAGGTGGCGGTGCGGTTACACAAGGAATATTAAATGCTGTACTTGGCGATAACGCAGGTGATAAATATAGAGAAGCAAGAGATGCTTATGGACCAACAGAACTTACAAGATATATACAAGAAAAAAATAAAGGTAATCCTATAAACCTAGGTACTGGAATGATGCCTAACTCTGTAAATTTAAAAGAAACACAAGAATATTTAAATGCAATTCGTGCAGGAGCTACGCAACAAGTAGCTTATAACAAAGCTAAATCTGTTTATGGTAGAGATATTACAAATGCTTTTGACCAAGCAGAAGATAGATTTAAATATACAACAGGGCGTGGAGAAAAAATAAATATATCTCCTGGAAGAATAATTGCATCTACAGTAACTAATCCAGGAAGTACAGGATACAGCGTTATATCAGGAGTTATTGATGGTGTCTTTCGTGTAGCTGCTGACCCTATGAACCTAGCTTTAATGTATGGTGCAGGTGTTAAAACAGCTATGAGAGGTTTATTAAATGCAAATCAACAAGCAGTTAAGTCAACTGCAAAAGGTTTAAAAAATATAAATTTTTGGAAAGGATTTTTACCAGGTAAAACAGGTAAAGAAAACAGAGCTTTGTATTATGGAAAATCTGTTGATGATGTCAAAAATTCTCAATGGGGTAAAGATTTCGGAAAAGCAATAGCAGATTTACAAGGAGATGAAGGATTAGCTTTTTTACGAGATATAAAAGAGTTTGATAGATTACCTGTATCAGTACTACAAGTACTTACAGAAGTTGATGACCCATTGCATGTGTGGACAATACTAGACACAGTCGCTAAAGGTGGAAGGTTAACAGAACAAAACTATGATGACATCTTTAATGTTATAAAAGAATATGTACCTGAAGGAAGAAAAATAGAATTAGATAGAGTTAGAGAACTAACTAAAAAAAATAGAAATGTAGGGTTAGAAGCACTGCCTTATAAACCTACTGCTTATGGTGAGTTCTTTAATTTTATGAATAAAGTTATTACTGGTAAAGCAACTGATGTTGCACCATTAAGAAAACTAGCAAAATTAGGAGCAGAAAAATCCCAAGTATCTAATTTTCAAACAAGAGGTTTACTAGGATTAGGCCAACAAATAAGAATGGCTTTACCTAAACATATGCAGAGAGCATTTCAATTAAGACCTGAAGCTGTAGTTATGTGGTCACAATTAGATGAGAGTGTAAAAAATCTAGACAATATGATGAAGATAGCATTTGTTGACCCTAAAACTAGAGGTAGCATTATGCGTGAAGCCCTAGGTGCAGCATCACAATCACAATTAGACGATATTGTAAATGCAACAAATCTAGAAATTGCAAGTAGTCTTATAAAACAGAACCCTAATTTAAAATTTGATATTGAAGAAATAGTAAAACAACAAGCAAACTTTAACGCAGAAATGGAAGAGCTAAGAAGTTTTTTTAGTGGTACAGCAGGTTCACTTGCATTTAATGGTACAAAAATTAAAAAAAGATATAAGACTTTAATTAAAGATGTAAAAGAATATTATGAACGAGTTGGTATAAAAGATTTCGATGATGGACAGTTAGAACGATATATCTTTGAAGCAGTTCCTACAATGCATTTAATGTCACAAGCATCTAGCAGTTTTGCATTGTTGTTAGACCCACAAGATATTGTTCGTGCATCTAAAGCACATCAACAACTTCTTGGACCGGAGGAAAGTTTACTAAGAGCATATGGTAAAAACTTAGGTCTTATAGAAGATAAAGATTGGGTTAAACAATTTAAAATTCCTAGAAGAGCTACAGCTGAAGCAAGGTCGTTAAAGCCACAGGGAGCTATAGATTATCATTTTAACAATCTGCAAAATAATTTCTTAAAACCATTATGGATGATGAGGTTAGCTTTGTTGCTTCGTGTAGTTCCTGAAGAAGCATTAAGAAATGCTTATGCCGGAAAAGTCAATCCATTTACAAGTTTCTTTAAAAGATTATCTTTGACTTCTAATAAATATTATGAGTTCTTTAATGTCGAGAGAGCTGAGGAAGTAGCAAGAATACATGATAATCTTGGTGAGCTTGTTATGACAGTGCAAATGAAAGCTGACGATGTAGAGTTTATGAAGAATGTTATTGATGTAGATGATGTATCAACCTTAAATGCATTTGATTATAAACAAGCACAAAAACTAATGAAGCATTATGCTCTTGAAACTAACTATAAAGGTGAAGTTAGTGAGTATATGATAAATGCAGCAGTAAACAATTTTGATATAAGAAATGTTAAGTTTGCAGAGTTAACTGAAAAAACATTTGAAACTAAAACTAAAACAATAAAAGCAACAGCACAAGGTGCTATAAAAGGATACGATAAAAAAGTATACAATTCGATGGGTGAAGCACTAATTGAAAGTGGTGGTTTTACAACATCATTAGATGAAAGACAATTTATTGATTTGGGATATAGAGGACCTGCTGAAGGAGATGTATTCGTATCTGCATATAAAGATAAAGAAATGGTTCTTGGTAATCTTGGAACAATAGAAGCAGAAGCAGCCAAAGTAAATCTTACTCCTGCAGCATACTTAGACACACAAATAGATAATCTATTTTTTGATGATGACACAGTTGGTTTATTAAGGAAAGATAAACATGCAGTAGGTGTTTATACAGATAAAGATGGAAACATAATGATAGATGTTTCTATTGGATTAAGTGGAGAAAATTCAATGAGCAATGCTTTGATGATGGGTGTCAATGCATTCCAAGAAAGTGTTTATGTGACAAACAAACAAGCAGCTATAGACCAGGGATTTGAAAAACTATTAGCTACTGGAGATAACGAAGGTCTAATTTTTTTGCATAGAGTGCAAGCAGGTAAAGGCGCAGCATCAATTAATTACGATAGTGTTATTAACAAACCTGTACTTGAAGCACTATTTCCACATAACTTCGATGCACTAAAAGTAACTGTTGATGAAGTCAAAGGTGCAGCAAGAGGAACTCCAGGAGGAAACCTTTTTAACAATACACCGGAATATTTATCTTCTCTTGGTGAACAAGCTGTCACATCTGCATTTAAAACAGGTCGTAAAGATTTAATAGAAAATATGTTTATTCAAGTAGATAAATATACACCTACTGGAAAAATAAACCCAAGATACTGGGAAGCATTATGGACAGAAGTAGAAATATTAGCTACAGACCCTATCGCTGTAAGAATTGCAGATTTAGGATTAGATGAAACATTTGCATACCTAAGAGGAGATGGCAAAGAACTGCTACAAGATTTAGTAGCTAGGAGTTTTAACGATGGAGATAAAACTTATTTAAAAAGTGATAAAGCATTAAAAGAATATTTAGAAAGTGTTCAATATAGAATTGCAAGACTTGTAGGTGCAGAACACAAAATTATAAATCCACAAACTGGTGTCGAGTTATCAGCAGAAGCAGCAAGACAAATAGATTTTAAAAGTGGATATAAAGTATTTCCTAAGTTTGTAAGCGACTTATCTTCAGTCAATAACTCACAAATACTAGAAATGATTTCTAATGGTGGAGTTTATAAAAGAAAAGACTGGGTTAAGTGGAAGCAACATAACCAATTACTTAAAGGTAATTCAGCAAGACTTGGTGGTAAAAGTATTAAAGGTAAAGCTAATGAAGCATTTTATAAAGAACTAATAGAAGTATTAAGTCCTGAAGTAGATAGAGCAGGATTAGGCCCATCATCATTGCCCGCTAAGTTTGATGGCACACAAAGAATAAGTGAAAGCGGAACTATGATTGCAGGTGAGGATATAGTTGCAGCAGGATTTTTTGATGACGCTGCTTATGCAGGTACAAATCTTCCACAATTGCGTAAGTTGGTAGATACAGGTTATGATGTATTACTAGCTAAACCCTCTAATAAATTAAACAGAGACCCATTGTTTAGATATTCTTTTTATGAAGAAGCTATAGAGTTAATGGCCTATATGGATGACGCTACTAGAGCAGAGTTTCTTAAAGGTGCAGAAGCATGGGTAGATGGAAATAAATTATGGGATAACTTAATTGAAGCTGCGAAACAACCTGCTGTAGAAAATACAGTTACTTCATTAAAACAAGCAGAAGATATATTAAAACAAAAAGCTATGGAAACAGTAAAAACATTATTGTATTCAACTTCTAATAGACATATTGCTTCTGATTTGTTTAACAAGTACATACCATTTCCTGAAATATGGGCAGAGGTATTTCAATCATGGGGTAAATTAATTACAGAAAATCCACAAAAGTTTAATAAGACAAGAGTAGCTATAGACAATGGTGAGAGTGCAAAACCTTGGGATAGTGAAAATGGTTTCTTAGAAGAAGACCCAAGAACTGGCAAGATGATGTTTAACTATGTTGATGCATTGAACATATTAACATTTGGTGTTGGTGGTAGAGCATTAAAAGCTGTAGCACAACAAGCAGCATTCGGTGAAAATATGGAAGAAGATGGTGTAAGACTTGCTATACCTGGATACGCTAGTGGTCTTAACTTAATTGCACAAAATGGTTTCGCTCCTGGATTTGGACCTCTTGTCACAATACCTGCAAACTATATTGTAGATAGGTTACCTGTACCTAAAGTTATGCAAGATTTCTTTTTAGGTTCTTTCGGTAGAGGTAATCCTTTTGACCAACTGCCTGCCTGGTTACAGAAGTTATGGACAAGTGAAGAGACATACAGTGTTGAAAGACAACAAGCATTTGGTACAGCGGTTATGGATACTTACAGTGCTTATGTCTTAGCAGGTAAAGTGGACCAAACTAGCCAAGTAAGTATAGATAAGTATATGGATAAATCATTTAAGAAAGCTAAAAGTTTATTTATTTTTAGAGGAACTACACAGTTCACATTACCAACTGGTATACAACCAAGAATAGAAGTAGAAGATAAAGAAGGAACTTGGTGGGCAACACAATCACTAAAAGTAAAATATGATGAAATGTTATTAAAAAATGGATATGACTATATGCAAACCGATATAGACTTTGAAGAAAAGTTTGGTATTAATCCAATTCCATTAACACAATCTAAGAGTGAGACTATGGGCAAAAAGCCTATAAAAGAACATTCTTACTTTTGGTGGAATGAAGGAGATAGAAAAGATTTATTAGAACCAGGTGCATTACCAAATACTGGTATTTATATACAACCGGATACAGTAGAAGATGAATTATATTATCCTGCGTTTTACGAAATACAAACTAGGAATTTAAGCCCTAGAGAGTATCCGCAGTTTATGCAACAGTCACAAGCTATCTTTGAGTTAGAGAAAAAGAAAAAAGAAATTAGAGAGACTGAACCTCAGCGCAACTGGGATGATGCTTACAAAGAAGCTAAAGAAAAAATCCAGGAGGAATATGACATAAATATTTATAACTTTGTTGGCAAACAAGAGCGAGCAACTTGAAACTATTATGGGTGAGTTAGCTAATTGGAAAGATTATCCACTAGCAAAAAATTCCCCGGAATATCCTTTTGTAGTAGAGTATTTAAAAGAACGAGATAATGTTATAGATGTTTTAATAAACAATGGTAAATATAGTTATACTAACATTAAAGGAGAAAAGTTATCTGTAAGGATATCAGGTTCTACTAGAGAAAGTAAAAAACTTTCTGGTGATAGTAATGATTACCTTAAAGCACAAGAGTTAATGAGGTTTATTTGGGCAGACATAATAGCTAAGTCTGATGGAACAAACTTTGCTAAACTTGCTAATGAAGTATTGTTTTATGAGATTAGCCCAGTGAACCCTAGAAATGTAAAGGACAATTAATGGACCCGGAAGAACAAGAAGAACAAAGTATATTAGACCTTGAAAATGAAGGTGGCGTTGATGTTGTAGAGATATCCGACCAAGGTATTGGTGCGGAACCAATAGATATAATTATTAATGACTATATAAAAAGTGCTAGATATACAATAAAAATAACTAAAGTAAGCGATAGAGGTTTTAACATAGACACAAATTTAAAACCTTCTTCATACGACATTAGTCAAATGCTTCAAGATGAAAATATGAGAGATTTTTTCAGCGATGAAACTATAACTTTATACAATAAAGTATCAAGTGAAAATGATATAAATTCTTTAGGTGCATTATTAACATCAGCAGATAAAGACATTAGAAGTAATCCTACTATAGTAGATAGGCCTAATCCTGGTTCAGCCAAAGGTTCTACTACTTACTCATTCAACAGTAAAATAAAATCATATTCTTATAATGTAGATGAAGTAGTAGATAGTATTGACAGAACGCTTAACAGTGATGACTATAAAAAAACTAGAGAAGCAGAGAAAAAAGCACAAGATAGTGCAGATGTAGCAGAATATATTGGTGATGAGTATGGTACATACAGAAGTTCTCATCCTTATTGGGGCTACAAGACAGACAGAGATGGATTTATACCTTCT
>JGI20151J14362_10002794_pt1 | contig 12159 bp, 7 predicted proteins | sample COG_01_FD_14362 | JGI IMG/M metagenome (IMG submission 14362) | reverse complement strand
ACAAGAGAACCCTCGACAGCCGGCTGCAACGCATCAGAGCGGGACCTGCGAATCCCGCCGGAAAGGGAGGCCCTCGGTTGAGGGAGCATGCGCGTCACCAGATAAGCCGAACACGCCTGCAGCGGGGGCGGCTTTCTTTGCGCGTACATGTGCGTCGATCTACCCCAGATCAACTCTAGCTAGTGCGTTCACGGAGTCGTCGTTCACATGTTACAAGCTACTCGCGCGGAAGCTGCCTTGGACGGGAACGGCATGACATCATGATAAACGTCGACGACACGTCACTTCTTTTTAAAAGTCAACTCTAGTTGTCTACATGGTCATGTTCATCACCGCTCTCGTTGTGCTTTGCATTCCAGTCGACTGTGTTTGACCGCCGATGTTGCATTACCTGCGGCGACCCCGGAGGCGGGTAGCTCTCTCGCAGGTTCTTCCGCGCAACCATCCCCCTGAGCATCGGGTTGCTGGTGTTCACGTTACCACCGCTCGCTCCCAGAGGTGGCTTGCCGGGCGTAAGATCTGACCGAGACCGGCTGTGCGGCGGAGGACGTCGGGGCGACGTCATCGGCGGCACGGCGTCCGCCTCGGGCTCTGCATCTGCAATCGCATCTTCAGACCCGCCGCGCATTGCCGGGGGCGAGTTGATCCCGGAGGAGCTCACCCACTTTTGCAGCCGGCGTAGTGAGGCGCCGCGGCTCATCGCGGGACTCAGAGCGGGCGACCTCGGCTCGTTCTCATCTGCAGACTCGACGGAAATCTGGATGTCCCTCGGAGTAGTCGGCTCTGACTCGTCCGCAACAGGCGCAGGGCTCGCTTTCGCCGCAGCCTCCTGCTCTGCAGCAACCGCCGCGGCCATGGCGGGGCCGAGCGAATCGGTGGAGACTCGCAGAGAATCCTTCGCAGCCTCTGTGGACGCGCGAACATTCTGCGGCAATGACTTCAGCTTCTGACTCGTCTTGCGAGACAGGATGCGAGTCATCACCTTGTCCGCGGCGGACTCGTCGTCCGCTACCGATTTGCGCATCGGCGATCCAGGCTCGCTTCCAGCCTTGACATCCTCTGGCTCCTTGTCCGCCGACTGGCGGAGCGCCTTCTCGGAAGACATGCGAAGCGACCCGAAAGATATCGTCTTTCGGTGTTTCTTCTCCCCCTCGGGTTTCACGACAGCAGCAGCGGCGGCAGCCTGCTGTTCCTTTGATTTGGTGATCGCGACCCCCTTGGCGTGCACGTCGATGAGACCTTGAAGCCTCGTGATGATTTCTTCAAACGCGGGCCTGTCGCCAGGCTCCTGGCTCCATCCGTCCTCCATGAGCTCGTCGTAGATGGTCAGGTGATCGAAAGATGGCGTGGGTACTTCATCCAGCGGCGGCCTCTGACCCTCCTCGACGACGGCGGTCATCACTTGCCACTGACCGTACTGCGCCCAGGGCACCTGCAGGGATCGAAGCTCCCACATCACGACGGCGAACGAGTACACATCCGAAGCTCTCGAGTACGTCGCGTTCTGCAAAACCTCCGGCGCCATCCACCTCGGGGAATGCAATCCTCCCGTGCTGTAAGCGGCGGATTGACCCCCCGTGCCCTTCGAGTCTCGAACCGACGCGACCGCGACGCGGCTGAGGTTGAAATCGCCAACCTTGACCCTGAAGTAGCGATCCACCATCAAGTTGGGCGACTTCAGGTCGCGGTGGATGATTGGCGGCGAGCAGTTGTGCAGGTAGCACATTCCAGCCGCGGCCCCGAGTGTCATCTGGAGACGCACGCGCCACTCAAGAGGGGGAACACCGGGTTTCGTGTGTCTCTGCAGCACGGAGAAGAGCGAACCGCGCGCGCAAAATTCCTCGACGATGGACGGCGGCGACCGCACCGCTCCGAGAAGGAGCACGATGTTCGGGTGGCGCAGTCTCGCCATGATGGCCACTTCCTTCTCGAGCTCGTCGAGAACCTCCGCCGCGGCCGCGTCTTCACCCTCTCGTTCCGCTTCATCGTCGTCCGATGACGATAACGAGTCCTCGGCGTGAGGGTGGTGGTTGTGCTTGGTCCTGGGCGGGCTGGCACCGGCGATCCCTCGAGCCGCGTTCGCGCCAACCTCTAGTCCCCGACGCTTTCCTCCCATCTGTTTGGTGAGGGGATCCTCCTTGCCCGCAAACGACGAAGGCGGCCCGAGCATCTTCACCGCCACCTCCGTGTGGTTGCTCCAAATGGCGAGATACACCCTGCCGAACGAACCCTCACCGATGCACTTCTTCAGCCGGATATCCTTGAACGGGATGAGCGCGGTGCTCTGCCCGAGGCTAGAAGCCTGCGAAAAGTTCGCGCTCTTACCGAGGCTCGCGGGCGTTGGGGGCATGCTGCCGTTCACGCTGTCATCTCGGACGGAGCCTGAATCATCACCGGAGATGTGTTGAAGCTGGGAAAAACTCCCATCCCGCCGCGGCGCTCTGCCGGTGCTTACACCCGCTCGCGGCGCACGCGGGGGCTGTGCCGCAGCCACGGCAGCCTCGAGCTCGGCGAGGGGCCAAAACATCATGGACCCGAACTTACCCGCTGTGCACACCCCGACGTGGCCACCACCATCGACCGAGCGCAGCAGAACCATTCCGCTGCGATGGGCTCGAAGTTTCGCAACAACCGGCACGGCACCGCCTCCGAGGTTGCGACCGCTGGGCGTAGAAATGCCGCTCACTTGAGATTCAGTACTTCCACCCGAGCCGCCGGGCAGAACCAGAATCTTGAGCATGCCGCTCTCGTGGCCTATGCAAAGCAGTCTGTCCACCGCCGCGGCACCGACGACTTTCCCACCCGCCGGCTGAGGACCTGCGAGTCGCTGCACTCGATAGCCCAGCGCCTTGTCCGCCCGATCGCGCCGGCTCAAACCCAGCGAGGATTCATTCTCACTGACGTCCTCACTCTCGTACGCATATTCACCCGCCTCCGCCGCGCGCCACAGCTGCACCGCTCCCGTCGCGTGGACCGTCACGAGCTGCCCTGCCGCTGGATGCGGCACCAGCGCAACACACGCGCCGAGATCTCTGTGCGGCGCGACAACCGCGCAAGCTCCACTCACGACGTCCCAAGCCTCGAGCACACCGTCGTCAGAGGAGCACCACACCAGCGCACCGAGTCGAAGCATTTCACGAACATGCGCACCCGCGTGCCGGCGTCGTCCTTGACTGTTTGATCCCCAACCCATAAGCTCAGCCTTCTTCGGCGCCGCATCCGGCCGGTTGGGAATATCATCCTTCGCGGCGGAAGGCGCCATGTCCGTCGATTCACCCGTTTGGGTCACACCGAGCGTCGGTCTCTCCCCTGCTGCGCAGAGTATCCGTGACGACCTACTCTCGTCTTCGTGGTTTTCTGGCACCGCCACCTCGTGGATCGACCCGTCGGCGAGCGCCACCCACGCGGCGCGACCCGCGACAGCCGCGATGGCGGTCACCGCCGACCTCTTCTGCGAGAGCACGCTGACGACACCCCACTGCGTGCCGAGGTCTGTATCCCAGGTCGCGACTCCGCCCCACTCCGTCCCCGTCCAAAGTAACGCCGACGCTTCCTCCGCCGCCATCGCGGTCACGTCACCCAGACATATTCCAAGGCACCTGCTCTTATCCGTGCCGGTGAGGTTCGGCACGTCGTTGCCGTCGGCATCCGTCGTTCTGGTTGGCTCGGTTGAAATACCCGCGATGTTTCGATGCGTATCGAGAAACAGATCGTACGCGGATAGACTCGCGGACCTGTTGCTCGACCACCACAGCTCGCTCCCGTCGACTCCAGCCGCGCACATCACGCGCACGTTCCCTCCGAGGATCCAGTGCGTCGCTCCGCCTCGCAGCATTCGACGAGGTCGGTCTGGCATCACCGACGCCTTCCGCGTACCTCCCCTGTTCCCCTTGCGCGTCATGCCGTCCACGCCAGGTCCCGGGGCGACGGTACCCCCAATTCCGAGTCCACCCACCGCGCCCGTGAGGTTCCAAAGCTGCGCCTCCAGCGTATCCAGGTCGCTGCGAAGCTCTTCGAACTTTGACTCGGTCGCGCGATATCGGATCAGCCTGAAGATCTTCCGGATGCGACTGAACTGACCGTACACCCGCACCCTCGCCACCGCCAGACCGAGGGTAGAGAGCACACCTGAACAAAGGCGCTTCAGCTGCGTCTGCGTCACCGCATCCAGCGCGGGCGATACAGCGTCCGCCTCTGCGAGCGCGATGTTAACGGCGACGGCGGCGCCCAACACCACCGCGCACTTTTCTCGATGGGAAACAGCCGCTCGGACCGCGAGCTCCAGCTCCATCGTCGCGTCTCTGCACGCGGCGAATATCCCCGCCAGGTCGTTACCTCTGTACACGGACGACGTGGGCGAACTCAGACCCTGAGAGAGCTCCCTGAAACCCGACGCTCGACGAGGCGGTGTGAATCCGCTGCTCGACGAAGGCGATCGGACACCGCTTCGCACGTGCGAGAGCGCCCTCTGCTGGTTCGTGCGGCCTGAAGGATCGTCTCCGGACGGTGATAGAGCAAGCTCAACATCACCGACGCTCAACGCGTTGGAGTCTCGCCCATCACGCGGCGTTGACGTGCCAGACATCGCGAACCTTTCCGCCTCCTCGCACCGAGAAATCTTGCAGATCTAGCGAGCTCCTTCACGCCTGCACTGTCGCCATCCGCGGTGGTTCGTCGGCAGATGAGACCCTCTATCTACGCTCCCGACTCACAACGGGGGAGCGATTTGGTCGGGCGAAGATGCCCACGTGAGCCGCTACTCGGCTGTGTGACCTCACACAAGCCTCGACTCGCCTGTTTTCCTTGACTCGATCTCGAACGGCTTTCTCGGAGCCCACCGCCCGAGTAAAGCTATTCATTCGTTGTGACACCTCGAGCAACCCGACAGGGTCGTAGCGCGATGCCGCAATCCACGATGGATAGAATGAAGCTGATGGTGGGCATGGAGCCGTCCACGCCTCAGGAGCCCGAGTTGATGGACGAGCTCGGGCTGAACGATTGCTGCGAGCTGTCGCGGATGCAGCGCCTGTACGGCTTCGCAATTTGTGTATCCGCGGGTCTGTTCTGCTCCTTCCTCTCGTCGCTCATGTGGATGAAGCCCGCGAAGTTCGCCATCCTGTACACGATGGGCAACGTTCTCTCGCTGGGTTCCACGGGGTTCCTAGTTGGGTTCATGAATCAGCTGAAGAACATGTTCAAGGGCACCAGGCTCGTGGCGACGTGCGTGTACCTCGCCGCGATGGTCATGACTTTAGTGGCTGCCTGCTACTGGAAGAGCTTCGGGTTGACGGTGTTCTTCCTCATCATTCAGTCATTGGCACTGACGTGGTACTGCTTGTCGTACATACCGGGAGGAAGGGCGGCGGCGAGTAGCTGCTTCAAGTCGTGCTTCGGCTCAATGGACGACGTGTTTTAGACGGTTTAGCGGGCGACAGCTGTATAGAGTATCGAAAGCCAACGCAAGCGCAGTTGATGGTTTGTCGTTTCGCCCCTACTACGTGATGATACATTACATGCGACGAGTGTCCTACTAGCTAGCTAGTCTAATGACCCCGGGTTGCCAGCTGCGGGAGGTTCCCCCGGTCCAGCCGCCCCGCTCGCGTCTCCCGACGCGTACCTAGCTTTCGCCGCCGCGAACATCTCCTGTTGCAGCCGAAGTGCCTCCTCGTCGCTGATCTGCAACCCTTTCTTCTTCTTCTTCTCCGCCCGGACCTCCTTGTCCTCTTCTTTTATATCGTTCATCGTCGCCTTCACCGTCTCAACCATGGACGCAAAGTCGAGAGATTCCAGCGCCGCGACGACGTGCTCGGGGAGGATTGTTGTTTTGTTCTCCTTCGTGCTGATCTCGTTCGCCTCGGAGCTGATGGTCTGGATGAACTCGTTGCAGCACTCGACGATCATCTCCTTCACGTCGTTACCCATGCGAAGCCCGGGAGGTAAACCCTCGGAGATCATCTTGTAGACAGAGCCTGTTGGGTTGGAGAAAGGGATGCGAGGGTCAGCCTCGGTTAAAATGCCCTAGGCGACCGAACCGTTTGGGGTACCATCGAGCGTAGACGGGCGGGTTACGGCGGGGGATGGGGAACTCACTCTTGGGGAGGGATCCCTCGTCATCCATCGTTATCGTGAGGTTATCCTAGCGTCTTCAAATGGCAGAAACCCGCGCGGGACCTTGCCGCGCGTTGGAGTGTGAGGCCCGCACCGGCTGCAGAACAGAGTGGAACCGCGTCAACAACAGATACCTCCTCAAGCGGCCAAAAAGTATCAGCACAACGACCCGCGCTCGCGGAGTCGCAGGCACCGGTGGTGGGGTCGATCCGAACGCGACAAACGATCCGCTGCCTCGAGCGCTCCCCAACAGTGCACGATATAGGCCCGGACGACAGCGAACCGCATCGTCCGATCGCCTGCCGGGGGGTTCTACCCTTGCAGCGCCGACGAAAAAGTTAATCTGACGCGGCAACCCTTCGGCACCCCGTCGACTGCGAGTCGCTGACCGTGCGCGAAAATGGCGGGCGGCCATGATCTCGGCACCATCAGCGGCGTGCTGGTGCCCACGTGCGAGAATATGTGGGGCGTGCTCATCTTCCTTCGCTTCTTCTTCGTCGTCGGGCACGCGGGAGTTTGGCAGTCGCTGCTCATCGTCTTCGTCTCGTTCATGAGTTCCTTCTTCACGACCATGAGCCTGTCTGCCATGGCCACGAACGGACCGGTCGAGGCGGGCGGAGCGTACTTTATCATCTCGCGCGCACTCGGTCACAAGCTCGGTGGCGCGGTTGGGTGCACGTACTACCTAGGTCTGTCCCTCCTGGCCGTCCTCGAGGTGCTCGGCGCGGTTGAGGTGATGCTGTACGTAGAACCCGGGCTGGACGCGGGCGCGGGTGTCGAGGGAGCCGTGCGACTGTGGGCGGTGATCCTACTCATCGGGCTCGCCGTCATGGTGTGGGGAGGTATGAAGCTTGTATCTCAGCTCGGGATATTCTTCGCGGCGGTGGTGGGCCTAACCTTGACCTCGTACTACGCGGGTCTCATCGCCGCGCCGCTGCCCGGAACTTCGTCGGCGGTGACCGGCCTGTCTTCTCAAACATTGAAGGATAACTGGTCGCCGGCATACACCGACGGCGTCACCTTCTCCGACGTGCTGTCCGTCTTCTTCCCGTGCTTCACCGGAATCTTGGGAGGCGCAAACAGGGCGAACGCTCTGAAAGATCCGGCCAAGTCCATCCCTTGGGGTACCCTCGCGGCGATCACGCTGAGCTTGTGCATGTACACGAGTTACATGATCATGTGGGGCGCGGTTGCCGACAGAGAGTATCTCAAGTACGGACCAGGTGGTGTGTACGTCGCCGATGGAGCGGGGCGCCGCCTTCTCGGGGGAGGCGGCGGTGGGGCCATGTCCGTGGTGTCTGAAATTGCGTGGCCGTGGGCGCTCCCGACGCAAATCGGCATCATCATCGCGTCGCTGTCTCAGGCGTTGCAGTGCCTCATTTCGGCGCCGAGGATCCTGAACGCAATCGCCGCCGATGGGACCGTCCCTTTCTTGAACGTCGCGGCCAAGTTGAACGACAGGCAAGAGCCTGCTGTCGCGCTCGCCATGACCACCGGGCTGTGCCTGGTCGCGTCAATGATCGGTTCGCTCGATTTGGTCGCGCCTTTGCTATCCATTTGCTTCCTCAGCGCTTACGCCGCGCTCAACTTCTCCACGTTCGTTCTCGGTTTGACCCGTGCGCCGTCGTGGCGGCCCACGTGGAGGTATTTCCACTGGTCCCTCGGTCTCGCCGGGTTTTTGCTGTGCACGACGCTCGCGTTTGTCATCAAATGGTACTTTGCGCTCGTCGCGGTGGCTATGCTCGGATTCCTGGTCGCGTACATCGAGTCGAGGCAAGTGCAGGTAGACTGGGGCAGCGCGTTGGGAGGGATTCGGCTGGACCTGGCGACTTCTGCGATGCTGGATCTGGCCCACGAGAGGAAGCACTCGAGCAACTGGAGGCCGCAGCTCTTGTGCCTGCCAGGTTGGCCGATGAACCCGGAGCCTGTCCCGCCGACTGAGCGCCTCCTTGAGAGGAAGTTCAGCAAACCCCCGAGCTTCCGCGAAAGGGTCGGGCTGTCTTTCATCGGTGGAGGTATGAAAGTGACCACGACGCAACCGCCGAAGCAGCACGTGGACCCAAGGGACGCACTGCTCAAGCTCGCGACGCAGTTAAAAAAGGGTCGCGGCCTTTGCGTCGTCGCCGAGGTGGAAGAGGGAGAGCTCGGCCGAACACGAGGTCTGTCCACGAGGGTGTCAAACGCCCGCGACAACCTAGAGGTGCGGCTGCAAAATGCGGGTGTCCGGGGGTTTGCGCACGTCGTCGTCGCCGAGAACTTCCGCGCCGGCAAGGCGTTTGCGATCCAGGGTATCGGTTTCGGCGGNTTGGAGCCAAACACCGTCATGCTCGGCTGGCCGCGTCGAAACCACATTGACTTCAACGAGGATGTGGACGCAGACAACGACGACCCGGAACGCGAAGAGGCGGCGAAGATTCTGGTTGAAACCGTGTGCGAGTGCACCGCGGCTGAGAAGGCTGTGCTGCTCTGCCTCGGGCTCGACGAATTTCCTTCGCTGGATGAGCGCGTCACCGGCTTCGTGGACGTGTGGTGGGTGGTGCACGACGGCGGTTTACTTCTGATGATCGCGCATCTACTTCTGAGGCACAGGACCTGGAGCGGCTGCAAGCTTCGTGTGCACACCGTGCTTCAGTCCGCGCAGGATCCGGCGGCTGTGCGACGCGGCTTACAAAAGGTGCTGAGCGACTTCAGGATCGAAGCTGAGGTGTGCGTAGTCGAGGCGGGAGAGGATGCGGATATGTACGCATACACCCATGACTGGACGATGCGCAAGGAGCAGGCGGAGAAGTTCCGGGACGATCTGCTCGCCGCTCAGGGCAGATTAGGTGTCGATACCGGCACTCCGGAGAGCAGCACTCAGGCGAGCGGCACGAGCTCGCCGGGGACGGCTACTCCTCCGATTGCCCTGGCGAGCGGCACGGATTCGCCCGCCCCCGCTGAGAGGACTCCGTCCAACATCGGCAGCTTGAAAAAGGCGTTTCCGAGCGAGATTGACATGTTGGTTCTCGCGCACGAAGAGGTTGAGGACCCGGTCGCAGCTCAGCTTCGACACCTTCGCCGCGACAGCGTCGTCGCCAAGTCTGTTTCGGACATCATGCCTGTGCCAGCCGGTCACGCGTCGCTCACGTCGATCTTCGACATGAGCTCCATCGCGGATAGACCCACGACTGGCCAGCCCGCGGTGGGTGAACACAAGAAGACCCCACTCTCGCCCATCATCGGGTCGCCGTCAAAACCAAACGCGGCCCTCGACGATGACGATGACGGCGATGGCTCCGTGAGTCAGGACGAGGTCCGCATCGATCTCGACGACGGCGATCGGCGCTTGTCCGATGTGGACCAAGCTTCGAAAAAGAAGTCCTCGATGAAGACCACCTCAAAGGTTAAGGCTCGCAGGACATCAGTGACATTCTCCGAGGTTCCGGATGAGGTCGTCGTTAAGCAGCTCACCCCGCAGCAGGCTGCGAAGCCTGTGGAGGATGGGTGGATTTCGCAAGGACCGGGTGCGCTGAATAGGATAATCTCTGAGCAGTCCAGAGACGCGCAGCTCGTCATCGTGAACCTCCCGGACCCGGACGCGATCGTAATGCAGAACCCTTCCGCGTACGCGAGGTACACCGAGGCTATCGTGCGTGGCTTGCCCAGGGTCATCTTCGTGCACGGTACCGGACGCGAGGTGTACACGAACGCGGGGTGATGTTTCATGTTAGTTTAGTTTCATTTTGCATGTCAGGTATTTTGCTTCTACGTAGGGTTCTTTTAGTAGCTTTCAACATGTGAACACCGTCTCCGTGAAAGCACAAGAGTTCCGAGGCACATCGCACCAAAAAGTTGACGTTGAATTTCGTTGCACTACGACATGCGCACCCCCACGCGGTCGGCGTCCCGGCGCCCCGCCGGGCGCCTACAAATCCTACCGTGGGTCATCGCGGTATCTGCGCTCGCATGGTCGATGTCGATGCGCCTGGAGATGGCGTCGTACAACCACGAGTTGGTCGCCAGGCAGGTGGCCATCGTGGAGGGCCGAGATTCGACACTCGGCGGGCACCCCTCGGCGGGACGCCACTGCGAACCTTGCCCGCGGTGTGTCCAGGGGTCGATGGCGACGCAACTGAAGACCGCGGACGCAACGCCCGATCCTCGTGCGGTGACGTTCGTGCTCGTCGCGACGATGAACGCCAACAACGGTCCGAGGGTGGCTGCGCTCTTGGCCTCGGTGCAAAAGTACATCGAGAAAGATAAATCAGCCGTGCACACGTTGCTCGCGGTCGTGCCGGATGCAGAGCTGCGATGGTGGGAGCTGGCAGCATCGGCGCTCGGGGATCAGCCCGCCTTTAAGGTTGGTGTGCTCGCGGAAAGCGCGGTTCTCCATTCGGGCGTCGAGGCGCTGAAACGAGCGGCGCCAAAGACGAGCAGGAGGGAAACGAGAGGGACGGGCTACAGGGTCCAGATGCTGCTGAAACTCGGCGTGGCTGAGCACGTGCCGACCGACTTTTACGTCACGTTCGACTGCGACGTGGTGCTCGCGAGACCGATGCATCTCGGTGATCTCGTCAGGACAGACGAGAACGGGGCGCTCAGGGCTGTGACGCAGGGACGGATGGGCGGCCCCCACGCGAGTCGCTGGCTGTCGAGCTCGCTGGACGCCTTCTTTGGAACCACCGCCGGTTCCGCGCAGCGCAAGGGCGGCGTCGACGGTTCGCACGACTGCCGCGTCGGTAATTTAATGCACACGCTCGGAGTGACGCCGGCGGTGATGTCGAAGCACGGCGCGGTCGCCACGCTCGAGCGTCTGGAGCGCAGGGCGGCGGAGGAGGGGAAACGCGGTTGGGCCGAGTATTTGTTTTCGGCGTTGGAGGACGGTTTGGACTGGACTGAGTACGGACTGTACGCCGCGGGTACGTGCCTCGATGGGTCGTTCAGTCGTTACCACGTCGTGGATCCGAGCGTTCGTCTGTACGACGCCGCGTTGCAGGAGGATGGCAGTAAGTTTATGGATCCAAAGGTGATGAACGAAGCCTTCGGGCCGAACCCTTTTGTTGTTCTGCAGAGCATCGGGGGCAGCGACGCGACGTCGGCTGCGGATGCGCTGTACTCTCACCTTGGCAACCCTGCGGTAGAGGCGACCAGGTAGTGACGCCTAGCTTGACACAAATATTACGTTTCAGCTCAAAACACGAAAGCTAGTGGCTAACATCCGCTCATCTCAGATGGGGTCGCTCGATCTGGAAAGGATGTGTTGGAACCCGGGCCACATCTTCGGGAGTTCGAACGGGATCCGTTCCTGATACTGCTTCTTGTGGTCCGCCTTGATCGACTCCATCACCTCTTTGGCCTTCTCCAGCTTGATCATCCGCCCCTCCTTCTCCTTCATGAAGTTGATGCACTTGACAGCGCCCTCTTCGTCCTTCACCCACGGCCTGTAGTTTATGCACATCCATTGGACGAGCGCCTGCTCCTCTGTCAGGGCCTCCCCCGCATCGTCCCCGGCCGCCCGCTTGACGGCTCCGGCGTACCTGGTACGATGACGGTAGGACCTCTTCGTGGGCGCGGCGCGCACAGCGGGCACCGCTGGAGCGAGGGTTGACAGGGCGGAGGACGTCCACATTGGCGCGTTGTTATCTGATCCACGATCGATGTGCAACTGGTTCTGGTTATACAAATAAACTTAATAATTTGCGCCGCGCGAGAACCAAGTCTCTGTCGACCTTCGGATGTCGACCGTTCTATATCGATCGTTGGATGCTCGATGTGTGCTAATGAGGACATGTGTTACAATTCTACGCGGAAGCAATCGGGCGTGGCCCCTCCGCCGCCCCGCTAAGTGGTACAAAAAATATCCAAGACGTCTACGGACTCAAAGCGTCGGTTGGCTCGCCTGCGAGGGAAGAAAGGAGGGTTCGGGTCAGCACATGGCGTAACGACATATTTAAGCGTCTAGATGGCCCCTCGATGGGCACGTAGCGGGAGTGGATGGGGCCTCAAGTCGCGCGAGGTGCCCAAAGAAACCCTAAACTGTCGAGAAATCTCACCTTGGACGAAGCCTCCTGC
>JGI20151J14362_10002789_pt1 | contig 12167 bp, 10 predicted proteins | sample COG_01_FD_14362 | JGI IMG/M metagenome (IMG submission 14362) | reverse complement strand
TATATCATATATAATATATATATATATATTAAATACTGTCGTAAGATTTTTTTCTTCATTATTGACTCGGTAATCCAAATCATGTGATTTTTGGATATTTTGGCTGATTCCCATACAAAAGTGACATCGCCGCGCACAATCAAGTAGCTAGCTAGCTTGAGATTACACAGTTATACGTTGTCTACATTTGCCTTAAATATGATTTTTTGCGCAGCTCGGTTGTTTCAGAAGATCCTGAAACAAATTCTGTAACGTTGCCCTTTTATATTGATATGCAAATGCGCAGGCCTTCACGGCGCCGAACCTCGTTGGCCGAGTCGGACTTCGACCCGATCCTTTCTCTGGCAAACGAGCATGTTGATGAGCAACGCACGCCGCGGCGGGAAGCTCATACTTTCATCGTCGATCTTGAAGCACCAGTGGTTTTCAAGTAAACAGTTCGCGGGGCCACCGGTCAACGTTGCCACCACTAGTTTCGGTTTCAAGGACGTGGAGAAGGAGGACAAGGAAGGGATGGTGCGAGAGGTGTTTATGAAAGTGGCGCCCTCGTACGACTTGATGAATGACATCATGTCTGCTGGCATTCATCGCATCTGGAAGGACCGGCTTGTCAGCAAATTTGGAGTATTTCCTGGAATGACCCATTTAGACGTAGCCGGAGGCACTGGCGATGTCGGGTTCCGTTCGCTTAGCGCGCTGCGATCTGCTGAGACTTCAGCTCGCGACGGCGTCTTTCGGGTTCATGATGTCACGCTCGCTCCAGGTAAAGTCATAATCAGCGATGTAAATCCGCACATGCTGGTTGAAGGGAAACGGCGCGCCGCGCAACTCGATCTCATCAACTCCCCTGACTGGCAAGGAAACTGCCTTGCGACGATAAACTTTGTTGAGGGCAACGCAGAGAATCTGCCGTTCGATGGATTGCTCTGTGGATATGTACACCATAGTATTTGGGTTGCGAAATGTCACCGACAAACTCGCGGCGCTGAAAGACGCCAGGAGAGTGTTGAAACCTGGTGGAAAATTCATCTGCATGGAATTCAGTCGTGTGAGGGATGAGTCTCTGCGTTCCTTTTATGAGGCTTACTCTTTTGGGGTAATTCCAGTGATGGGTGAGCTCATAGCCCAAGACAAGTGGAGCTATCAGTACCTAGTAGAGTCGATCAGGAGGTTTCCGAGGCAGGCGGAGCTGGAAGAGATCATGCGGGAGGCCGGGTTCAAGTGTGTTGCGCACGAAGATCTTACGGGTGGAGTGGTCGCAATACACAGCGGATTTCGCATCTAGAAAGGTTCGAACATTTTGTACGTTCGATCAACATCTTACTCGCACCCATGGCGGTAGATTTGACGGTAGCACGACAATAGTATATCAAGCGATGTTGAGATCCTTGCCAATATCATCTTCATCACCTGCATCGTACGATTTTAGTGCTTCAAGGTCGGACGGAAGCCCATAACCAAGAGCACTGCCAGACCTATTAGCAAGCATCTGCAGATCACCCATGTGATTACGGCGGAAGTTGTCAACGGCGATCGAAATGTCTTCATTTGACATCTCCATCTCATTTAGAACCGCCGCACCGAGTTGGAGGGATGGTTCCAACGTCTCCGGAACGACAGCCTTAGCACCTGCTTTTTCGAGTGCCAAGCCGTCATCAATGTCACGGGCCCGCACGTAAACTTTGATGTTCGGATAGTACTTATTCAGAGCCCAAACTGTGCGATAGTTTGCACCCGGAGAGTCAAGTGTCACTACAGCGCAAGACGCTTTCTCTGCACCAACGGCATGCAGGACCGCGGGAGATCCGGCGTCACCAAAGTACACAGGCGCATCCATGTCCCTGCCCTTCTGAACATCTTCGGCACTAACGTCGACAGCAACAAAAGGGATGAGTTGCTCACTGAGAAGCTCTCCGATCATCCGCCCAACTCGCCCGTACCCAGCAATGATTACATGACCGCTCAAGTCATCAACATCACCCTCCTTGGCCTGCAGACTCGCGACAGAATCCTCCTTTTTTAACAGCTTTTTTAAGTTGGCACCAACATTGGCAAGCATGGGAGTAGCCGCCATGGTGAGCACAACAGCGAGATTTATCTTATTCACAATATCCATAGACAGGAGACCTGCGGCGGCTGCGATGCCGTAAGTAACGAAGGCAAACTCACCGCCAGGAGCGATGTATACACCTGCGCGCAGAGACGCAAGCAAACTCAGTCCGAACGCTGGGCCACAAATCGCCATGACGCCCATTTTGATTACCAAAAGTCCAAAGGCGATGGTAACAATAGTACTGAAATTTGCGAATAGTGTCGTCGGGTCGATTTGCATGCCAACCGTCATAAAGAAGAGACCCAAAAGAAGGCCTCGGAACGGTGCAATGTCGGACTCTACCTGGAGATGGAACTCTGTTTCTGCAAGAAGCAAACCAGCCAGGAATGCGCCAAGTGCCATGGAAAGACCGACCGATTGACTGGGTGAGGAGGGAGGTCCCAAGTGCTGTAAATAGTGTTGTGGCGGTGAGTACCTCAGCTTTGCCGAGTTTAGCGATGCGGCTATAGATAGGCCGAAGAATAGTCCGTCCAATCGCCATTATGGCACCAATGGCCGCNACTGTTTTGACAATTGCCTTCGCTAATGACCCAATGATTGCGGTNATCGACCCACTATCGGGACCAGCGAGTAGAGGAACAAGCATGAAGACCAGGACGACTGTGAGATCCTGGAAGAGTAGTACTGAAAATGTACCACGGCCATGCCGTGTACCGGCTTCACCNCGATCCTGGAGGACTTGTAAAGCGACTGCAGTTGACGAGAATGCCAGCCCCATGCCGACGACTACAGCTTGTGGTATTGTGAGGCCGCATGCGATTGCAGCGGCGGCGCATAGCATAGTTGTCATCACCATCTGTGCAGAGCCCATGCCAAAAATGTACTTTGCCATGGACTGGAGACGCTCGAGGGATAGTTCAAGTCCGATGTTGAACAGAAGGAACACCACGCCAAATTCAGCGAGGATCTGCGCCTGTGCCACGTGACCAACGAGACCAGTAGTGTATGGCCCCACAGCAGCACCGCCAAGAAGGAATCCGAGCACAGGAGAACCACCGGGTATCTTAGAAACAAGTGTGACAGCAAGGATCGAGGTGAACAGCAGAACAAGAGCATCAGTAAGACCCGCTTCATGAGCTTCATGTGCAGCATGCTCTGCAATCTTGCGCTCGCTTTCGGGTATCATCAGTGTGATGGCGGTCCAGCCTTTTTTTATAGAAGTGGTGACCTGTGAAGAGGTTTTGGACATGGCCTGGCGGACGGGGGCGGCACCTGGTGTCAGGGAGCCGACTGCAAGGCCGAGGCCCAAAACAGCAGCGATGCCGACGGCATTCATTTCGGTCGTTTCTGATGAAAACCATTTCCCCGCGAACTGCTTAGAGGATGCCGCCACCTTGGGTTTCTCGACCTTCTCCTTTTCAACCTCTGACTTTCCATCTTCCAAATCTTTCTTTTCTTTCAAGATATCCTTCTCGACAACATCAGTGTTGGTGTCAGCGAATGCAGGGATCATCTGGACAGCATCCAGCGCCGCGGCGGCACTTTCCTTACATTCATCGTCATTTTCGGCACAATCAAGGCTGGTTGCTATCCACTCGACGTCTTGTTCATCATCTGATGTGAGCGGACTGTCATTCTTTTCGCCTAACATCGTGTTGACTCTCTTATCGAGTGCAGAAATATCTGCTTCTGCTGCCGCCGCAGCAATACGAGCTGCGAGTGCAGTCTCCATGGTTGACTGAACAAGCGTCATAGCATCATCGGCACGCTTGTCTGCAGCCTTAGCGAGCTCTTCCGCTTCCCGGGCGGACTTCGCAACTCCAACGCTGAAATCCTGAGCCCGAGACCTGTCGGCTTTAGCCTTCTCGTACGCAGTTTCACCCTTCTCAATGCTGCCAAGAGTCATCTGTAGTGCCTCTTCCATGTCAAGCCCTTCGCTGACCCACCACAGCTCGGCCTTTCTTTTCATAGGAATAGAATCAAGGATCCTAGATTTCTCTTTCTCGTCTGAAGATGCTCCCGCGGGCTTGTCGTTCGACAGTCCACTTGCATTTTGCACGGGCACATCGTCACCATTGTTCTCGGCAACGGAAACAACTGCCTCCTCGACGCAGGGAACATCCTCTGGGACACATTCTGCGGAGATGGCAACCTCAAGGACAGCCAGTTTTTGTCTCAGCTCACCAAGCTTGAGCTCAGCCTCTCCAACTGCCTCAAGCGCAGCATCGTTTTTTTCCATTGCTTCAGCAACAAACTGTTCAGTTTGCGCGTACTCTTCCCATGCTTTGACTGCGAGTTGAGCTTGGGTTTGGGCCACCACCTCAAGATCGTCACGGCGTTCNAGCTCATTCTTTTCGCGACGGTTCTCTGTCTCGACAACCTCAACTAAACGCTCGCGTTCCTTCTCGATCTCTTCTAGTTGCTCGGCAAGTCTGTCGGGGGCGGCACCCTCATCTGCGGAAAGTAGATATCCGCTCCGATCCTGGTCTGCATCTGAAACCGAGCGCATGGAAGGGCTGGATCCGGGAGACGGTGGCACGCACCGCAGTGCGACCAGAGGCCCGCGATTCAGAAAAAGAGAGACGTCTTGGGAAGTGTGGTTTTGGCGAATCCGACCGCGTACTGCCATCACACGATCTGGGGTTGTGAAGCAATTCACAATCTTGCACCTTTCAGCTGATCCTGAGCGGTGTAGATTGGGACCCGATCTGATCGGAAATCCAATGGAGGTCATCATGGCCGTGTTCAGAGCTTGTGCCTTTTTTTTCTGTTGTGCCTCCCGATCTAACCCTACAGTGTGGTGGGTCCAACCGAAGTTGCAAAACTTGACTAATAAGTGTCACTTCAACTCGCATTCAAGCAATCAAGATACAAGCAAGCTCAGATACAATCAAGCAGTAAGAGTTGGTCTAATTAATATTAAATATGTTCAAACTGATCAAATAATAACGTTACGATATGCGCAATATGTATGGTTATTATTACTGCATATGGTTTAGGGTAATAATATGTATGTGTTTTCCACTTGTTTTTCAAGTATTAGTATAAATAGTTTACTTTGATTCTCAAGTATATTTCAAGCTAAGATTAAGTGTTTTCAAATTAAATGGTACCTTCGTACGAATCGAAGGTATATAACACATACAGATTATATTTATGACAAAGGAAATGAAATAAAGTATAAGTAATGGTACTTTAATGTACTTTCCCGATCAAGTTGTTTTCAAGTTGATTTCAAGTTGTTTTAAGTTGTTTTCAAGTTGTTTTCAAGTTGTTTTCAAGTTGTTTTCAAGTTGTTTTCAAGTTGTTTTCAAGTAAGAAAATCTTAGTTTTCATGTTGTTTTCAAGTTGTTTTCAAGTTGTTTTCAAGTTGTTTTCAAGTTGTTTTCAAGTTGTTTTTTTCAAGTTGTTTGGGACATCAACACTGCAAATAATGGTGATATATCATATTATTTATTTGTATGGAGGAATATATGGTGGCGAGATGAAATATTTGAAGTGGCGGCGCTTATATATTTAAATATCTTCGCCCGCAGGGAATGTGTCTTAATAATACGAATGAACGTAACGCGTAATATTAATATGCAACGAAGACTTCCTTATTATTTAAGATTTGTCCATGTATGTTTACGCATACGTGAGGGCATTTATATGTAATATAACTCAATTAATTCACATTTGATGATTAGACATGTCAATCAGACCAAGCAACCAATAAATAAACGTACGTATGTAGTCGTACCCTCAGTCTCATCATGTTTTAATTAATAATTCCGTGCATGCACGGCGGCTATGCCGATACACCTGGGAACAATACGAGGGTAATAAATGATAGGATAAACATTTTTATACAGGATTTGAAGAGCCTCAATCAGGTACATACACTCCTCGATCTCGATGCAAAATATTGAGATCTTATTTAACAATTTTTTTTCGGTCACCGCGAAATAATCCAGAAATAGTGAAGATCAAGCAAAAGTAAAATACCTCAAAAGCATCATAGGCGACGCAACGAACGTGCGCTGTGACACGCTAACCCGGTGCTTCGTCGAAATTCAGACAACTTGCGCAAAGGGCTCACTAAATCATCGCACATCGTCGGTGATAGAATCGTCGAACCACGTGCTCTCGGCGCGTCAGGACTTGCACCAAACTTCTATCGAATTCTGCACACGGCACCGAGAAAGATGAGCTCTGGTGTCCTCGCCAACACTGCAACAACTGGGTGGGGGCTTGGACATGCACGGGTAATTCCATTCATTGCACGTAGAGCCCTACCTTTTCACGGCAAGGACAGGCACCATCGCCTCCGACGCGAATCAGCGCCCGCGAGTTGTGCTCGTCAGCGCTGCGTCGCTCCCACAGGTAAACAGTCCCCGTTTGGCGAGTCTGTTTACCTGTTTACCACCAGTCTGCGCAAGCAAAGTGTGACTCGGGTCGTCAGCGATAGTAGATATTCAGCCAATGATGCAGTAGACTGTTTTGATTCCGTGGATTCCTATGAAGGCGATTTGCGGGTTGAAGGCACGAAGACGAGGCGGGTGAGAGACATTTCTGGAGCTGGTGAAGGTTTTGTTGTCCGAGCAAAACCTCATGCTCACGAATGTGGATGCGATGTTTGCGCCAAAGTTCGTGACTTAATCAAGGCAGCAGACTCCGAGAACAACACCGAAGTCTCCAAAAGCGTCATCTTTGTCTGCTGCAATGGTGGCTTTGTCGTCGGCAAGCAGCAGCAGAAACATCATGTCTCAGGTTGCCACTGTCCAAACTGCAACCATCTGCGTTTTCGACGCGACACTGGACAAGCCAATTGTGTCACGATACCTGAACAAGTTCTTCATGCCATGGTAGGCAAAGCGCAATGTTACCAAAATGTGTGTAACGAAGGGACTGAGGCACAACGCCGAGCCAAGATTGGCGCTGCGAATAAGGGCAAAATAGCATGGAATAAAGGGAAGAAGCACACAGCAGAGACCATCGCGAAGATCAGAGCCAACACCGCAATAGCTATGCAAAATCCCCAAGTGAAACAGCGAATGCGAGCGGCAGCAGCGAATACATTTCACAGTGAGACAACAAAGCTGAAGATTCGACGAACAGTGCGCGACAAGGCACATCAGAAGATGCAAGCGAGGAATGAGGCAAAGGCTCGTGCATTCGGCATTCGCAGAGGAAAGGTAGGTGTATGCACGATTGGCATGCATGCACGACGCATTAGCAGTGTCCAACGAGTTAACTTTGGGATGTGGACAAAACACGCCCTTGAAAACGGTCCAAAAAAGAAACGTGACTCCAGCGGGGCAGTGAGGAGAGATGAGAGGAATCTAGCGCGGAAGGCTAACACCAGATATGTGGAGAAACGCAAAGGCACCCGCTCTAATCGTGGTGTACCGAAATCTGCACAGCATAAAGCTGCCATATCCGCTGCGCTCAAGGCAAAATGGAATGATCCAAAATATATTGCGAGCCAAAAAAGAGCAAACAGTGTGCGCACAAAAAATAAGGGCAAGTTAATGAGCAAACCTGTTTCAACACGTAGCATTGCAGTTTCGCCATTGAATGGCGACGGAACAGTAAGTTCAAAACGCAACGCTCTACTAAATGAGATGAAAGAAATCTACATGAAGGCTTTGTTGGCTGTCAGGACACTTCAAGAGCAGAAAGCGGCTGGCGTTGATGTGGATGAGGCAATGCTGAAGAAAGCCATCTCTGCAGTGGCCCAGACGCGAAAAGTCCTCCAGTCCGTCTCTCTCGATGATTCGTCGGAAGGTTTTGCTTCTTTCGGGGCAAAAAGCGAACACATCAGACATACAACTGAAGTCAAGAGAAGCTGAAGTGCAAAATATTCAAGTTGATAGTCAGGTCGTCGTTCACAAATATCTCCATATGATTTTGAGGAAAGTATTTCTTATGAAGCATGTGATGAATGATATTTCATAGGCAGCAATCAAGTAGTTCGATAGAAACCGTTGATCATACACGGTGAAAGAATATTTTGTCATGATGAGCTATGCGGTGGTGTCAAGCTCATTGATGCTTCGCCACCTCTGTGTGAACAGTCAAGAGAAGAATTATCGCTCGTGTTACTAACAGATATCTCGCGCCCAACTCTATAAGTGGCGATATCTACTAGTGATCCTTGCCGTGACATCAGTGCCATGTTTGCGCCACTGTTCTGCCTCGCAAGATCAGCGAGTGATCGGCTAGACCCAAGGCTTGATTCAGTATCAAATTGAAGCAGCTCGACACGACCTTTACCATCGCCAAGGCTATTTGTCAGTGTTGCTAGAAGTTCAGCAATGTCATCAGAGTCGTTCACATAGTACCCTGCACCTGAGCGTTTCCGTCCTACTGTGCATGTGATCGGAGTCCTAAATGTTGTCAAAATGGATGGTTTGTTGTCATCGTTTCCTTTCGACTCGATTGCATCACTCGCGTCCCCATTTTTCTTACTATGTGCTTCGTTGACCTGTTGATCACTTTCCCACAGACTACCTGTGCTACTTTCAATCAAGTGGGGGGTTTTATTTTTTTGGTTCGGGGGCTGCTGCGCCACTGGAATATGACGATGTCTGATAAGCGCCGAAGAGCCACAGTTGATGTACTCAAATATGTCTTCGTCTCGACCAAGAAAATGACCGCAACACATAACAAAGTCCACTTGTCGATGCTCAATAGCTCCTGGTGAGATTGCAGTATCTTGATGATCCTGCTCACCCTTTCCGGTCAGTAGACTATCAGTTGTTCTGAACGCTGCCATGCGCAATCCAACATTAGTTTGTCCTGCTAACGATACAAATTCTCTCGTTTCGTTACTATCTGGAGGGATATATTCGTATCCCTCTTCCCGCCTTACCAATGAAGACGAACCGCATTCTCCCATCATTGAGACGATTCGCTCGACTGCAGCACCTTTGCTCACACCTATCGGTCGTACCTCCACGGACTTTGCACCCTGAATCACATCAACTGCCGCGTTTGAAATGGGCCCAGTCCACAAATGTTGCAGAAGGTCCCTAGCTTGCTGTCGGCCAAAGTCAGGGTCAGCATACTTGTAACTCCACACTAAAGATGTCTCCCGCGTTTCAACATAGCTTCGTGGAGTACGTTCACAAAAATAGTCAAATACCAACTGCACACTCTCTATCCAGTCAAGATTGGATGTTTCAACCATCGTAATCCACTTCCCTGTGCCACCAGCACCGAGCTGACAATGTTTGCCCTCCAACGGTGGGCGGATAAAACACCCGTTTTCAGCTGCGATCCAAAGCTTTGGTAGATGCGCAAATGCCTGGCTCAACCGATTTCTTTCAGAACCACTGAAGATGCAGAGTGTGGTGGTTGGATCGTCACAAAGTCTTTGCAAGCACTCTTGCGAAATGGGGTGAATCCGAGTGGCAGTTTTTATCGGCTTCATGGGAAGTACCCCACTTCGAACTTGTCTTTTAGAGCTATCAGCCTGTATCGTAAGTGTTGCATTGAAACCCTTTAAAACAAGGTCACACGGGTCAAATGATGTTAGTGCAAATTTTGTTGGATTGAGCAAAGACGATACTTTCATGATGAATTTTGCTCACCAAAATAATCAGTCTGTGTCTTGCATTCACGAATGAGTCGATTATCTTCATTGGGACAAGCTGAGGGGGAATGCGTTTGCGCCTCAGCTCTGCCTCAACGTGTGTGTCATTTAGCTCCGAAACAAAAGTGTCTGCCCAAGCTTGGGCGGTATGGATGGTTACATGTGTAAAATTCTGCCTTTGCCGCTCACGTCTTTCAGCATCCGGCATCGTTAGTGCATCTTCAATTGCAGCAGCCATATCATTGACATTCCATGGGTTTACAAGAAGCGCACCTGCACCAAGACTCTGAGCGGCCCCGGCAAATTCCGACAGCACCAGTACTCCTGCATTTTTGCTTTGGCAGGAAACAAATTCATAACTGACAAGGTTCATGCCGTCTCTGAGAGAGGTTACCAAACACACATCTGTAACGGCATAGAGGGCGCAAAGTTCAGTGAAGGCAAGGGAGCAGTCAAGGTGTTGGATTGGAACAGATCCAAGAGTGCCAAATCTGCCGTTGATTCGCCCAACTATTTCATGCACTTGAGAAGTCAATCTTTGGTACTCAGCGACGTCTGTTCTAGTGGGGACTGCAATCTGCACCAACAAGACCCTGTCTCGCCACTCCGGGTGTTCTGATAAAAACTTTTCGAATCCGAGGAGTTTTTGAGGAATCCCCTTGATCATGTCTAGTCTATCCACTCCGAGCATCACCTTGCGCCCCTGAAATCTCTGGCGCAATTCATGGATGTGCGCCTGAACGCGTTCTGTCTCAAGTGCCTGTGTGAATCGACTTGGGTCGATCCCAATTGGAAATGCTGCTACTCTTGTGAAGTTTCCGTTATCTTCGACACCCTCAGGTGTTCCTTCAAATCCAAGAATTCGGGAGCAAGCAGATACAAAGTGTCGTGCATAATCATAGGTGTGGAACCCAACTAGATCAGCCGAGAGAACAGACAATAGCAGCTCTTCCCGAACTGGTAGCATGCGATAAATTTCACTAGAAGGAAATGGTGTGTGAAGAAACCATCCAACCTTCATATCTTGGTGCTCTTCCTTCAACTTTGATGGCAAAAGCATGAGATGATAGTCATGGCACCAGACCACGTCGCCGTGTCGATACGCATTCAAGATGACTTGAGCAAACTGCTCGCTAGCTTCCTGATAGGCAGACCACTGCAACCCCTACATTGATCATCACCAAAAGTCAGCAGGCACAACATGAAAGACAGGAGGAGAACATAGTTACTGATAAAAGAGCGAAGACGCGAAACCTACCATGTTCTTTGTCTCACTGAGTTTTGATTCGAAAGAAAGTGGGACGTAGTGGAAGAGTGGCCACAGGACGTTGTTGCAGTATCCATTATAATATAAGTCGACCTCGCTGCGAGATAAATAAATTGGAAGACAACCCCTCCGGAGAAGCAGCTGCGTTAGAGCATCTCGGTCAGGTCCCTCTTCAACAAAGACTCCGGGCCAACCGACCCATAACATCTCATAATTGTTCCCAACTCCAGAAAGTGCGCTTACAAGCCCACCGGCAGACTGATTCAGTGCCCACTTTCCATCTTGTTTACGTTGCGCTGATATTGGAAGGCGGTTTGCAGCTATAATTAAACGCTGCTTCACACGTGAGTGATCACCACCTTGATCTTCAGATGGACATGTGTCATCATCTTCCTCAGTTACTGCAGTTATGAGAGTGCTGCTTTTGATACGTTGCATTGACCTTTGCCTTTCCTGGAGAAGGCGCTCCACCCTTGTCGACTTGTCTCTGCTGATATTACTGCCTTCGAGGGCCGCTTCCACGGCTGCAGCCGCAGCAGCTGCGGCCGCTGCCGCGGCCGCATTAGAACCCAGTTCGCCTAGACCATCTGAGCTACCAAGTGTAGACAACGACTCCAACTGGCGTCGCAGCTCTTTCAGCGGTCCACTTTCCATGTTCGAGGCCACTGTTTCTCGTGATCCACTCCTGGACTCTACGATCAGTGGCCGCTGGTCATGCGACCGGGCGAGACGGGAAAAGCCTTCGCTATCTATTTGTGAACTATCTGGATATTTCTTGGGTGACATAGTGAGAAATGACCAGCCGGAGTTAAGCGGAAGACCGGCTTCCCGTCACGTTCGTTGCGAGGTTTATCTGTCGAATATCATATTAATAAAATACTACAAATACTACTAATAATAATCTGTAAAAAATGTCCGGTGCACCTGGGATCGTTTATCAAACATCACGGTAGGTCTATTCGTTCCATACATTGTCCACATTTTTATTTTTTTAATTCGAAGATCTTGGTTAAGCCCTTCATACATTCACCCGCTCCAAGAGTTTTAAATTTTTTTAACTCGTAAATCATGGTTTAGCTTTCCCACTATCACCGAATCCAAGAGTACCTTTTTTATACTCGATCCAAGTATAATAATAATGCTCCTTATGTGTTAATACCAATAGTTCCTTAACATTGTAACGCATACCACAATTAACCATCTATCCCTCTGAGGCTATGCCGACCCACATGGAGCGAATCACACACAGTCCTCGTTCGATCCTGTAA
>JGI20151J14362_10002784_pt1 | contig 12175 bp, 9 predicted proteins | sample COG_01_FD_14362 | JGI IMG/M metagenome (IMG submission 14362) | reverse complement strand
CGCGCCCAGCGCGAAGCCAACAATCTTGAGCTTCGTAAAGATGCCGAGACCGAAGCTGGCAAGATGAAAGGCCTCGCCGTCAGCATGGTTCGTGCTGCCTCAGAAATGGGTCAACTGTTTGGGTCAGTCACATCACGCGACATTGCTGATGCGGTTACCGAAGCTGGTTTCACCATCGACCGCAATCAGGTGATCATGGATCGGTCAATCAAGACTTTAGGTCTTACCGAGGCACGAGTCCGGCTTCATCCTGAAGTTGTGGTGACGATTATCGTGAACATCGCCCGTTCGCTTGCCGAAGCTGAAACCCAGCTGAAAACAGGCATTGCAGTCACTGGCGAAATCACCGATGACGCGCCCGAGGCGGTTGAAGTTGAGGCTGCGGAAGCCGAAGCTGAAGCCGGTAAAGGCGACGGCGACGATAGCGCAAGCTAGTCACGCTAAAAATCATCTTTTCAAAACAGATCAAATCAAAACCGGAGCCCTGTCTCCGGTTTTTTTTTGACTTATCCCCAACATCCCCACAGTTAACAAAGGCATTCACAAATTCACCCTGCTATAAAAAGCCATGGCTGATGAAAATTCCAATATAAAGACCTTTCCCGGATCTGGCAGCACACCGCCATCACGCACGATGCCCAATAATTTGCAGGCCGAGCAAAATTTGCTTGGCGCGATTCTGCTGGATAATAGTGTTCTTGAACGGATTGATGACCGGCTGCTTGCCGACCATTTCTATGATCCGTTTCATGGGCGCATTTTCGCGACAATGCAGCGGCTGGTCGAACGCGGACAATTGGCCAATCCGGTAACATTGAAAAGCTTTTTCACTGACAGTGACGATTTTCAAAGCGACAGCGCCGAATCCTATTTATCCGAATTGGCCGATGGTGTTATCAGCATCACGCAAGCGCCCGACTACGCCAAGATCATTCATGAAGCGCATGTCCGCCGCCAGCTTATTCTGATTGGCGATGAAGTGATTCTTGATGCAAGCCATCCCGAAGTCGACGTTCCTGCGCATCAACAGATTGAAACCGCCGAATCAAAATTATTCCGGCTTGCCGATACGGACAGCACCAGCGTTGGCCTTCGCGGTTTTGACTCGGTGATCAGCGGCAGTATTACGCAAGCCGATCTTGCCCGCAAAAGTGACGGACATCTGTCAGGCACAAGCACTGGCCTGACCGATCTTAATAACCTTCTTGGCGGTTTGCATAAATCCGATCTGATTATTCTGGCTGGACGTCCGGGCATGGGTAAAACCGCGCTTGCCACAAACATTGCCTTTCACGCGGCGGTTACAACGCGAACCGGTGAAACCGCGGTTCCGGTTGCTTTTTTCTCGCTTGAAATGGCGGCCGAACAGCTTGGAACGCGTATTCTGTCAGAACGGGCACAGGTTGATTCCGAGCAAATCCGGCGTGGCAAGCTGAATAGCGCTGAATTTGATCAGCTCGTTAGCGCCAGTAACGCCATTTCCAGCGCCCCTTTCTTTATTGATGATACGCCATCACTTTCGGTTTCGCAGCTTGCCAGCCGCGCGCGCCGGTTAAAGCGAACCTCCGGCCTTGGGCTTATCATCGTCGATTATCTTCAGCTATTGACCCCGCAACTTGGCGTTAAATCTGAAAATCGCGTTCAGGAAATTTCCAACATCACCCGTACGCTAAAAGCGATTGCCAAAGATCTGAACGTGCCTGTTGTGGCGCTGTCACAATTGTCGCGTGCTGTTGAAATGCGCGAAGACAAACGGCCAAACCTTGCCGATTTGCGCGAATCTGGATCAATCGAGCAGGATGCCGATGTGGTCATGTTTGTGTATCGTGAAGAATATTATCTGAACAAACGCGAACCTGAACGCAAAATGGAAGAATCCGAAGACACCTTCAATTTGCGGCATGATGATTGGCTGCGGAAAATGCAGAATTCAGAAAATAAGGCCGAAGTGATTGTCGCCAAACAGCGTCATGGCCCAACAGGATCGGTTCAGGTGCATTTTGAAAAGCGCTTTACCCATTTTACTGATTTGACCGAAAGCACCCATCTCCCCGAGGGGTTCTAGGCCATTATGACCAAACGCCAATCCGGATATGCCGATAGCACAATCACCGTCAATCTTGACGCCATTGTCGCCAATTGGCGGTTTCTTGACAGCCTATCGGCACCATCAACAAAGACCGCCGCAATGGTCAAGGCAAATGGTTATGGGCTGGACAGCGGCGCGGTTGCAACGGCTTTGGCGGCGGCGGGATGCCCGCTTTTCTTTGTGGCGAGCCTTGGCGAAGCCATTGAATTAAGGCAGTATTTCAATAAGGTCNGCATAGATGATATGCCCATCATGGTTCTTCACGGCGCACAAATTGGCCAAGANGATGCGCTGGCGGCAAATCAATTAGTGCCAGTTCTCAATGATCTTGAACAGATAAGCCGCTGGCGGCTTTTTGCCAATAAAACCGGCATGACATTGCCAGCCTTGCTGCATTTCGACACGGGCATGACGCGGCTGGGGCTTGATGGTGATCAGGCCGATTGGTTGATCCAGAATCGCGGCGCGCTTGATGGGCTGGATATTGCCTATGTGATGAGCCATCTGGTATCGGGCGAGCTTGCTGATGATCCGGTAAATGCGCAGCAATTGGCCAGTTTCAATGAATTGCGAAGCTGGTTTGCCGGTGTTCCCGCCAGCCTTGCCAATAGTGCTGGTTGTTTGTTGGGCAAGGATTATCATTTCCAAATGACCCGTCCGGGAATCGCGCTTTATGGCGTTCACCCGCTTGAAACGCGAATCCCCGACCTTCAACCTGTTTTTGACTGGCAAGCCCGAATCTTGCAAATCCGTCAAGCCGCCGCTGGCGATCGGGTTGGATATGGCGGCACTTTTGAGCTGCAGCGGCAATCGCGCATTGCAACCATCGGCGTTGGCTATGCTGATGGCTATCGCCGCCAGCTTGGTGGCAAAGCAACCGTTTCAATTGGCGGTAAAACCGCGCCGGTCATCGGCCGCATTTCGATGGACAGCATCACCGTCGATGTCACCGATCTTGACCAAAACAGCCTTCGTGCTGATCACGCTGCCTTAATTCATGATGCCTATCCGATTGAGGCAATGGCCGCCGATCTTGGCACTATTTCCTATGAAATCATGACGACATTGGGGCAACGCGCCGATTGGCATTATCACGGCGGTTAATTGCAATTCAGGCAAAAGCCCTCCTGCGCCCTTGCCCAGGTCATTGCGATATCGTTACTCTGCGCCCCATTTTGCATCAATTTTCAAAAGGCTAACCAATTTCCTATAGCCAAAAAAGGCAAATATCGGCATAACAAAAGCGGTCTTTTCTTCAGTTGTCGCGGACGGTTTCAGACATATGCATGGCTTTGTCCAAAATATAGGTCGCACCGCCCTTAATTTTCTTGCCGCATTCGGCCGGATCACGCTGTTTTCCATCACAGCGGTTCGCTGGATTTTCACGCCGCCCTATTATTGGCAACAGCTGTTTCGCCAAATCATTGATATTGGCTATTTTTCGCTTCCTGTTGTTGGGCTGACAACGCTGTTTTCGGGTATGGTTCTAGCACTGCAATCCTATACCGGCTTTGCCCGCTTTTCGGCCGAAGACACGGTCGCAACGGTGGTTGTGCTATCGGTCACTCGCGAATTAGGGCCGGTTTTGGCAGGATTGATGGTTGCTGGTCGGATTGGTGCCTCAATGGCGGCCGAAATTGGCACAATGCGGGTTACGGATCAAATTGACGCGCTAGACACGTTATCAACACGGCCAATGCAATATCTTGTTGCCCCACGTTTGCTGGCCGGAACGATCTGTTTGCCGTTTCTGGTTCTTGTTGGTGATGTGATTGGTGTTTTTGGCGGCTATCTTGTCGGGGTTTATCGTCTTGGCTTCAACCCGTCGATCTATTTGGCGCGAACGCTTGAATATCTTGAAGTATCGGATGTAACGCTTGGCTTGGTCAAAGCGGCGGTGTTCGGCTTTTTGATTGCGCTAATGGGCTGTTACCATGGCTATCATTCGGGGCGTGGTGCCCAAGGGGTTGGCCGTGCCACAACAAATGCAGTGGTGTCGGCGTCAATCTTGATCCTGATCGCCAATTACATTGTCACAACCATGTTTTTCGGGGGGTAGACATGGCTGTTACCCCCAAAATTGAATTATCCGGCGTTACCAAATCATTTGATGCCAATCATGTTTTAAAGGGAATCAACCTTACCGTTGCGCCGCAGGAATCACTGGTAATCATTGGCACATCGGGCTGTGGCAAATCGGTTTTGATGAAATGTCTGAACGGGCTGATCACGCCTGATCAGGGAAGCATCAAGATTGATGGGCAGGAAATTTTGGGTCAGGGGCGAGCCGCGCTTGAAGATTTACGGCGGCGTTTTGGCATGACCTTTCAATTTGGCGCGCTGTTTGATTCGCTACCAATCTGGGAAAATGTAACCTTTCGGCTGCGCCATCAACAGGCGTTAGACAAGAAAGACGCCCGCGACATCGCCGCACAAACTATTACCCAGCTTGGCCTTGCCGCATCAGTCATTGATCAATATCCAGCCGAATTATCAGGCGGTATGCAAAAGCGCGTTGCCCTTGCCCGCGCCATTGTCGACAAGCCCGAAATTCTGCTGTTTGATGAGCCAACATCAGGCCTAGACCCGATTACCGGCGGGGTGATTGACCGGCTAATCATTGATGCGCGTGAACGGCTTGGCGCGACAACAGTAACCATCAGCCATGATATGGCATCGGTTCGGCGGATCGCCGACAAGGTGGCGATGGTGCATAATGGCGTGATCATCTGGGCTGGCCCTGCCGAAGCGATGAATGACAGCGGTGTTCCCGAGGTGCATCAATTTGTTCACGGCTTGGCGGAAGGCCCGCTGACAAATGAAAAGCCTGCCGCCTCACCTGCAAAAATGGCGACATCATAATGGCGCGCAATTCACTCTCATTCGTTTGCCAACAATGCGGGGCTGTTTCGCCAAAATGGGCCGGAAAATGCGATGATTGCGGTGCGTGGAACACGCTTGTCGAGGAACGCAAAGAAGCGCCATCCGGCCCGGGAAAACGCGTCACTGGCCGCCGGATTGCTCTCGAAGCCCTTAATCTGGACAACCGCCCCGAACCACCGCCACGCATGCAATCGGGGATTAGCGAATTTGACCGCGTAGCGGGCGGTGGGCTTGTGCCAGGATCGGCAACCTTAATTGGCGGCGATCCGGGCATTGGTAAATCGACATTGCTGTTGCAATTGACGTGCAAGCTGGCGGCGGCGGGTTTGAAGGCGGCCTATATTTCGGGTGAGGAATCGGCCGATCAGGTGCGCATGCGCGCCCAACGCCTTGGGCTGGCCAATGCCAGTGTCGAGCTAGGCACGGCAACCAATGCCAGCGATATCGCCGCCTCGATGGATGGCCCCGACAAGCCCGACATCATGGTTATTGATTCGATTCAAACGATGTTTCTGCCAAGTCTGGACTCAGCCCCCGGTACCGTATCCCAGGTTCGCGCCACCGCGCAGGAATTGATCAGAGCCGCCAAAAACAATCAGGTGGCGCTGTTGATTGTGGGGCATGTGACCAAAGATGGCGCGATTGCTGGCCCGCGCGTTCTTGAACATATGGTTGACGCGGTGCTGTATTTTGAAGGCGATCGGTCACATCATTTCCGCATTTTGCGAAGCGTCAAAAACCGGTTTGGTGCGACTGACGAAATTGGCGTTTTTGAAATGGTTGAGGCCGGCCTTGCCGAAGTGCCAAACCCGTCCGAGCTGTTTCTCGCTGATCGCCGCGATGATGTTACCGGTGCGGTGGTATTTGCTGGCATTGAAGGCAGCCGTCCGGTTCTTGTCGAGATCGAGGCGCTTGTTGCGCCATCATCACTTGCCAGCCCGCGACGTAATGTTGTTGGCTGGGATTCAAGCCGCCTTGCCATGCTGACCGCCGTTCTTGAAGCGCGATGCGGCGTGCCGTTATCGGGGCGTGATATTTTCCTGAATGTGGCTGGTGGGCTGAAAATTTATGAAACCGCTGCCGATCTGGCGGTTGCGGCGGCGCTTATTTCATCGGTAACAGGTCGCCCCGCGCCGAAACGGACGGTGTTTTTTGGCGAAGTCGCCCTATCGGCTGAATTGCGGCAAGTGGCACAAGCCGAAGCAAGGCTAAAAGAAGCCGCCAAGTTGGGTTTTGAAAATGCGGTCATGCCGCGCCCGCGCAAATCAATTGGTAAAACCACCGGCATTGCGATGGCGCAACCAACGACCTTGGCCGAATTGATTGAAATTATGGGTGGTATAAATTGACGCTCTATCGCATAATCCGACCGGTTGGCCGCAGGGATTTTCCTGAAAAAGGATTTTCATGATCGATTTTGCAACATTGACGCTGGTTGATTACGGCATTTTTCTTGTGTTGATATTGTCGGCGGTCCTATCGACATTACGCGGCATGACCCGCGAATTGCTTGGGCTCGCTGGCTGGGTTGTCTCGATCCTTGTTGCCAATTACACCGCGCCCATGATCGAAACCCCAATCATTGATTTTCTGCAAGTCAAAGGGCTTGGCGCGGCGCTGGCATGGGCTTTGCCCTTTGCCGCATCGGTTGTGATCTGGTTCATTCTGGCAAGCCTGTTAGCCCCGGGTCTGAAACGCGTTGGATTTGGCAGCCTTGATCGCTGGCTTGGCGTATTGTTTGGATTTATTCGCGGTTTTGGTCTTGTGCTGATTGTGTTTGTCGCTGCGGTCTTTGCCGCCGAAGGTGAAGATAATCTGCCCGATATTGTCACAGACTCGCAAAGCACCCCTGCTTTGAGCCGCAGCGCGCATTATTTCTCTGGCTTTGTGCCGAAAGATTACCGCGATAAATTGATTGATAATCTGACCTATCGCGCCCCCTTGACCTCAAATTCGGTATCGCAAAGCTTTGATGCCCCAATCGAGGCTGGCAAAGATGCCCTTAATAGCGGCATGAAATTATTAAGTGACGAAAAGGCCAATTAGCAAAACAGATATTTCGCACCAATGCAGGCATAACGCATCATTGCAGATATATCGCATCATTGAAAATCTGGCACGCCTTGACGCGAACCAGTGTTTTGGTTGATAACCCAGCGCATGGCGGGCGTTTGAATGCCATTTTAGCCGTCGTGATTTTAGGACATGGATTATGAGTTTGGTAACGACCCACCCTTTTGACGATGATCATTTGCAAGAAGAATGCGCGGTTTTCGGCATTTTCGGCACCGACGAAGCCAGCATTAACACCGCCCTTGGCTTACACGCGCTCCAGCACCGGGGACAAGAGGCCGCTGGCATTGTCAGCTTTGACGGCAAAACCTTTTTCGCGCATCGTGGGCTTGGTCATGTTGGCGAGAATTTTGGCGCTGGTTCGTCACATATCGCCAATCTTGTCGGCCATGTGGCGATTGGCCATAACCGCTATTCAACCAGCGGCAATTCAAACGCATTATTGGAAATCCAGCCCTTTTCATCGGAATTGGCCTTCGGCGGCTTTGCCCTTGCCCATAATGGCAACCTGACCAATGCGGCGCGCCTCCGGTCATCGCTTGTTGAAACCGGAAGCCTGTTTCAATCATCATCAGACACTGAAATCATCGTTCATCTTGTTGCCAGATCACATCAAGACACGGTGACTGACCGGTTGATTGACGCATTAAAACAGATTGAAGGTGCCTATTCACTGGTCTGTGTTGCCAAGGATATGCTGATCGGCGTTCGTGACCCGCTTGGCGTGCGGCCATTGGTTCTTGGCAAACAGGGTGATGCCTATGTTCTGGCATCCGAAAGTTGTGCGCTGGATATTGTCGGGGCTGAGATCGTGCGCGATCTTGATCCGGGCGAAATGGTGGTCATCACTAAGGCCGGCATTAAATCAATAAAGCCATTTCCGGCCAAGCAAAGCCGGTTTTGCGTTTTTGAATATATCTATTTTGCCCGTCCGGACAGCGTTCTTGAAGGGCGCGGCGTCTATCATGCCCGCAAAGCCATTGGCGCCGAGCTTGCTAATGAATCGCGCGCCGATGCTGATTTGGTTGTGCCGGTGCCTGATTCGGGTGTGCCGGCTGCGCTTGGCTATGCCGAAGCAGCAAAAATTCCTTTTGAGCTTGGCATCATTCGCAATCACTATATTGGCCGCACCTTTATCCAGCCGACCCAGCAAGGCCGGAATGACAGTGTGAAAATGAAACATAATGCCAATCCGGCAACGGTTCGTGGCAAGCGCGTTGTTCTTGTTGATGATTCGATTGTTCGTGGCACAACCTCGCGCAAGATTGTTGCGATGATGCGCGCCGCCGGCGCTGCCGAAGTGCATATGCGCATCGCCAGCCCACCAACGACAAACCCCTGTTTTTACGGGGTTGATACGCCTGATAAAGACCAGTTGATTGCTGCCAAGCTGGATATTGACGCCATTGCCAAGGAAATTGGCGCCGACTCACTGGCCTTTATTTCGATTGACGGGCTGTATCGTGCAATGGGCGAGGCTGGTCGCAACCCGGATGGGCCGCAATTCTGCGATGCCTGTTTTACGGGTGATTATCCGATTAAACTGGCATCGGGCCTGTCGGGAAAACGCGTTTCCCACGGCAATAGCCGCTAGCCAACCAAATGAGCGCAGCATGACCCCTGATCTTCAAGACAAAGTAATTCTCATCACCGGTGCCAGCCGCGGGATTGGCCGTGCTGTGGCGCTTGCCGCGGCAAAGGCTGGTGCTGAAATCATCATGACTGGCCGGACAATGGGCGCCTTGGAAGAAACCGATGATGCCATCACGGCCGCTGGAGGCAAAGCCACCATTGTTGAACTTGATATGGCCGATTATGCTGCCATGCCGCGTCTTGCCGCAGCGATTCATGGACGCTGGGGCCGCCTTGACGGTCTGTTGGCCAACGCGGCCATGCTCGGTCCTCTTACCCCCTTGTCACATCTTGATGATAAAATCTGGGACAGCACCATTTCGGTCAATCTGACCGCGCAATGGCATTTGATTCGCGCGATGGAACCATTATTGGTTGCCGCGCCAGCTGGACGCGCTGTTCTGGTCTCATCGGGCGTTGCCGAGGGGATTGCACCTTTCTGGGGGCCATATGCGATTTCCAAGGCTGGGCTAGAGGCAATGGGGCGGGTTTGGGCTGGGGAAACCGAACAAACTAATTTGCGAATCAACATGATCAACCCGGGCGGCACCGCAACCGGCATGCGGGCATCAGCCTTTCCGGGTGAAGACCCAGATTCGCTGCCACAGCCAGATGATATTGCACCGGCCTTTTTGACGCTTCTTAGCCCCGATTGCACCGATCATGGCAAGCGGTTTGAAGCCCGCAGCATGTTAGGCCTATAGGCGGCTTGCCCGCAGGCGAAACCGATAAGGGTCGAGCCCGCGCCTGATATCACGCGCAAGCGTGACCGGCATTCCCAATATTTCTGCAGCAAGCATATCGCCAAGCAATGGTGCCAAGGTCAAACCGCGCGCACCAAGCGCACCCAAAATGAATAAATCATCATTGATCTTGCCACAAACTGGATTGCGATCGGCTGTACTGGCACGCCTGCTGACCCGCGCCCCATAGCTGGCAGGATCGGGCAAGCCATCACCAAATCCATGCGGCAAAAGCTGTTTATTATGAAGATGCGCGCTTGCCAAAATTTCAATATTGCCCTCGCGATCAAATGTTGCACCTAGCTCGTGAAAGCCATCTTTTGCCGGCGTCAAATAGCCACCAAAGCTGATGCCTGCCCGCAATCCAGCAAGGGCGGCAGTTTCAGGAACATGACTAACCTGCCCCGATGTAACATCAATGGTAATGCCCTGAATGGCCAGCATTTGATGCAGAGCCGCCAAATCTGCCCCAGCGGCAACAACAAGCTGATCACATGTCAATTGGCGACCATCACCGGCAATAAGGTGATATTTCCCATCATCACGGCGCATGCTAACAACAGAAAAGCCAAAATGCGTTTCAGCGCCTTTGGCAAGATGATTTGTCAGGCATATGGGGTCGATCACCCGCCCCCAATGATGCACAACACCGCCAAGTGGAAGATCAATGCCAGCCTGCGACGATGCCGCTTTGGCATCAACAAATTGCATTAGATCATCTGGCCAGAATTGCGTGCGAAACTTGGCCTGACGCACGGCTTCACGATCNGGCCAATCAAGCGAGATTACCCGATCNGCAACAACCGCAAGCGCAGCGTCACTGCNTCNNNCCGCAAANGACAGACAATCAGCCGACATTCGGCTTGCCACATTATGATCAACGCTCAGACGCGGGCTTTGCAAGGCCAGCCGGTTGCCCGATGCACCGCCAGCAAGCCGGTCGCNGGCGTCAATGATATGCGGGGTTATGCCCCGCGCCACCAGCCCCGCCGCCACCGAAGCGCCAGCGATGCCACCGCCAATGATTGCGATGTTCCATTTTTGCTTGGCCGGCTGCGGCGTTAAAGTACCCGTGCGCTTGCGGCCGACAAGCATATCGCGTTTGCGGCCAAATCCGGGGCGCTTTTCAAGCTCAAAACCAGCTTCGGCCAGTCGCTGGCGAACGGCACTGGCAACGGTAAAAGTGGCAAAGCTGCCGCCTGCCCGCGTTAAACGACCAACCGCCATCAATAAATCTTGATTCCATAATTGCGGGTTTTTGGCCGGTGTGAACCCATCAAGAAACCACGCATCAGCCGCAAAATCGGCCTTTGCCACCGCATCATTTGCATCGCCATAAATCAGATGAAGCCGTAATCGACCCTGCAAGAAATCGCGGCGGTGCAAGCCGGGCCATTGCGGCGGTAAGGCGGCAATCAATCCATCGCTATGGCGCGCTAGATCGGGAAATGCCTGATGGCTTTGCGCCATGACAGTGGCTGGCAAAGGCCGTGATTCGAATGAAATATAGTCAATCTGGCACCCCGGTTGATCCTGTTTCGGCGCATTAGACTCAAGCAAGGCCATCACCGCCAGAAAATTCAGCCCCGTGCCAAATCCGGTTTCGGCAATGGTGAATTGGGCGGCGGCGGCAATTCTGCCAGCAAGGTCATTCCCGTCAAGAAACACATGACGCGCCTCACCAAGCCCGTCTTCGGCTGAAAAATATAAATCGTCAAAATCATCAGCACGCAACACCCCGTCACGATGCGACAAAGGGGCAGATGCTAGCCGGTAATCAGCGGAATGATGCGTCACAGGATCGGTCATGCCGGTAATCTGCACCCGCGAATCACGAGCCGCAAGCAATTGACCGCTTTTTTTGCAAAAAAATACCGGCTTTAACCTTTTGTTTTGTTTTACCCCCTATTCTGTAATGACCGGATTAAACAGCAAGATGTGGTGTGTCATGCTAACCCGCATTGGATTTTTCATATTGCAGCAATTTTTGCATATCGGCTGTCTTCGTATCGTGATTGCCAATGGCCCCACCCACAGCCTGAAAGGTGACTCGGCCGGACCTGAGGTGACGATTCATTTACAGAATTACAGCCTTTTCTGGCGTATTTTGCTCAAGCCTGACCTTGCCATTGGCGAGGCCTATATGNATGGCAGCCTGACCATCGCCAATGACGATCTTGANCAGCTTTTGGCGCTTTTGATGGCGAATAATGGCCANTGGCAAAAACATTGGCTGGCAAGGATAGGGCTGTTNGCCGGAACCTATCTTGCCTTTTGGAAATTTTTCAACCTTCCCGNACGCGCCAAACGCAATGTCGCGCATCATTATGATCTAAAAGACAGTTTATTTGACCAGTTCCTTGACCCGCGTCGTCAATATTCTTGCGGCTATTTCCATAACGCCAGTAACACGCTTGCCGATGCACAAATCACCAAGCTGGCGCGCCTTGGGGCAAAGCTGTGTTTACAGCCAAATCAGCAAGTTCTGCTGCGGCTGGGGCGGGCTTGCCAATGCGTTATGGGAAATGCAGCCGGATATTTAAGTAACCGGCATCACCTTGTCAGAAAACCAGCATGTCTATGCCACACAAAAGGCAAAACAGGATAACCGACAACAGCATCTGGCCTTTCATCTATGCGATTACCGGCATCAGCGCGGCAGTTTCGACCGGATTGTTTTGGTGGGCATGCTTGAACATGTCGGCATGCGCCATTTTGACAGTTATTTTGCCTCGGTTGCGCGGCTATTGGCACC
>JGI20151J14362_10002775_pt1 | contig 12204 bp, 14 predicted proteins | sample COG_01_FD_14362 | JGI IMG/M metagenome (IMG submission 14362) | reverse complement strand
AAAGATATTACCAAATCTATTTGAAACTACTGAGTTGAGTTCATCAAATTCTAAAACCCCATTTGAATTTTGATCAAGTATTTGCATCATTCTTTTAACACGAAAGGAAACTTTTGTAGTTCTGGTAGCAATCAATTCCTCTGTTGATAAGGCGCCATCATGATTAGTATCAGCGAACGAGAATTCTCTTTTTCTATGGTTCATTAATTCTGTTTTTGAAATTAGATTGTCATTATTGAGGTCAATTTTTGAAAATTGAATTCCATCAAATGGTTTCAGCTGATCTGCGTAACTAATAGAATTAGATCCAACTAATGTAAGCGCAGTAAAGGTGGTCATTATTAATTTCTTATACTTCATATTTAACTCCAAATTTATTTTGAGTGTGAATTTTAATTACTTATGATTATTAAACGCTGGAGGACCTAATTTCCGTCGAATTAATTTTTTTTAAATATGAGATTGAGTAAATAATCTGTAGAAATTAATTAAAACTATATGATGTACGATCTCGTATGTCTGGCAACACCGTTAATTTGATAAGAATCATAACTGATTATCACTGCTTTACATTTTTAAGTCAGCCAGAATATCAATATCTCGCAAATAATTTTCTTTAACTGTAATTGTAGAATTTTCGGGAATATCTTTAAGAATAGCTTTAGCTCCAAAGTCTCCCTCAATAGCAGCAAGTCTTTCAAAGAAGGATTTAGGAAAACAAACAGGTGGCATTCGCCTTTGGCCATCAGAGGCAGCTGCAGGTGTATGTTCATCACATCGTCCAACCACAGATTTAACAATTTGTGGGGTAATAAAAGGCATGTCAGCAAGCATGATAACTAGACGATTAGCATTGAGCTTTCTTGCCTTTTTTAACCCATTGATCAAACTGTTGGACTGATCAGTGCTATTAATTTTAACTAACAGAAAATCTGAAAGTTCTTCTGCCACTTTTTCGTTGGACACAACTGCTATGCAGTGATCAAGCCCTGCCCCTTTCATGGTATCTGCCGCATGTAAGATTAAAGGTTTATCGCGAAAAGTTGTAAGCAGCTTGTTGGTAGCTCCAAATCGACGTGAATGGCCTGCAGCTAACAATATCCCAACAGTAACACTCTTATTCGCCATCTTTGTGTTCTTTCAATACCTCGGCTAAGACGGATACTGCAAGTGTTCTTGGGTCACGTGCAGAAGGTATAAGCCCGATTGGACCTTTGATACGCGCCGCGTCGCTATGGGAGGCGCCCAAAGCAATGACTGAGACCTCCCGTTCTTCACGCGCACGCTGGCTACCTTGAGCGCCAATATAAAATGCGTTGCTTTTAAGTGCGGCATGTAAAATTTTTGGTTCCCAATCATGATCATGAAAGAATAGGATAATAGCACTCCACTTATCGATTTTTAAATCCAATGGAATTTTAGATGCCGTCATATGCTGACGAAATTCAGAAGGGCCGCCAACCGTTCGAAGTGTATTCTTATCAGGCGACAGTAAGATATTTTGATAGTTCAAAGTTTCCGCCAGAGCAGTGAATGTTGCCGCCTCAGGCCCTTTTCCAAACACAATCAATCTGGGTTCAGGAATATACCGAAAGCTAAACCCTGTTTGAGATCGGGTGGTTTCTTTGTCTATCCAACACTCTAAATTTCCGGATGCGAAATCAATGCTAATGGTGACAGGAATACGGTCCTTCAGCATTTCAGCAATTCCCGACAACACATTTTCGTTCGGCCGGGGGACAAGAATGATCTCCAGTCCACCACCACATGGCAGTTGTATATCTGCAAAAGGTGATCCACGCCCATATTTGAGGATACGACATTCATAGTTTTGTAAAGCTTCCTGCGCATGCATCCAAAGATCGGCTTCGATACAGCCAGAGGATAGTGTCCCAATACTTGAGCCATCAGAGAAAAATCGCATGACCGCGCCCAATGGTCGGTAGGATGGCCCCTCCATCCCAACGATCATCGCGAGGACACTATTCGGCTGGGCTTGCTGAAAAACATCAACTGTAGAAAAAGAATGCATTGTATCAGTTCCTAACATTAATTACATTTCATAATCAAGTGAACGGCATTTTTTAGGTCGATCAAGGTTTGAACTGCAACGTATGAACAATGATATTGAGATTGATGATAACCGTTAAAATACATTACAATTACTCTGCGTTGAACGTAGTATAGCTAGAAATTTATCTCGGTTCTCCCATTGAGTATAGTTTGCAATGCGTGTTTGTGCATCGTTTGTGTACACTACAACAGATATAAACCCATCTTGCTTTCGTTTGAGGCTCTCAAAGGCATAATGCAGTTGGGCGAGTAAATTTAGATAAATCCCTGGCACCAACTCATATGTGGCGATAACTCTTTGAACTTTTATTTTGATTGAAATTTTTATGAAACTCACCCTGTTTTGATTAGTCTTTTGAAATATATGAACCCCGTGCATTATGAGTTGCTCCTCTTATCTATCAGTATTTCTATTTAGTTTTTTTGTGGATAGTTAGGATATGTTTCAACGTTACTCTCTTGCTGGGGCATCTGATAACCATGCAAGCTTTGACGGCTTGTCTAACCACTCATCAGCATCTGTAGGTGGATCTTTCTGATCTACTATCACGGGCCATTTTTTGGAAAACTCTGCATTCAATTTCAGCCAGGGTTCTAATTCAGTTTCACTATCTGGCTTTATAGCATCAGCAGGACATTCTGGTTCGCACACACCGCAATCGATACACTCATCAGGGTGTATAACCAGCATGTTCTCACCCTCATAAAAACAATCAACAGGGCAAACGGAAACGCAATCTGTGTATTTACATTTGATACAGTTCTCAGTGACGACATAAGTCATAATATACTCTCCTTAACCAACAAATGCTTTTTCTAATACATACTCGGCAGGTCGACTGTTGGCACCTTCACTAAGTCCTCGGGCTTCTAGTATTTTCCTCATGTCGTTGTTCAAGCCCATAGATCCACAAATCATTGCTCGATCAGATTCAGCAGACATTTCTTTGATGCACAAATCTGAGAACAGTTGACCATTGGAAAGTAAGTTTGTGATCCTACCTTTTGTTTTAAAATTTTCTTGCGTTATAGTTGGATAATATTTCAATTTTCCATCAATAAGTTCACCGATCAATGGATCATCAGCAAGGCTTTCAACTAATACTTTACCGTATTTAAGCTCTGCGATATTGCGGCATGTATGGGTCAGAATCACCTCTGCAAATTTTTCGTATGTCTCTGGATCTCTGATTAATGAGGCAAAAGGTGCTATTCCAGTTCCTGTTGCAAACATAAATAATCGGTTGCCAGGAATTAGAGCATCAAGAACTAATGTTCCGGTTGGCTTCGGGCGAAGTAAAACTCGATCGCCTATCTTTATATTTTGTAACTTTGAGGTCAGAGGGCCATCTTGAATCTTGATTGAATAAAATTCTAACTCTTCGTCCCAGCTAGGGCTTGCGATAGAATAGGCGCGGTATAATGGCTTACCATTATCTCCAGGCAACCCAATCATTACAAATTCTCCAGAACGAAAGCGCAAACTTATTGGGCGTTCAATACGGAATGAAAACAACCTATTAGTCCAGTGCTTTACTGATGTGACCAGTTCACCATCTGGTAAATTATCGATTATTTTTAATGTTTGATGCGTGTTCAAAATAAAGGCTCCTAACAGTAAGTAATTAATCACTTACAAAATTTATCTAGTGGGTCAAGTATAAAAATTTGTTGACATGGCATGATTTGTAAGTAATCGTTTCCTTACAAACAGGAGTAAATGTACGCTTTGACTAAAGATCAATCAACCTCATTGACGATTAATGTGAATGGCGAAACTTGTCAGATGGACACTGCTGATCGGACACTTTTAGAAGTTCTGCGTGAAGATTTTCGCCTTACGGGAACGAAGAAAGCTTGTGACAACGGCGAGTGCGGAAGTTGCATTGTGATGATGAATGGAAAGCCTACGAAGTCATGCTTGTTAAAAGCCAACCGTGCCGCTGATCGAGATGTGATGACAATTGAGGGAATGGCTCCAGCGGCCAAGGGTATCAAGGCTGGCGAGGATATTTCAATTCTACACCCAATTCAGCAAGCGTTTCTTGAAAAAGGCGCAACCCAATGCGGTTTTTGCATTCCTGGAATGATAATGAAGACCGCTAATCTATTGCAGAACAAACCGAATCCAACACGTAATGAAATCGTGAAAAGCCTATCCAAAAACTTATGCCGTTGTACCGGTTATACAAAAATCTTGGACGCGGTTGAATATGCAGCAGAGCTGATCAACGACGGACGATCTGGTGTCAGTCAAGGTGTCGGTGATGGGCCTGCTGTTGGTGGAAACGTTTCGCGCCTTGACAGTCCTGGGACTGTGACTGGTGATGCAATGTATGCAGGTGACATGCAGATGGAAGGTATGTTGCATGCAAGGCTTTTGCGTTCCACGCAGCATCATGCACGGATTATTTCAATCGATACATCAGAGGCAGAAGCAATGGAAGGCGTGGAATGTGTCGTTACTGCTGATGATATCCCTGGCACTCCTTTCTTACCCAATTGTCAGCCACAGGTATATGTTTTCCCAAAGGATCGCATTCGTTTTAAAGGCGAGGCAATCGCAGGCGTGGCAGCATGTACCGAGGCGATTGCGGAAGAGGCATTAAAGAAGATTAAAGTAGTAGTCGAAGAACTCCCTCATGCTATCGAAATCGTTGATGCAATGCGTAAGAATGCTGAGCCTATGTATAATCATTCTCCACGGGTCTCTCCGCCAGAGGAAGTCTCTTGTGGAAATATTGAGGCTGGTTTCGCCAAGGCTGATGTCATTATTCAAAATGATTACACGGTGCCTGTGCGAGAACACGCGGCGATGGAACCGGAGTCGGCTCTGGTTTATATGGATGGCAGAAAACTAGTTTGTATTACTGGTTTATATCATGCTTTCGTTCAAGGCACAGAATCCATCGCAAACAATCTGGCAATGAAGCAAGAAGACGTTCGGATAAAATGCCCTGCGATGGGTGGTAATTTTGGTACCCGTGGTGATACCTTGATTGCCGTAGCGTGCGGGTTGATGACGCAAAAAACTGGCAAGCCAATCCGCATGGTCTTCTCGCGTGAGGAGAGTATTTTAGGATCATGTAAAGCGCCATCTGTCGATATTCGATACAAAACTGGCGCTATGAAGGACGGGCGCATTATCGCAGTCGATGTTGAAGTTTTGCATGGTGCTGGCGGTTGGGCACCTTTCCTGATTGCTCAAACCACCAAGGGGCGCGAACTCTGTTTCTATGAAACCCTTGGCGCGTTACTTTCTCATGTAACTGGCCCCTATGAGATTGAAAACGTCCGTGGCCGCGCCTGGGATGTGCTGACAAATGGCCCTCGCTATGTGCCGCTTCGTGGAACAAATGCGAACTATCTTCCGCTTGCGTATGAATCTCAAGTTGATCTTGTGGCCGAAGCACTTGGCCTTGACCCCTTGGATGTACGGATGAAAAACGCAATTCGAATTGGATCTAAAACTCATTTTGGGCAAACGCTAAACGAACATGTCTCGATGGTCAAAGAGCTTGAGCTACTTAAGCCGCACTATGAGGCTGCCAAAATTCGATTGGAAGTGCGTCGTGCAAACGCTGAAAGCCCTTGGATGCCCGGATTGGGTATGGGGTCTGGTTGGCGAAACATTGGCTACTTGAAAACATCGATCACTGCTGGCGCAGAATTGACTGAGTCGGGCGAAGTTCATGTTATGGCAGGAACGGTTGAGCAAGGACAAGGGCCAACGACGCAATTCGCCCAGATCGCCGCAGACCAAATTGGTGTACCGATGTCAGAAATGAAAGTAACACTTGGTGATACGGATGCTGCTCCTTATCCAGTTCCAACTTTCAGCTCAATCTCGACTGTTGGAACTGGAAAAGCTGTTCAAATGGCAGCTGAAAAGCTAAAGGATAAATTGTTAGAGGGTGCCGCAGAGATGCTTCAATCGTCGAAAGACAATCTGAAAGTTAAGGGCAATAAGATTTTTGTTACGGCATTCCCTGATACAGCAGTTACCTTGACTGAGATAGCACAACATTTTGCAGATAATAACCAATCTAGCTTGTCTGAGGCAGAAATTCCATGGAGTGGTGAGGCGCCCACAATTCTTTATGGATATAATACTGGTTTAATGGAGCTGGACGTTAATACTGAAACTGGAGCTGTGCGTTTACTTAACCATGTTAATGTTTGTGACCCTGGGACGCGGATCAATCCTCAAGCTGTGGACGGCCAAATCGATGGAGCCATAGCATTTGGTGTTGGTTTCGCATTGTCCGAGAGGTTCCACCCTGATAATCCTGCTACACTTGAAGGTTATGGATTACCATCTACCAAAAGAATTCCGTCAAATGTGACTCGTCTCTATGTGGAAGATCCATTAGAACGTGGCCCGTTTGGCGCCAAAAGTATGGCTGAACATCCAGGAATTTCGCCCATTCCTGCAATCATAAATGGTATTGCAAATGCAACAGGCGCACGTGTCAGAGATATACCCGCAACACCCGATCGTGTGTTGCAAGCACTAATGAAAATCGCCGCGGAATAAATTAGCAGAAGCGCTCAGTAATGACGCAACAAAAAAGGAGAGAAGAATGACAAAGATACCAAAAGCAAAAGGTCTTACACGCCGTAAGGTGCTTACATCTGCAGCTGGTGCTGTGGCAGCATCGCAGGTGATTGGCACACCATTGTTGGCGCAAGGTAAACGCAAGCTACGTTACATTGCTTTCATCAACCGAAATACGGTCTGGGGCAAGCCTTATGATTTTCTTGCTGAAGAAGTCGCGCGCATTTCAAATGGTGAACTTGAGATTGAATATGCGGGTGGATCAGATGTTATTGGTGGTTTTGATGCCCCTGAAGCAGTTGCAAACGGTGTTTTTGATATGAGTCACTCTGCCAACTCTTACTTTGCTGGCGCCATGCCATCATCGATTTCATTAGCTAGTGGAAATGCTTCTCTTGAAGAGTTGAAATCAGGAGGTGTACTTGATGCATACGCTGATATCTTGATGAAACAGCGCGGTGTGAAAATGCTGGGCATGCCGTTAAGCGGCGTTGGTTATGTTCTTCAAGTTCGTGGCAAGCCGAGTGATCTGTCTTACTTTAAAGGCAAAAAAATTCGTTCGATACCACTTTATGACCCAATTCTTGAAGCATTGGGTGCTACCCCAGTTACAACGTCACCNGCTGAGGCTTATACTGCCATGGAACGCGGTGTTGTTGATGGTTTAGGTTGGCCGGACATTGGGCTGTTGGATTTTAAATTTTATGAGCAAGCCAAGTTTGTGATGTTGCCTGATTTCTATCAATTGCGCACTGTTACACTTATCAACCCAAACTCGTTCAACAGTTTACCAGAAGAACTACAAGGCGTCTTAACAGAAGCGTCTGCCTCTGCAGATTCAATCGGTGCTAAATGGGCAAAAGGAAAACGTGATGCAGAGCATGCCGAAATGGAAGCTGCTGGAGTTGAATTTGTCTCGCTTAGTGACGCAGAAGGTGCCCAGTTCCGCGCATTGACTGAAGAAAAATTATGGAACAAGGTGACATCGATAGCACCAGATGATGCAGCACGCCTGAAACCTCTGTTTGAGGCAGCTTCAGCGTAATTGATGAAAGAGCAATGGTGTGTCCGTTAATTGATGGTCACACTGTTTTTATAGTTTGGAGAAGGTTAGATAATGCTGAACACTATAATCGATGTGTTTGAGCGTATTACCCTTTGGATGGCCATTGTTGCTGCAGCTTTGACACTCGCGATGAGTGGATGGATTACATACGACGTTCTTACAAGATACTTTCTAGACTGGGCCTCTCCATGGGCCTTTGATCTATCAGAATATGCGCTTGTTTGGATCACCTTTCTTGGTGCGCCCTGGGTATTACTTCAAGATCGCCATGTTCGTATCGAACTGTTGGTTGATGTCTTGCCACGTTCGATACAGCGCGTCTTAGGCATAATAGTCAGTATTGTTGCGATTTGCGCCTGCTTGGTGCTTGCTTGGAAAACTGGAGTGGCCGCTTTGCAATATATCGAAGGTGATATCATGATGGCTCGCATCTGGCGAATTCCACGGATTTGGCCATATTGTATCATTCCAATTGGCAGCATGGTTATGGCCTTATCTTTTATATTGCGCCTGCGACTTTATCTTACAAATGACGATCCTGAAGCAGTTCTAACGACACGTGCCTCGGCTGGCCAAGAAACAGGTCATGAAAACTATGAGGAAATGAATTGATGGAATGGGTATCTGACCTCGTACTATTCTTTGGATTGTTGATTGCAATGATGCTTAGTGGTATGCCTGTTGCGTTTGGATTCATCACACTAAATATAATTGGACTATACCTCTACCTTGGCATTGGATCACTGTCGCTCTTGGCTACAAGTTCGTTCTCATCGATTGGTCAGTTTTCGTTGATTCCGATCCCACTTTTCATCTTGATGGGGGAACTCTTGCTTCGCACTGGCTTGGCAGGAAAAACTGTCGAGGCGGTGGATCAGTGGATTGGGCGCTTACCAGGGCGTCTATCTCTGTCGTCAGTAGGTGGTGGTACCCTTTTTGGGGCACTCAGTGGTGCAAGCATGGCATCTGTGGCGATGCTTGGATCAACTCTTGTCCCTGAAATGGCGAAGCGAGGCTATAAACCTGAGATGTCAGTAAGTTCGATCCTTGCAGGTGGTGGATTAGCCGTCTTAATTCCACCAAGCGCACTTGGTGTGTTGCTGGGTGCCTTGGCGAAAGTCTCTATTGCGGAGCTTCTACTGGCAGGTATCTTGCCAGGATTGTTATTGGCTACCTTATATTTCCTTTACTTTTCTTTTCGAGCTAAGCTTCAACCACATCTAGCACCACCTTACGATGCGCCCAGTACGACTATTGGCTTCAAGTTGTACACACTGCTCACAGTTTCACCGTTGTTGTTACTTATTATGGTGGTCACTGGTTTCATTTTCCTTGGGATAGCAACCCCATCAGAATCTGCTGCTATGGGCGTTATCGCAACTTTGGTCGTCGCCGCATGTTACCGCCGCCTTACTTGGGACGCTTTGAAGAAGGCACTAATGTCGACAATGACAACCTCAGCTATGATGCTATTGGTTATCGTAGGCTCCACTGGTTTCGGACAATTACTTGCCGCTAGTGGCGCTACCTCTTCACTTGTCACATGGGTTGGCGCTCTGGTCATTGCCCCGATCCTGCTCGTTATAGCCATGCAATGCATTGTGCTACTATTGGGCTGTTTTATTGATACAATCTCGATTATGCTGATCTCCATTCCTGTATTCATGCCGATAATTTTGGACCTTGGCATTGATCCGATTTGGTTTTGTATCTTAATCTTGGTACAGTTGGAGCTGGCTGGCATAACGCCTCCATTTGGTGTACTGTTATTCGTGATGAAAGGCGTGCAACAACATCTCAGAGTGTCCGAAATTTACCGTGCTGCGATGCCAATTGTGTTACTTCAAATCTTGTTGGTGGCTATCTTGATGATTTTCCCTCAGATTGTTACAATGCTTCCAGAGTTGATACGAAACTAAACCTAGCAGGAAACCCATGAGCCAAACGGATGAAAAACCAGCAATCCGACGAGATGCTGCAGCCACAAAGGCTCGTATCCTAAAAGCGGGACTGGCAGAGTTTGGATCTAAGGGCTACGGTGGTGCGCGGACAGAAACCATAGCTAAACGTGCAAAATGCAATATCCGAATGCTCTATCACTATTTTGGGGGTAAAGAAGGTCTCTATCTAGCGTGTTTGCAAAAGGTCTATCTCCATATTCGTGAAGAAGAACAAAAACTTAACCTGCATAATTCACCTCCTGTGGAGGCATTGGAAAAGTTGGTTTATTTTACGTTTGATCACATGCGTAAGAATCCCGATTTTGTTCATTTGGCCGGTGCAGAAAATACAATGAAGGGCAAATTTCTAAAAAAACTACCGTTAGTTGCTAAAGCGGCAACCAGTCTGATTGATGCCATACAAGACATACTCAAGCGCGGTGAAAAAGAGTGTGACTTTCATCCGGATATTGACGCTTTGCAACTTTACTTATCGGTTCTTTCACTTTCTTACTTACACTTATCAAACCGACATACACTTTCGATCAACTATGAACAGGATATGTCTGATACAGCGTGGTTGGATGCACGTAGAACCCACGTTACAGATATGATATTAAATTATTGTACTTCAAAAAACGGCATTGTCAGACAAACTTAACGTCCCATTGGTTGGTTCCTAATTTTATTGCTAGCCCATTTGCATAACCTGACGCTTGATCTACTTAGTCAGTCGACACCGCCATCTGCTTCCCCAGATTGCAAACTAGCCCATAATTGCGTGAATAACTGCGTTGTTTCAGTGAGATACGGGCATGCGTTTTGTGTGATGCATAGGTTGAGGCCTTGATATCACCGATTCTATAGTCTTTACTCAGACGCTCATTTGGCGAGGGTGGGTTTTCCCTGTTATTGGGAATTAACAGGGAATTTTGTTCTTGCTTAATATTTGACTGGATCACGATGTTTGCCTTCATTGTGCATCTGCCAATAGGCATCCATTATTCGTTTAGACAAATGTCCGATATTGCCGGAAGCAATTGGTTGATCGTCTATTCTTGTAACAGGCATGACGCCCCCGGCAGTCGAGGTTATGAAGACCTCGTCAGCGGTTTTAAGCTTGTCGACAGTAATGTCTTGTGCATGCCATCTAACTTCCAATTCTTCGCAAATGTCAAAAATAGTTTGCCGCGTAATTCCCAACAAGACACTTGCGTCGGGCGTTGAAACGACACCATTGTTGATCGAGAAAATATTGAAGCCCGGCCCTTCGGACACGTTGCCGTTGACATCAATCAGAATGGCTGTGTCCGCTCCTTTTTCGTAGGCAGCATAAAGCCCTTTCACCATGTCCAACCAATGGTAATTCTTGACGGTAGGATCAACAGAGCTTGGCGGAATGCGAACGACATCCGTGATCGCCAGATGCAAACCACATCCAACTGTTCTTTGTTGGCCACTGAACCGAACGGAATGGCAAAAGCTATGAAGCGATTTTCCGCATCTCTTGGATCCCGGCTGAAATTGGGTGACGTTCCTCTTGTGCAGATGAACTCGACATATGCGTTTTTGAGCTTGGACAAAGCCACGCAATTATGAAGAATTTCCATGATTTGCAATTTGTTGTAAGGAATTGACATATGCAAAGCGTCCATTCCATTGAAAAATCGATCCAAATGATCACCTAGCCTGAAAAATGCGCCGCCCCATACATGTGCAACGTCATAAGTCGCGTCTGAATGAAGAAACCCATAATCCAAAACGGACAATTTCGCCTCATGGATAGGTAGGTACTGCCCATCCATATAGGCAATGCCTGGAGGGTAACTGCGATGATCTGTGTGACGCGAAGATAATTTGGGCAATTTGCGCATGTTTCTAGTCTCATAAAAGTTGCAGATCAANAAATGATACACTAGCCTAACCATAAGTAAATGTCAGAACAGTNAGGTATGAACTTAATGAAGAAGCTTTTGGTGTGTATTATGTTNGTTTTGCTCGGCACACAGATNTCTGCTCAAGAAATTGATAAGGGCTATGAAGCCTATAATGATGGTGATTACGCTACAGCACTAAAAGAGTGGAAACCTTTAGCGGAACAAGGCTATGCGTTTGCGCAATACAATCTTGGAATTTTGTACGAATACGGTAATGGTGTCCCTAAAGACTACGCCGAAGCAGTAAAATGGTATAGACTGTCTGCTGAACAAGGCTATGCAATTAGCCAATACAGTCTTGGACTTATGCACAGCAATGGTTATGGCGTTCTTAAAGATAAAGCTGAAGCCGTAAAGTGGTGGCGATTATCTGCTGAACAAGGTTATGCTTATGCGCAAGGCATGCTTGGTATTATGTACGAGCTAGGTGAAGGCGTCCTAAAGGATAATATTATAGCACATATGTGGTATAATATTGCTTCAGGTAATGGGCATAAGAGTGCTGGAGATTGGAGAGATGGTCGTGCGAGTTTTATGAGTGCTTCTGATATCAAGAAAGCAACAGATATGGCTAATAAATGTATGGAGAGTGATTATAAGAAGTGTGGATACTAATCCTAGATTGATAAA
>JGI20151J14362_10002773_pt1 | contig 12214 bp, 9 predicted proteins | sample COG_01_FD_14362 | JGI IMG/M metagenome (IMG submission 14362) | reverse complement strand
GTCCAAAGTGCTCTTACTATTTTTATTTTAGATATGCTCACAATATATATCCATTTCTAGTTGTGTATCCATATAATCATTAAATCTTTTTTGAATTTTAGATACTTTACTTTCGTTTTTTAATGCCCTATTAGATACACCATAAGTACAAGTAGGTTGATATGTTTTAATGTATTCATCTAATGTACAATCTGCATATAGAAAAGTTGCATGTTCTTCAACACACCCCTCTATATTATTATCAACTGCAATTTTAATTAGTTTTTCTCCTAAAGTTATATCTCTACTATATACAAATCCAAAATTAGGGCTTACTAATCCATTTTCCCATTTCCAATGCCATTTTAAAAATCCTTTAGTAATAATTCTTAAATGGTTTTCTATTTGATTGTGTTCATCAGGATTATTAAATACAGGATGGTCTTTAGGTATTGACTCATATAATGCATCATAACAATCTTCATGTTGAATATATAATGGTATTTGTATAGGTTTTTTACGTAATTCAGTAATAAATTCTTTATTAAGGGGCCTTAATATATAACAGTCCCAATCTAACATTATTACTTCACCAAATTCTTTTAATGCTAAATCTAAAGCTATTAATTTTCTTTCATATATTAATTCTAGTACTTCATAAGCAAAAGGTGATGTTTCTTCTTCTACATAACGAGTTTCAAAACCACGTTTTTTTAACATTTTTTCATTATCTCTACCCCAAACATATACAATTTCATTTGGATGTAAAGGAGTTGGGGGAATTTCTCTATAAGTATGATCACGAAAACCCCATAAAGATCTAATTATTTTTATTGTACTCATCCCAATATTTATTAAATCGTTCATTATATAAATGTTCACCATACCCCCTACCAATTACTAATTGAAACCAATAGTTTGTTAAGTCGTTATATTTAGTTGGGTTTTGATTATATCCTATTTTATCTAACCAAACATGACTAAAGTTTGTTTCTTTATCTAAGTCTGGGTTTTCTGGTAGGTACCACTTTTCAGCTTTACCTTTATATCTTTTATCATCTAATGTTGTATTGTGGTGAGATAAAGATATTTTATTAGTTAAAGTATTAACTTTATAATCATTTTCTCTAATAAGATGACCTAGGATACCTTGATCTGTAAATAACCAAAACCACTCTGGTATGTCTTCGCCATTAGTTGTTACTAATTTTTTATGCCATTGGTGATATTCTTTTATTATATCTGGGTTATTAAATTGTAAGTAAGAAGTATTTGGTGACCAATCATTTTCATCATAATCTTTAGGCCATTCTATATGTTTAATTTCTTTATCCCATTTTTCTTTATTAAAGTAATAATACCCTCTACCTATTTCCCAATGAGCTATAGTTAAATCATTTTCATAAGTATACTCAGGTAATGGTTGACTGACTATCATATCCTGATCTAGGAATACAAAAGGTTCTGATTGGTTTGCTAAACATTTAATTTTACCACTAGTCCAAAAATAGGCAGCATCTACATTCCCTTTAGAATAACCATTTAAAAAATTAACATCAACTTCATCATATAAACCTAATATACCTAAAGATTGATAATAATTAGCTCCAACAGTGTCAGTATATAATTTAACAGGACCATTAAATTGCTTCCATTCTACTATAGAAGCCATAGTATACATTATTTGAAAGTCTGTTAGTTCATAAGTTTCGGAAGTAGAATTCTTCATTATTTCAAAACCATGACCTCTTAGTCTTTTTCTTTCAAAATATGGTTTAGTCCAATTTACGTGAATTCCTTTCATCTGTTTTAAAATATATTATACTAACCTCATAATGGACTACACCATTAGGGGTTTTAAAATTTCTTCTACTAACATAATCTATAGGCATATTTTTATTTGTATAGAAGTACTGAACAGCACTAAATCTATCAGGTTGAGTAGCACTATCAAATCCAATTTTATTATTCATTCTATGTACTGACTCACATATATCATTAATTATTTTTTGATTATATTTACCTTGGGACTGTTGAATTAAACTTATTTTTGAACATAATGTATCAAAGCCTCCAAAATCTAGATTAGTATCAGCAGCAAATTTTAAGGGGTAATAACTATCAAACAGTTTATGTGCTGATTCTCTGTGGATTTGATATGCATGAGCTGAAAATTCGTTATCTGTTGCGTTTTTTAATAGTTCTGAATATTCTGTTTGTTCACCCTTAATATATTGTGTTCTTTGTTTACCCCAAAGTACTATATCAGCCTTACTTTCTTTAATTTGTTTTTTAAATTTATCAAACTCACCAGATAGACAATATATAAAAAAATCATCATCGAAAATTACGTCATCTTCTAATATTAAACATGTTTTATTTTTTGAATTTAAAAAAGTATCTACTGCTTTTCTATGTGACATAGCACAAGCTATAATATTATATGTAAGTATTCCTTGGGGGTCTACCCAATATTTATTTAATATACCTTTTGAAATTAATTGAGGAATTGGAGGTAAGTCATCACCATGTATTGCTTCTATAAACTCATAATTCAAAATATTATACTTAGCAAACATTTGAATCATGTCCTCTTTTCTTTCTTTATGTTTTTTTAAGTTGATTACATAAATTTTATCAACTCCTAAATCTAAATTTAAATTATATTTCATTTATATATTTTCTTAAACCATTATAAAAATCATCATAATCTACTAATTTACCTGCTATAATACAACGTCGCAAATAATTTATTTCTCTTTGATATTCTTTGCTACCTACATGGTAATATCTTTCTTTTAAATAAGTTTCTTCAACCCCATAGTGTTTATAATATAATGAACATTCTTTACTATTCCAAATACCTTGGTCAGCTTTAACTTCGTCTTCTAATGACCGATAAGCAGGTTTAGTACAATCCCATACTAAATTACATAAAGTTTCGTGTGGAATTTTATCTTTAACTAACCATTGTTTTAACATTAGCTGTTCAGATAATATCATATGGTTAGTACTTATTTCCCATTTTTTTAAATTAGGTAATTTTTTATGTATTTTTGATAATATTCTATGATTATTTAATACTTTTTTACCATACTTATTTGCAAATTCTGGATCTGGTAGATAAAATAGTGATACATTCGCTGCTCTATCTACAACCCTTTCAAATGGGATTTGTTTAGCATATGGATCCCAAGTTGGAGGGTACCAATTACTTTCTATTTCATCATAGGAATATAGAACGTTAGTATTTAAATGTTCATCTATATTTTTTCTTATTAAAAAATCATGGTCTATTATAACAAGTGGTATTTTTGTTTCACTTATTATTTTAGTTTTACATCCAGACCAAAATATTTCTCTGTTGATATCATCGGGGTAATCTAATTTTCGTACATCGTGCCATAAATTAAATATTTTTAGTTTATTTAACGTATCATACGTCAAATCATCGCAATAAATCACAGTATAGTGTTCAGGATGATATTTTCTCCATAATGAAATGGACGCTACTAAAAGTGTAAGTTGTAATTTGCTATAAAATAGCATGTCATTTTTGACATTTTCTAAAACCCATATTACTTCCATAAAAACCTTTTTTAATTTAAATTTAAGCTTTAAAAATACAATGTAGTGTAGTTAAATCCTTCATATTAACATTATCATAATATAAATTAAAGGATGCATTAGTTGATAATACAGTTCCAGTAACACTATTAGCTCTCCAAGCTGAAAATATATTTGGGTATGATACGAATGCATCTAATTGTATATAATCAACACCTACTGCTCCACTATTATAAGAATTAGTTGAACCTCCTGCTACATTTCCATTTCTAATACCTGATATAGTTCCACTCCCACCAATGGATGTTAAATAAGCTTGTCTTCCTCCACTTGATGGTCCTACAAACCATGGAGATGTAATTCTTGCTGTTCCTTTTGAAGTATCATTTACTTGTAGTCCAAAATAATATCTATATCTTTTATACCAAAGTCCTACTCCAAAGTATGTTCCTGCAATTGAACTGTTATTATACTGATCAGGAGTTGCTGTTATTGCATTAGTAGTAGGTTGTGTTGCTGTAGGAGGTAATACGTTTCCATTATAAAAAGCACGAAACATTTTACAAAAAGAATGTTCTGTTGGGGCTGGCCATCCTGTTTTAACTTGCCAGCAGTTATTATACATTCCACTTGTTCTTTTTGAAAGAGTTGAATTTGGAATATCTGTGTTGGCTATTAACCCTGAACCTGATGCTGCTATTGCAGAAAAAGAAGGGTAACCGGCCATACTATTTTGATAGTTACTGACGACAGTTACTAAATTTGAACCTGATATAATTACATTATCTGCTCCCATTAGATAACTTTTTAAAGATAACATCTGTTTTAGAGTAATCTACTAATAAGTATCCTTCAGAATTAACAATTGTAGCCTGAGGTACTTCTTGAGCAATTACACCCTCAAATAAACCATAACCATGTTTCCCTGGGTATTTATAATTCCAAGTATATATATTAATGCCTGATTTTGATTTACCTACTTGTCTAATATTTGTTTTTAACCTCTTATCTGAGGACGCGAAGAAGGTTGCCCAAAAATGTTGAACAGCACCATTCATAATGTTTGTTGAAGTGTGGTATACATTAGTTGCTGCTACAGTATTCCAAACTGCTCCACTTACAGTGTTATATCTCCAACTCATAAAACCATAACCGTAAGCAGGAAGAGCTTTTATTGATATATAAGTTTGATCATTAGACATACAATTCAAGAGATATCCTGGTATAAAAGATGTTGATGTACCACCTTGTTGCATAGGACTACCAGAAGTAACACCTCCTTGAGAGGTTGTTGGTGAATTTACACTAAAATAAAATCTTCTATCTTCATATCTAACAAAAGATGTTGATAAATTTGATTGGGAATTCGAATTCTTACCATTCATATTATAAACAAATGGAGGAGCATTTAAAGCCCCAGCTGTGGTATAAGTATTTAACCAAGCACATAAACTATGATTAGAATTACCACCAGTCCAACCTGTATTACTTACAAAGTAAGTATTATACATTCCATAGCAAGAACTTAAACTTGATCCTACTGGTATATTATATGTTGCATATTGCGAAGTATCCCATCCCATATTATAGTACGTCTGTTATGCTATCAACCCCAAAAATACCAGCATAGTGGTCTTTAACTCTAGAGTAAGCATATTCAAATACACTACCTGTTACATGGTTAGGATGAAAGACTGATTTAGTAACTACTTCACTTCCGGTAGTTACTGATTCTATTGATTCTGTTCTTGTTGATATGATTTCATTTCCATCAGCATCAAAATCAACATAATCAATTTCTTTATCTACAAATGAAGATGAATATGTTATTACATTGACATCTACACTTTGTGTTACAGAAAAATATTGAACACTATTGATAAAATGCTGTGCATTACCTATTGACATTGATGGTGGTAAAATACCTGATGCATCATTTGTTTGTAAATCTTCAATATATTGTGGAATTGCTAATCTAGCTGACTCAGGAGATGTATAAATGTTAGAAAATGTTCTCAACATTCCTGAGTGTTTTTCTAGTTTATAATCTTCAATTCTTACATATATTTCATCGGTACTTATACCATTTTCAAATTCTATGTCCCTTGTAACTTTAAATCCCATTATTTTTTATTTAAATTATCTACTTTATTATTTAATTCTTTAATAGCTGATATTAATACTGCTACTAATTTTTCATATTTAACTGCTAAATATCCATCTTGTCTTTGTTCAACTAATTCTGGATAGTACTTTTGAATCTCTTGTGCACTAACTCCCACATCATGTCCTTTATAAATTGCTTGGTTACTATTCCAATCGAATTCATATCCATTTAAATTAGTTACATTTTCTAATGCACCTTGTAATGGTGTCATATTATCTTTTAATCTTTCATCTGAAGAATAATATGCAACAACATCACTCGTTGATCTTACTAATCCAAATAGAACTGTTGAGTTAGTATTAACATATTGGTTCATTGCAGTAGCATAGACATTTGATGTACCTGTTGATCCTGTTGTACCTTGTGGTCCTGTAGAACCTCCACCACCTTGAGCACCTGTTGCTCCTTGTGGACCTCCACTACCAGTTGAACCAGTTTGTCCTTTTTGTCCTTTCTGACCTTTAGCACCAGTACTACCGCCACCACCTTGAGCACCTGTAGCACCTTGAGGTCCTGTAGCACCACCGCCACCTTGAGCACCTGTTGCTCCTTGTGCACCGCCACCACCAGTATTACCTGTTTGTCCTTTTTGTCCTTTCTGTCCTTTAGCACCTTGACCACCTTGGCCACCTTGAGCACCTGTAGCACCTTGAGGTCCTGTAGCACCACCGCCACCTTGAGCACCTGTTGTACCTTGTGGTCCTGTTGGTCCAGTATTACCTGTTTGTCCTTTCTGTCCTTTAGCACCTTGAGCACCACCGCCACCTTGAGCACCTGTTGCTCCTTGTGGACCTGTAGCACCTCCGCCACCTTGAGCTCCTGTCTGTCCTTTCTGTCCTTTAGCACCTTGAGCACCACCGCCACCTTGAGCACCTGTTGCTCCTTGTGGTCCTGTTGGTCCTGTAGCACCTCCGCCACCTTGAGCACCTGTTTGTCCTTTTTGTCCTTTAGCACCTTGTGCTCCTGTTCCACCTTGTGCACCCGTTGTACCTTGTGGTCCTGTTGATCCAGTAGGACCAGTATTACCTGTTTGTCCTTTTTGTCCTTTAGCACCTGCTGGTCCTGTTCCACCTTGTGGACCTGTTCCACCTTGTGGTCCTGTTGAACCAGTAGCTCCTTTTTGTCCTGTAGTACCTTGAGCACCACCGCCACCTTGAGCACCAGTAGCACCTTTTGCACCTGTTGGTCCTGTTCCACCTTGTGGACCTGTTCCACCTTGTGGTCCAGTAGCACCTTTAGCACCTTGTGGTCCTGTTCCACCTTGTGGTCCAGTAGCACCAGTTGTACCTTGTGGTCCTGTTGGTCCTGTTCCTCCAGTATTACCTGTTTGTCCTTTTTGTCCTTTTTGACCAGTAGTTCCTTGTGAACCTTGTGATCCAGTTGAACCTGTAGTACCTGTTGTACCTTGTGAACCTTGTGGTCCTGTTGAACCAGTAGCTCCTTTTTGTCCTGTTCCACCTTGAGGACCAGTATTACCTTTAGCACCTTGAGGTCCAGTTGGTCCAGTTATACCTTTAGCACCTTGAGCACCTGTTGTACCTTGTGGTCCTGTTGAACCAGTAGCACCTGTTTGTCCTTTTTGTCCTTTATCTCCTTGATCACCTACTACTGCAAATGATGCTATAATATCTTCGTTGTTTGAGAATGGTGCTGTTGCTGAAAATGCTTCATTAAATATTACTAAATTCCACCAATCTCCTTGATCTGTTAATTCATCTATAGCAAACAATAAGAATTGTGTTGCATCTGTTCTATTTGAAATTCTAACATGACCTTTAACTGCTGATGTTGAAGCATCAATTGATTCTAAGAATGACTGAATATCATTACCATCATCATCTGTTGCGTCTATATATAATGCTGTAGCAGCATTTTGTGTTCCATTATTTAATCTTAATTTACCTGTTCCAGGATCTGTTCCTGATGTTGATGTTGAAAATGTATAGTCGAATGTAGCACCACCAAATGAACCATCTGTTCCTTGAGCACCACCTTCACCTTTTTGTCCTTTAGCACCTGTTGGTCCTGTTCCACCTTGTGGACCTGTTCCACCTTGTGGACCTGTTGGACCTGTAATACCTTTAGCACCTTGTGGTCCTGTAGCACCTATTTCTCCTTTTTGTCCTTTATCTCCTTCTGGACCTGTTGATCCTGTTGTACCCTGAGTACCTGTTGTACCAGTTTGACCTTTTGCACCTTGTGCACCTGTAGTACCTGTTGTTCCTTGTGTTCCTGTTCCTCCAGTTGGGCCTGTTAATCCAGTTGATCCTTTTTGTCCTGTTGCACCTTGTGAACCTGTTGGTCCTGTTGGTCCTGTAATACCTTTAGCACCCTGAGGTCCTGTCCCTCCAGTTGCACCTTGTGCTCCTGTTGGACCTGTTAAACCATTAGCACCAGTTGTACCTTGTGTTCCAGTTGTACCTTGTGTTCCAGTTGGACCAACTGCTCCTTTAGCACCTTGTGCACCTGTAGTACCAGTTGTTCCTTGTGTACCTTGTGAACCTTGAGCTCCAGTTTCACCTTTAGCACCTGTTGGTCCTGTTGGTCCTGTAATACCCTTAGCACCCTGAGGTCCTGTTGCACCTATTTCTCCTTTTTGTCCTTTAGCACCTATTGTACCTTGTGATCCTGTTCCTCCAGTTGGGCCTGTAATACCCTTAGCACCCTGAGGTCCTGTTGATCCTGTTGGTCCAGTAATACCTTTTTCACCTACTTCACCTTTAGGACCTGTTGGTCCATCATTACCAGTTGTACCTTGTGATCCGGTTGAACCAGTAGCTCCTTTTTGTCCAGTTATACCTTGTGTTCCAGTTGTACCTTGATTACCTATATCTCCTTGATCACCGGTTGCACCTTTAGCACCTGTTGGTCCTGTTGAACCTGTAGTACCTTGTGAACCTTGAGGTCCGGTTGAACCCGTATCACCTTTTTGTCCTGTAGTACCAGTTGTACCTTGTGGTCCTGTTCCTCCAGTTGCTCCAGTTGCTCCAGTTTCTCCTTTTGCACCTGTATTACCTGTTGTACCTGTTGCACCTTGTGTTCCAATTGTTCCTTGTGAACCTGTTGGACCTAATGTACCAGTTGTACCTTGTGAGCCTGTTGGGCCTGTATTTCCTTGTGGTCCTGTAGATCCAGTAGCACCTTTAGCACCACCTACACCTTGAGGTCCTACATCTCCTTGTACACCTTTAGCACCAATTGAACCCTGCACACCAGTTACACCTTGTCCACCTTGTGGTCCAGTAATACCTATAGCACCTTGAGCACCTGTAGGTCCTATTGCACCTTTATCTCCTTGTAAATCTAAATCTGTTCTATAGAATGTACTACCGTCATCATTTACTACTACTACTTTATTATCTAGAGTGGTACCTGCTGATATTCCTCCTATTTGTACTTTACTACCTGTTATTGTTCTTGATAATATTGCATCACTACCTGAAAAGTATGCATGTGAAGCTCCGTCATCCCCAATTAATAAATTACCTGTTACATTTAAACTACCTGCTGGAAACCATCTTAATTTATCTTGATTATCCTTAAAGATTGGTGAGTTATTTCCACCACCGGATGTATCTATAAAAGGGATTGGATAAGATCTTGCAGGTACTGAACCTGATCCTGTTGGGAGTATTGTATAACTCTGTGCGTCTAAATTGCTTATTTCAGCATTACTTCCTGAAACTATTACTTTTTTCCAATTTGGCATGTCAATATTTTTTTATTATGGTTGGTTACTCAATGAGCCCACTTCCGTTATGGCCTATAATATAGTCATACATATGAGCAATATACGGAAAAAATAAAGGGAAAACAAACGTTATTAAAAACAAGGACTAGTATTATAAGCCATAGGTGATGAAGTTACAATTGGAAGATATCCATTTTGATTCACCATAACATAAATTAATACTTTTGCTGGCATACCAGCATTTTGACAACCTGTGTTAGTTGCTGCTACATACCAACCTTGTGTCATTGTGTACGAATCAAGAGAATTTTCAGGATATTCACCCCATGGTGATAAATTCGTCCCCGTAGGTTGTCCTGGGTTACCTGAGAAAATCGTATCCCCATAACCTGGACATCCATTATTTCTTTGTGAATTAAAATAATATGTTGTATCTGGTGTTATACTGGATGTAAGACCACAATCAACTTGTCTTGGACTAAGTCCTGCTGACGCAACATATTTCATTAATATTTCTTTCCATACATAGGTGTTAGTTATACCTGTTATTACACCTGCATTACTTCCTGTGAATACAACTTCATTCCAAAGTTGATCAACAAAAAAACCACTAGTAGTAGATTTATAATAAGCTGAATATCCAGGAACTTGAGAGTTGTTTTGACCATTACTATTATTATATGACGTACCCATTGTTCCTGGCCTTGGGACTATTGAATTATTATTAATATTTAATTTACCTAGATTATTACCACCTACGCCAACAAGAGTTGCTGGGTTTGATAAATTTGGGTCTTGATAAAGTGTATCTCCAACTGCTAAATTAGATGAAGCTCCAATGGATGCATCATGAAATACTGTTTCATTTGAATATCCAAAATGATTCCAAGGAAAAGTAATCGAAGGATTATTATTACTATAAGACCCATAGTTAGCACAATCATTAGGTCCCTTTTTTGAAGATAAACCAACCATTGTTTCATAACCACCTCCTGGACAAGTTAATTCCGACAAACTCCAACCTGTATTTCCAGTTCCCCAAACTCTTAATTCGATAATTTCTGGAAATTGTGCATCTTTATAAAATTGTAGTTTTATATTTCCATCCCAAGATTTTGCAGTTGAAGAAGGATAATCTGCTACTACTCCTATTTGTTTATAAGATGATGCTAGACATCCTGATTCTGGGTCTGCTAAAGGAGAAGATTGTGCATTTTCATAAGTTCCTTGACTCGGGGCATTCCCTCCAGTTCCTGAAGGTGTTTGACCTGAATTGTCATTTCTGTCATATAGCGAACCTGTTGGTGCTATATTATATACTATTCTATCATCACCACCATCACTTCCTCCTTCCCATAAACAAGCTGTTGATGGGTATGGATTAATATTAGGGTAGATTGTATTACCTGTTGAATTAAATGTTTGAGTTTGGTCATTCCAATTATTTTCTTGAAACCCATTTTGTAGAGATGTTTGTAATCTTGATATTTCAGCACTAGGATTAGATCCTAATCCATCTCCAACAAATAATGAATCAGCAACAATTTGATTATTCCATATTATTTGAAATCTATCTATTACCGTTGCTGAATTCCATGTAGTATCAACAAAACCAATACCTTCACCTACAGTAATAGCTCTAAAATTAAAATTTCCTGTTCCTCCACTAGCAGCAAGTGAACCACCATCACATGGTATAATTCCTGGGTCTGTTGTTTCTATTTTTAATGAGGGTAACCCCAACATTATTCTAAAGAAATTTACTGTAGCCATTTATTTTTGTTTTAATTGGTCTATTTCTATTTTTAATTCTTTAATAGCTTCAATTAATACACCTACAAGTTTTTCATATTTTACTTGTTTATAACCTTCACTACTTTCTCTCACTAAGGATGGGAAAACTTCTTCAATTTCTTGAGCTATTACTCCTACATCATGTCCTGAGTATGTTGTTTGATTTTCATTCCAATCAAATTCTACACCACTAAGTTGTTTTACTTTTTCTACGGCATTTGAAATTGGTAGAATATTATCTTTTAATTTTTCATCTGATGATGCGAATGCTATTATATCATCACTTGCTCTAATTATTCCTGTTACTTGTAAAGTACTTCCATTAAAGGTCATATTATTTTCACCTTGTATTGTACCTGTATTTCCTGTAGCTGTTAATACATTATTATTAGTGTTAGCATTAATTGTTATAGTATCACCTGCTGCTGTACTTGAACCTACTGTTATATAGAATCTACTTCCATTATAATAAACACCTAAAACATCAACTGCACCTGCTGGAGATGATGGTGTATAACCTGTTGTTCCTAAAAATGTATGTGGGTCTGAGAATGTTAAATTATGTCCTCCAGTACCATCTTGAGTAACTACTAAAACACCTGTATCACCAGTAATCCAATTTTGGAAATCTAATGATTTATCATTATTTAATGTTAAAGAAGCATTTGAGCCTGCTATTACACTCCATACTACGTTTGATGACCCGTTTGATAATGCTTGTTGATCAATTTGTAAATTACCTTGTAAGTGTTGTGTATCTCCATCAAAAGTAAATTTAGCTGAACCTGATATTATACCTGTTGAGCCAATAGATGTCATAATATTATTATCAATATTACCTTGTATTGCTGCTCCGTCTACACCAGTATCTCCTTTTGCACCAGGTCCTCCTTTGTCACCGTTGCCGCCTTTTGCACCAGGTCCTCCTTTGTCACCAGCACCACCTTTGTCTCCAGGTCCTCCTTTATCTCCTTTGTCACCAGCACCACCTTTTGCACCAGCAGCACCTTTGGCTC
>JGI20151J14362_10002769_pt1 | contig 12234 bp, 9 predicted proteins | sample COG_01_FD_14362 | JGI IMG/M metagenome (IMG submission 14362) | reverse complement strand
AAAATGAATTGATTGGCAGATTTTTTACCATTTCAACATAAGCTTTTAATGAGTTTTTTGTTTTTGCATGATCTTCACTAGAAAGATTTAATGAGGATAAAATTTCATCAATGGTTTGTTTTTTGTATTCTAGATCTTTCAAATAATAACTATTTTTTTCTAAAAGTAATTCAAAGGGGGATAAATCTAAATTAGTTACCTGTTTCTCAGACGTTGGTTCGAAATAATCAAATATATCTTCCGCGGTGTTTGACAGTTTAAGAGCTTCTTCTGCTAAATTATCTATAAACCTTTTTGATGTTTTGGTTGGTATATTTGAATTTCCCGCTAGGATATCTGCTGTCGATCTAATCGTTGTGATGTTTGACAATAGTAAATGCATAGCTTCTGCAAAATAAGGATCGTGTTTTAATTGATCCGATAGAATGGTAAATTCTTCATCTCTAATATTTATTTGATCACTTTGTCTGGCAATTAATCTTGCAAAACCAGGGAATCGTGCAGCGAATTCCTCTATTCTATTAGTTTCTGTGTTGATTTGTTTGTTACGGATTGCAGCAGATTTTAATCGATTAATAAGTGATTGATTCATACCATCAGACAGCTCTGAAGGCTCTACTGACAACGCTCTTGCAATAGTGTTTAATGTTTTGCCAGCGATTCCTCTTCGGTTGTGTTCAATTAAATTTAAATAAGATGCAGAGATACCTGCAATTTTTGCCAAATCCTTTTGTGTAAGCTTTAGGGCTTTTCTATTTTCTCTAATTCGGGTTCCAAGTAGAGCGCCTACCATAATTTAAGACCTTAATTTAAAACGTTTAAATAAGTATATTGTAAATTTATTTACAAATAAAGTCAAAAAAAAATAAAAAGATTTACAATAATATCGTTAATTTACAATGAGTTGTTGTAATAATTACATTTACTCTTATTATTCAAAAGTCTAAAGACACTGACGTAAGTTGCGAGGAGGCAGCCTACGTGCAGAACTAGGGAGGAAATCTATGTCTAAGTTTACAAGACGTGGGCTTATCAAGACCAGTGCTACGGTTGGCGCTGGCTTAGCGATGCCTACTTTCATCACAAGTCCTTTGGCTGCATATACAAATGCACCTACAGGCGGTTCAGTAACTCTGGGCTTCAATGTTCCACAATCTGGTCCATATGCGGACGAGGGTGCGGATGAATTACGTGCCTACAAACTTGCAGTCGAGCATTTAAATGGTGGTGGTGACGGCGGAATGATGAATACATTCTCGTCTAAAGCACTCACAGGTAATGGTATTCTGGGTAAGAAAGTTGAATATGTAACTGGCGATACTCAAACCAAATCTGATGCGGCGCGTGCTTCAGCAAAATCCATGATTGAAAAAGACGGTGCAGTAATGATTACTGGTGGTTCATCTTCAGGTGTGGCTATTGCTGTTCAGGGTCTCTGTCAAGAAGCAGGCGTTATCTTTATGGCTGGTTTGACACACTCAAACGATACAACCGGTAAAGATAAAAAAGCTAATGGCTTTCGTCATTTCTTCAACGGATATATGTCAGGAGCTGCATTAGCACCTGTTTTAGAAGCTCGTTATGGTAATGATCGTAATGCATATCACTTGACTGCGGATTATACTTGGGGTTGGACACAACAAGAGTCTATCCAAGCAGCCACAGAAGCAAAAGGTTGGAATACAGTTAATAACGTATTAACACCATTAGCTACAACAGATTTCTCATCTTATGTTGCTCCAGTATTAAATTCTGGCGCTGATGTTCTAGTGCTTAACCACTACGGCGGAAACATGATCAATTCATTAACATCTGCTGTTCAATTTGGGTTAAGAGATAAAGTTATAAACAACAAAAACTTTGAAATTGTTGTGCCACTATATTCTCGTCTAATGGCACGTGGTGCTGGTGAAAATGTTAAAGGTATCTTCGGTTCTACTAACTGGCATTGGTCACTTACAGATGAAGGTACAAAAGCATTTGTTAAATCATTTGGTACAAAATATGGCTTCCCACCATCTCAGGCAGCTCATACTACATACGTTCAAACATTATTATATGCAGATGCATGTGAACGTTCTGGTACATTCAATCCATGTGGTGTTGCTGAAGCTCTGGAAGGCTTTAAATTTGATGGCATGGGTAATGGTCCGACAGAATATCGCGCGGAAGATCACCAATGCTTCAAAGATGTGTTAGTTGTGAAGGGTAAAGAAAACCCAACATCAGAATTCGATGTCCTCGAAGTTGTAGAAATCACACCTCGTAGTCAAGTTGAGTATGCTGTTGATCACCCAATGTTTGCGGGTGGTGCTTTAGGTAAATGTAACCCAGGCGCATAAATAATTTATAAATGAAATTTTAGGCTGCAGTGTTTTCACTGTGGCCTATTTAAAAAGTTAAGTTAAACTAGCTAAGTAAATAAAGTTTGGACGAAACATGGATGCAATTCTTTTACAAATACTAAATGGGCTTGATAAAGGCAGTGCATATGCCTTGATTGCGTTAGGGCTAACCTTAATTTTTGGAACGTTAGGAGTAGTAAATTTTGCTCACGGTGCATTATTTATGCTTGGTGCTTTCTGTGCAGTATCGTTACAAAAATTAATTGCAATATCAAAAGTAACGATTGATCCATCGCAAGTAGATTTTTTAGGAAATCCTCTTAAGGTCAAAACACCTTATGTTATTGAATGGTTTGGACCAAATATTGGTAGTGCAATTATTGATTGGAATGTTCCTTTGGCAATATTAGTTGCAATACCAATCATGCTATTAATTGGTTACGTCATGGAGAGAGGCTTAATAAAGCACTTTTACAAACGCCCCCACGCTGATCAAATATTGGTAACATTTGGTTTAGCTATAGTAATTCAAGAACTTGTAAAAGCTAACTTTGGAGCAAATCCAATACCAACTCCTGCACCTGATCAATTTGTTGGTTCATTTAATGTAGGTGCATTGATTGGCCTTGATGCAAGTTATCCATACTGGCGATTAATTTATTTTGGATTTTCTGCATTAATAATTAGCGCGGTATTTGCTTTTTTAAGATTTACAACATTTGGAATGGTAGTCAGAGCTGGAATGGCTGATCGTGAAACTGTTGGGCTTTTGGGTATCAATATTGATCGAAGGTTCACAATAATGTTTGGTATTGCTGCTGCTGTGGCTGGATTGGCTGGTGTAATGTACACACCCATTAATTCCCCAAATTATCATATGGGAATGGATTTCCTAGTTCTATCATTTGTTGTTGTTGTTGTTGGAGGAATGGGTTCTTTGCCGGGTGCTGTCTCTGCAGGGTTCCTTTTAGGAATACTAGAGAGTTTTGCCTCAATGAACGAAGTCAAAGGTTTCTTTGAGATGCTTTACCTTCCCTCTATTGACCAAATTATAATTTACCTTGTCGCTATTATTGTACTGCTAACTAGGCCTCGTGGTCTAATGGGCAAAGCTGGCGTGATGGAGGAATAAAATGAATACTATTTCAAAAGCGGATATGAGAACTCTATTTTTTGTAGCTATAATAGCATTATTGGCACCTTTTATACTAAACCCATTTCCAACAGATTCTGGCTTAGCACAATTTAATGCTGGTTATCCTGATTTAATGCAGCGGTTTGCTATATATGGAATTCTAGCAATTGGTTTTAATATCCTATTCGGACTAACAGGTTATCTTTCCTTTGGGCATGCTGCATTCTTAGGTGTTGGTTCTTATTCTGCCGTTTGGATGTTCAAATTACTTTCAATGAATATTATTCCAGCACTCATATTATCAGTTATTGTAGCTGGTCTGTTTTCATTACTTATTGGTTTCATTTCTTTACGTAGATCTGGTATTTATTTTTCAATTTTGACATTAGCATTTGCCCAAATGAGTTTTGCCTTAGCCTATTCTGTACTAACACCATTAACTAATGGTGAAACAGGATTACAAATAACTTTAAATGATCCTCGTATTTTGGCTGCCGAAAATGTGTCAGGGAACTTGCCTGTAACTTCTTTGTTTGGTTTAGAGATGAGAGATACTTGGGTAATGCAGATTGGCGCATGGGATTTTCAATTTAATATTGGTACTATATTTGTGCTATATTCTTGCTAATAGCATTTTATTTATCGATACGTATTTTTCGTTCGCCTTTTGGCATGATGTTGAGAGCAGTTAAAACTAATCAAAACCGTCTTAATTACACCGGAATAAATACTAGACCATATACTCTAGCTGCATTTGTGATTTCTGGAATGTATGCAGGACTAGCAGGGGGCTTAATGGCATCAATGGATCCTTTAGCTGGAGCAGAACGCATGCAATGGACTGCTTCTGGTGAGATAGTTTTAATGACGATACTTGGTGGAACAGGAACTTTATTAGGCCCTGTTATGGGCGCAGGTTTTATCAAATACTTTGAAAATATATTTTCAAAGATCAATGACACAGTTCTACATGGTTGGTTTGCCTGGATGCCTGATGGGTTGGAAAACATTATAGTTTGGGTGCTACATTTATTTACGGGTAAAGGATGGCATCTAACATTAGGCATTATGTTTATGTTGATAGTGATTTTTCTACCAGGTGGATTAATGGAAGGAATGTCACGGATTGGCAATTGGTGGAAACGACGCAAAGGTGGGGATGAAACATCATCAACTTCCACTACTTCAGCTGCAGAATAGGAGTGCCAAATGGGAATTCTTGAAGTCCAAAATGTTAATAAAAGTTTTGGAGGTTTAAAAGCCTTACACAATGTGAATTTAGATATTGAAGAAGGCAAAATTCATGCAATAATTGGTCCTAATGGTGCTGGAAAATCTACACTTTTAAACTGTTTTGTTGGTAAGCTAATCCCCGATACAGGAACTGTTATGTTTAATGGACAGTCATTGTTGGGTATTAAACCTCATGAAATAAACCAACTTGGTGTTAGTCGTGTTTTTCAAACACCTGAAATATTTTCAGAACTTTCTGTTTGGGAAAATACTTTAATACCATGCTTTGCAAAAAGAGATGGTTCATTTACTTTAAATGCTCTTGGTAGAGTTTCTGACAATAAAGATATGGCAGAAAAAGCTGAGAAAATGTTGGTTGATGTTGATCTAATAAATAAAAAAGACATGTTAGCATCATCAATGTCGCGCGGTGATAAGCGTCGCTTAGAGATGGCAATGTGCCTATCCCAAAATCCAAAATTATTATTGTTGGATGAACCAACAGCAGGCATGGCAAGAGCGGATACTGAAAGCACTATTGAATTATTAAAAAGTATTCAAAAAAAATTAAAAATTACCATGGCTATCATTGAGCACGATATGGGTGTGGTTTTTTCATTGGCTCAAAAAATATCAGTACTTGCTCAAGGTACTGTAATTGTTGAGGACATTCCAGAAAAGATAAAAGGCCATCCAAAGGTAAAAGAAGCATATCTTGGCGAGGCTCAAGTAGAAGGCAATATGAGAGATGATTAACACACCAGATAATACAGAAGCTTCAAGGCCAATATATTTCTCAGCACATGATATTCATGCTTATTATGGGGAAAGTTATATTGTTCAAGGCATTTCCTTAAATGTTCATGAGGGAGAAATTTTAGCTCTTTTAGGGCGAAACGGTGCTGGTAAGACATCTACATTAAGGGCAATAGCTCGCCTTGATGACCCTACTATTCATAAAGGTGAGATATGGTTAGATCATCAACCATTGCACAAAATGCAAGCTTGGGAAGCAGCTCAAGCAGGCATAGCTTTAGTCCCAGAAGATCGACGAATTATTCAAGGATTGACTGTTGAAGAAAATTTACAATTAGCTCAAATAGAAAAACCTATTGGCTGGTCATTAGACAGAATTTATGAATTATTCCCACGTTTAGGTGAACGCCGCAAACAAGAAGGAACAACACTATCTGGTGGGGAACAACAAATGCTTGCAATTGGGCGAGCACTTGCAAGAAATATTAAATTGTTACTACTAGATGAGCCATATGAAGGTTTGGCGCCTGTTATTGTTCAAGAGATTGAAAAAACTTTAAGGCTAATTCGTGAACAAGGTATAACAACTATTATTGTGGAGCAAAATGCCGTTGCAGCTTTAAAACTGGCGGATCGTGCAGTTATTCTTGATACTGGTGGTGTGGTGTTTTCTGGTACTGCAAAAGAGGTTTTAGATAATGAAAAACTTCGCCATGATTATTTGGCAATTTAAAAAATAATATATAACATAGGTATAGTTTTTTAACTTTAAAAGGGAAGAAAATGAGCGACAAAGTATTTCCACCATCCTCCAAGTTAGCAGAAAAAGCTCACGCTAATAAAGAAAAGTACGATAGTATGTATGCGGCATCTGTCTCTAATCCAGATACATTTTGGGCTGAACACGGAAAACGCATTGATTGGATAACTCCTTTTACTAAAGTGAAAAATACTTCGTTTGAATATCCAAACATTTCAATTAAGTGGTATGAAGACGGCGAGTTGAATATATGTGAAAACTGTGTTGATCGTCATCTCGCAAAAAGAGGAAACCAGACGGCAATAATATGGGAGTCTGATGATCCAAGTGTAGATAAGCACATAACTTACAATCAATTACATGATCATGTTTCTAGATTAGCAAACGTCTATAAATCACTTGGTGTTGGAAAAGGTGATCGTGTTGTTTTGTATATGCCAATGATACCAGAAGCTGCATATGCCATGTTAGCATGTGCTAGAATTGGAGCAATTCACTCTATAGTTTTTGGTGGTTTTTCGCCAGATGCCTTAGCCTCAAGAATATCTGATTGTAAAGCTTCTTTGGTTGTAACCGCAGATGAAGGCCCGCGTGGGGGAAAAAATATACCATTAAAGAAAAATGTAGATGCTGCTTTAGAAATATCCGGTGATGTAAAAACTTTGGTGGTTGCAAGAACTGGAAATAGTACACCATATAAAGAAAATCGTGATTATGATTATGGTACACTTGTTTCGGCTGCATCAAATGATTGTCCAGTTGAGAAGATGAATGCTGAAGACCCTTTATTTATCCTCTACACTTCAGGCTCTACTGGAAAACCTAAAGGTGTAGTACATTCTTCTGCAGGATATCTAGTATATGCATCAATGACACACCAATATACTTTTGATTACCAAGAAGGAGATACGTATTGGTGTACTGCTGATGTAGGATGGATAACTGGTCACTCTTATATAGTATATGGCCCACTGGCTAATGGTGCTACTACTTTAATGTTTGAAGGTACTCCAACATATCCGGATGCATCACGTTTTTGGGCTGTTTGTGAAAAACATAAAGTTAACCAGTTTTATACAGCTCCAACAGCAATACGAGCTTTGATGGGTTTAGGAAATGATTTAGTTTCAAAACATAATCTGTCTGATTTGCGTGTTCTTGGAACGGTTGGTGAGCCTATAAATCCTGAAGCCTGGAATTGGTATAATGAGGTTGTTGGAAAGGGTGTTGTACCGATTGTCGACACTTGGTGGCAAACAGAAACTGGTGGTCATATGATGACGCCACTTCCTGGAGCCACAACAACAAAACCAGGCTCTGCTACAACTCCATTTTTTGGTGTACAGCCAGTAATTTTGGATCCACAAACTGGTCAAGAAATTGAAGGAGCATGCGAAGGCGTTCTTGCTATTAAAGAAAGTTGGCCATCTCAAATGAGAACAGTTTATGGTGATCATGATCGCTTTGTTAAAACTTATTTTGAAGCCTACAAGGGTTACTATTTCACTGAAGACGGCTGTAAACGTGATGAAGATGGTTATTATTGGATTACTGGTCGGGTGGATGATGTTTTAAATGTATCTGGACACAGAATGGGAACTGCAGAAATTGAAAGTGCTTTGGTTGCACATAAAGATGTTGCTGAAGCTGCTGTAGTTGGATACCCACATGATGTTAAAGGCCAAGGTATTTATTGCTATGTGACACTCAATGCGAGTGCAGAATACTCTGAAGAACTTCGAGCTGCTTTAAGGGGATGGGTTCGCCAGCAAATAGGGCCAATTGCTAGTCCTGATTTTATTCAATGGGCACCTGGTTTGCCTAAAACTAGATCAGGTAAAATAATGAGAAGGATATTGAGGAAAGTCGCTGAGAATGATTATGATTCATTAGGTGATATATCTACTTTAGCTGAGCCAGAAGTTGTAGAAAAACTTATTGAAAATCGTATGAATCGCTAAATGTAAATCATTATATTTGCCCACATTTAAATCTTATTAAATGTGGGTTTTCTTTGTTTTCTATTACCTAATCACAATATAAAATAATCTTTAGAAATATTTCAAACACCGTTGTGGCATATAATTAATGTTAGAAAGATTTAATAATCTTCAAAAAATACGCGATCATGTTTGAAAGGGTTATCATAATCAATTTTTTCCTCTAGTTCACGAGCATATTTATGTCCTGCATAAATAGCGGCAGCAATAATTGCTGGTGCATCACAATCCCCTATCTTCTTTAAAGATTTGTAAGATGTAGCTGATAAATTTTCATTACGGTTCAATAAACTATTATAAAGTTCATCATTTGGCTTTCTTGATGTAACTAAAACAATTGATGTTGCTGATAACATGGATCTTGAATTCGTGTAAATGCATTCAAATTGTGCTTCTTTCCCATCAAATCTTTTTAAACTTTTTGCACAGATAATATTTACACCTAGCTTCATAAGGTTTGATTGTGATCTCCATCTATCTGTTGTGTATGCGCCCCAACTAGAAACCATGTCCTGAGGTGTAACTAATGTTGTTGGTAGACCTAAAGCTTTTATTTTTTCCGCTATTACAGAGCCCATATAATAGTTATCATCATCATATATTATAGTTGGACCATCGGGTAAATTTCCCTCCATGATATCATCGGGTGTAAACAAATTTCTTGAATGGCTTAACTCATCAATTCCATTTAAGTGGGTGCTACTAAATCCATCTCGGCGCCAATGTGATCCCGTTGCTATTGCTATATGATCGGCACCTACTTCAAGTATTTGCTCATGTGTCATTCTACTTTCGCGGAAAACTTCTATGTTTGAAAGTTTTTTAATTTGTTCCAATCGATAGTCACGAACTCTTGCCCATTGAGATAGGCCAGGAAGTTTTGACTCTAAACTTACTCGTCCACCTAATTTTCTTGTTGCTTCTGCAAGCAGTACTTTATAGCCACGCTTACCCAAGGCATGTGCAGCCTCTAAGCCAGTTGGTCCAGCTCCAATGATAAGAACGCTTGAGTCATTGGTCTTTTTATTAATTCTTTCTGGATGCCAACCACTTCTCCATTCTTCACTCATGGTTGGATTTTGGGTGCACCTAATTGGCACACCTTTACCATCACCCACATAGCATATGTTGCAACCAATACACTCGCGAATATCTTCAAATCTACCTTCTTCTATTTTTTTTGGAAGAAAGGGGTCAGCAATTGATGGACGAGCTGCACCTATCAAATCAACTATTCCATCTTTAATTTGCGCTAACATTGTATCAGGTGATGTAAAGCGACCGACTGTGACAACAGGCTTGGATGTAAGTTTTTTAATCCCCTTAACATAAGGTGTTAATGCGGCTTCTTTAGTGAAACGTGATAAGCCCATTTCAAGAGAATAATCATTTATATTTATGTCCCAAAGGTCGGGCAATTCGCCAAGTGAGCCAAGAATTTCTTCTGTTTCTCCAGGAATGGGGTTACCGTCACCGCCAGGAATATGGGCGTTCGTTTCTGCAGAAAATCTGACAGCGACTGCCATTTTATCACCTACAGCTTCTTTTGTATCTTCAATAATTTCATGCATAAATCGCATTCGATTAGCAAGGTTCCCACCGTATTCATCTATTCTTTTATTAGTTGTGGGCGATAAAAACTGTGATATCAAATATCCATGTGTAGCGTATACATATACGATATCAAAACCTGCTTCTTTGGCGCGCAATGCTGCCTTTCGATGCCACATTCGAACATTGCGTATATCTGATTTATCCATAGCTCGTGTTTGAAATGGATTTCCACTCGTGTTCATAAGGCTAGAAGGAGCAAGAGCAACTTCTCTTGTTCCAAGATTTGCCATTTGTGAGCCACCAATAACAAGTTCCACTCCTGCAAGAGCACCGTGAGCATGTACTTTTTCTGTCATTAAAGCATGAGATTTAATATCTCCTTTATCCCATAGAGATGCACTTGGGTGGGGTGCGTCATCACTTGAAGGATGAATGGAACAATATTCAGTATTAACAACACCCCAACCACCCTCTGCTTTTACCTCGCGTAAACCAGCTAATGTGCGGGGTTTGTGCCAACCACTTCCTGTACAATGTGGGACTTGGTAGAATCGATTTTTTGTNNTTACTGGACCAATCTTTAACGGTTCAAATAAAATATTAAATCTTGGATCTCGGGGCAATAATTTATCCTATCATGTTATGTAATTTAATGGTTATTATAGTTTTCCATTTCTGGATGTATCAGTCAATATTTTGACTACTTTCTCAAAATGCTTTAATTATTATTTTTATGTATTAATGAGCAAAAAAGTGATGGATCCGATTGAATTGGTTTTTCTATTATCTTGAGAAAGAGTACATTTATCAAAATTTATACACCATTTATTATTGATAAAATAATTTAAAATAAAAGGATAAAAAATGTCAAATTTAGATAAATATTATATTAACGGTGAATGGGTTGTGCCGCTCTCAAAAACAAAAATGAATGTGATTAACCCCGCTAATGAAGATAGCATAGGTGAAATAATTCTAGCAAATGAATTAGATGTAAACCTTGCAGTTGCGGCAGCTAAATCAGCCTTCTCGAGCTTTTCCCAAACCTCAAAAGAAGAACGTTTAAAATTACTAAAGGCTTTGCTAGAAATTTCAAAAAAAAGATTACCAGAATTAGCAAAAGTTATTTCTTTGGAAATGGGTGCTCCAATGACAATGTCCTTGGAATTACAGGCAGATGCTGCCGTTGGGCATTTGGAAGGATATATTGAGGCATTAATAAATCAACAAGAACGTGAAAAACTTTCTAATGGGGATGTACAAGTACGTGAACCTGTAGGTATTTGTGGTTTAATTACGCCCTGGAATTGGCCTGTAAACCAGATTGCTTTAAAAGCTCTTCCAGCTTTGGCTGCAGGATGTACATGCATATTAAAACCATCTGAATTCACTCCACTCTCATCAGTAATGTATTCGAGATGATACATGACGCTGGATTTCCCCCTGGAGTTTTTAATATGATACAAGGGGATGGACCATTAGCAGGTGCAACGCTATCAAAACATCCTGATATAGGAATGATGTCATTTACCGGTTCCACGCGTGCAGGCTCATCAGTCTCTAAGGATTCTGCTAATAGTATTAAACGTGTTGCATTAGAACTTGGTGGTAAATCACCTAATATAGTTTTTGCCGATTGTGATCTTGAAGAGCGCATCTCAGGTTCAATTGAAGAATGTTATATAAATACAGGTCAATCTTGTGATGCACCAACACGGCTTCTTGTTGAAAGAAGTTGTTATAAAGAAGTTCTAAAAATAGCAAAACGAGTAGGTGAAGCTGTGAAAGTCGGTGATCCAGCTCAAGAAGGTAATCATCTTGGACCCTTAGTAAGTGATATTCAATTTGGTCGAGTGCAGGCAATGATTGAAAAAGGGATTAAAGAAGGCGCTAAATTATTAGTTGGTGGATTGGGAAAACCTGATGGCTTTGATGAAGGGTATTGGGTTCGGCCAACTATTTTTGCTGATGCCAATAATAAAATGGCAATTGCTCAAGAAGAAATATTTGGTCCTGTCTTAACAATTATTCCCTTTGACAGCGAAGAAGAAGCGATTGAGATTGCAAATGATACACCATATGGCCTAGCAGCTTATGTACAGTCTGGTGATCTTAACCGAGCTGAACGAGTTGCGCAGAAATTGCGGGTTGGTATGGTGCATATCAATGGAGGTGGATTTAACTATGGTTCACCGTTTGGTGGGTATAAACAATCTGGCAATGGTAGAGAAGGTGGTATAATAGGCATAGAGGATTTTCAGGAAGTTAAAACTTTACATTATCCTGAATGAATTGCTTAAATTTCTTAGAGCATTAATATCTAAATGTATTTGATTATTGTTTATTCGTAAAAAATAAAATCAAAGACCAAAGTGAGATTTTTTTGAACAAACATACGTCAAACTATAAAATGATTAATGAAAGTCCAATTCGTGAGTTCTTTCGCTTTGC
>JGI20151J14362_10002763_pt1 | contig 12251 bp, 12 predicted proteins | sample COG_01_FD_14362 | JGI IMG/M metagenome (IMG submission 14362) | reverse complement strand
AGCAGCCTCCATGCATTCTTCGTAATAACGGCTTTTGAACATATTTTCATACATCCAGCTCTGCTTCTTTGCATCGGCTTGCATCGAGAGGATCTCCTGGTTAATTTAGTCAAAATTAAACTGTTACGATTTTCACATCATATAACCTCTGAACTAATTTACAAACCTGAAGGTTTTTTAGAGGCACAAAACTCAAGTGTATGAGGCGCATTTATATAGAACAGGAATGTAATACTTAAATAAAGCTAATTCGTTTGTAAAAACTAAATTTCGCTGTACAGTTCAATCACTTTTTTTGCACCAATTCAAGAGTCAGAATTGTTATAAACAAAATGACGCGCTAAAACGCAACTGGGAGGCCTCTGTGCTTGAAGTAAATTCATCCGCAACCATTGAGTCTGGAAACGGATTTAAACGTATGTTTGTTGAAAATAAGCTATCGCTGGGAATATTTTGTCCACTCGAATCATATGAAAGAGATGTTCCTGCGATGCAAGATCAAGAACGTCTTGCTAAATTGACCGAAGAGTTGGGTTATGCTGCGCTTTGGTTTAGAGATGTGCCTTTACGTGACCCCAGTTTTGGTGATGTTGGACAAATCTTTGACGTGTGGGTATATCTTAGTTGGATAGCCGCTCAGACCAAAGATATTACACTTGCTACAGGTTCAGTTATTTTACCGATCCGGCACCCTCTGCATACAGCGAAAGCTGCTGCGTCTATAGACCAATTATCAAATGGCAGATTAGTATTAGGGGTTGCCTCTGGAGATAGGCCTGTAGAGTTCCCCGCATTTAATGTCGATATTGAAACAAGAGGCGAACGATTCAGAGACCATTTCGACGTAATAAAACAAGCCCTGGAAGAAAGTTTTCCTCATATCCAGTGTCAATCATCGGTATTAAAAGGGATGGCGGACACGATACCCAAGCCGGTTGGTAAATTACCCTTTCTGGTTACCGGAAACAGCCAGCAGAGTTTAGGCTGGATAGCCGCTAACGCAGACGGTTGGATTACTTATCCTCGGCCGCTTGATAGTCAAGCTAAGATTATTCAACAATGGCGTGAAGAATTGAAAAAAAATGCTAATGAAAAATTCAAACCGTTTGCGCAATCGTTTTATATCGATTTAAGCGAAGATCCTGACGAAGCACCTACGCCGATTCATCTTGGTTTTAGGGGTGGTACAAAGGTACTGACTGAATTTTTGGAACAATGTCAGCTTATCGGGGTAAACCATGTGGCCTTAAATCTTAAAATAGGTAAACGGCCCGCTGAAGAAGTTATCGCTGAAATCGGTGAGACTGTGCTGCCTAATTTTAAAATCAATAATTAATCAGTTACACGACGAGAAAAGAGATGATCAATAAAATTTATGCTATGGATTTCGCCTTTTACAATACCCAAGGTGTCTACGATTTTGATGCACAATGCGAAATGATTAAAGAGATTGGCTACGATGGAATTCATCGTTCCATCTGGGATGGCACGCGTTGGCAAACTGCAGATGTCCTCGCTACAGTTAAAGAAAAGCATGGTCTTGATGCCACAGGCATTTATATTGTTCTTGATTTAGATTATCCGACAGATCATCCTCATAATAGTGGCATTCTAACGCTACTTGAAAATATTCAAGGCTGTACTCAAATAGACCTTTCCATACGCAGTGCTGGTAGAGGGATATCACCGTCTTCTACGCAAGGAGATGAACCTGTCAGTGATTGGCTTAAGCAGGCGTTGGAAATATGTGAGCGTCGTGGAATCGATATACTTTTGTATACACACATAAAGTTTTGGCTAGAACGACATAGTGACGCGGTTCGTTTATGCAGAGCAATCAACCATCCTAATCTTGGGATTGTGTTCACAAGCTTCCATTGGTATGCATTAGAAGGAGGTAGCCCAAGCCGCGTTCTCAACGAGGTTTATCCTCATCTACGCAAGGTACATTTGTCAGGTAGTCGTCAAAGTCCTCTGGGATTCGCAGGTGTTGCTACAGTTGAACCATTGGATGTGGGCGAATTAGACAACTTCGCCATCATTGGCGCCTTAAAAAATAAAGGTTACGAAGGTATGTTCGGTTATCTTGGATGGGAAGAGGGGGGAGACCCTTATGTGAAATTGAAAAGGTCTCATGATGTGCTACGCGAGATGATAAAGCGTGCTGATGAACACCCTAATTGGACAAGCCATGTCCCTGTCTAGCTTGATTTAAAATAGGTATAAAGCCCGTCGTTCTACCCATTAAATATTTTTTTTATGCCTTTGAGCAACTTCTCATAAAGTCATAATTAAGGCATTCATATCTGGGAACATGGGTAAAAAGCCTGAGCTGCTAGATTATTTTTCTTCGATTCTTGGCTGAATATCACATACTATTAACATTGGCCTGTTTTGTTTAATGACTTCCAGTGATACTAAATATAGTAATCATTTATTGGAATCATAAATACATGGTCTCCTGAATCGTGATAGAGGAGAATCAAGATGACTGATCGAATATCTAAATTATTTTTTATTGTTTTATTTTCTCTAAGTTCTTTTTTAGCTTTTGCAGAAACTATAGAACCTGAGCAAGCTAAGACATGCTCCATGAATAATAGTCGACTAGAAGAGATTATTCGTCGATTAGACAAGACTCCTGAGGGCACTAATGGCATGTGGCAATTGAAAGTAGGCAACCATGCAGTCACTGTTATTACCGATGAGACTGCGGACCGGATGCGCATCGTTATACCCATTACAGAGACGTCCGAACTCACAGAAAAGCACCTGTACCGAATCATGCAAGCAAACTTTGATAGTGCTTTAGATGCACGTTATGCCATAGCCAAGGAAACATTATGGAGCGCTTACATACACCCGTTATCAACGCTGAGCGATGAGGATTTTTTAAGTGGGCTTGGACAAACAGTCAATTTAGTGGACACTTTTGGCAGCAGTTTTTCTTCTGGTTCTAGCACTTTTATAGGTGGTGATAGTAGTGGCCTGAAAGAAAAAGAACTAATAAAAGAACTGTTGAAGAAAGGTAAAGCAATATAAAACTATCATGTATTTAATATAAAGAACTATGAATAATAAAACGCAATTAACGATCGGTGGTGCTAACGGGAAGCTTATAAGCCAACTAGCCAAATTAAGTAATCGTCACGGCATGATTGCCGGTGCTACAGGCACAGGTAAAACGGTAACGTTGCAAATTTTGGCAGAAGGATTTTCCCAGTTGGGCGTGCCCGTATTTGTAGCAGACATAAAAGGTGATTTGTCCGGCCTTGCAAAAGCAGGCGCGCCACATCCCAAGATTGATGAACGCCTTGCTGAGATACCGATTAAAGATTTTGCCTTTAATGCTAACCCGGTTGTTTTTTGGGATATGTTTGGTAAAAAAGGACATCCGATTCGAACAACTATCTCGGAAATGGGACCATTATTGTTATCGAATTTACTAGAGTTAAATGATACTCAGAGCGGTATTCTCTATGCTTGTTTCAGTATTGCGGATGACGAAGGGTTATTATTACTAGATCTTAAAGATCTACGGTCGATGCTCAGTTGGATGGCTGAAAATGCCAGTGAGCTAAGTTCAAATTACGGCAATATATCTAAAGCCAGTGTCGCTGCGATTCAGCGAAGATTATTAGTTCTTGATCAACAAGGCGCAAAGAATTTTTTCGGCGAACCTGCATTGGGCTTACGCGACCTAATGCAAAGAGATGAAGATGGTCGTGGCATTATTAATATACTTGATGCGACCAAACTGTCATCGCAGTCACCAAAACTCTATGCTTCATTTCTACTATGGTTGCTATCAGAGTTGTTTGAACAACTACCCGAAGTAGGGGATGCTAAAAAACCAAAATTAGTCTTCTTTTTTGATGAAGCACATTTGTTGTTTGATCGAGCGCCGCGTTCATTAGTCGACAAAATCGAACAAGTTGTTCGCTTGATTAGATCTAAAGGTGTGGGTATATATTTTATAAGTCAAAATCCCACTGATATACCTGAAGATATATTAGGGCAACTCGGCTTGCGTATTCAGCATGCCTTGCGTGCATTTACTCCAAAAGATAAAAAAGTAGTTAAGACCGTTGCTGAAACATTTCGTCAAAATCCAAGCTTTGATTGTAAACAAATTATTACTGAGCTAGGCACAGGCGAAGCATTGGTTTCTGTTCTTGATGAAAAGGGTAGTCCTACACCAGTTGAGCGCACTTTAATCAGACCGCCACAATCACGTATTGGACCGTTAAAAGCAACGGAACGCGCTGAGGTTATTGAAAAGTCAATTATTGGTGATAGTTACAATGAATCTTTAGATAGGAATTCAGCGCATGAAATATTGCAAAAGCGTGCTAAGAAAACTGTGCAAAAAGTAGAGAAGGCTCAAGCAAAACAAGCAACAAATGCAAAACAACCCGCTAAGCGAGGTAGTAACCGACAGGGTATTGGTGAAGCGTTGATGAAAAGTGTCGCGCGGAGTATGGGGAGTGCCTTGGGACGAAAAATTATTCGTGGAATACTAGGATCAATGTTTGGGAAATGAATGTGCATCAACCTATACTCTGGTCTTAATTGCTAACTAAAGATAATTAAAAGATGCAAATTAAAACCTTGCTTCAGACAATTCGTGCACCCTTTCTCGTTTTAACACCTGTCTGTATATTTTTAGGCTTTAGCACCGCGTACGTAGTTCATCCGTCAATTGACCTGGCTACACTTAGCATCATATTTATCGGTGCTATTGCTGCCCATATCAGTGTTAACACGCTTAATGAGTACGATGACTTTAAAAGTGGATTGGACCTCATTACCAGGAAAACACCGTTTAGCGGTGGTAGTGGTGCATTGCCTGACAACCCTGAGATGGCTAAATCAGTACTAGTTCTTGGACTAGTGTCGTTAGCGGTGACGATAACAATCGGCTTGAGTCTTGTGATTGAATACGGCATGGAAATCATGCCGATTGGCTTAGTTGGTGTCGTTCTTATAACTGCGTATACAAAATGGATTAATCGCTCCCCTTTCTTATGTCTTATTGCTCCAGGTTTGGGTTTTGGGATGCTTATGGTTGTTGGTGCTAATGTTGTTTTGACCGGTGGGCATTCGAATCAGGCGTGGATGATCGCACTCGTGCCTTTTTTCCTGGTCAACAATCTACTCTTATTGAATCAATACCCAGATATAGAAGCTGATTCGACTATTGGAAGAAATACTTATCCAATTACCTATGGCATAAAAAACAGTAATATCATGTATACCATTTTTATGCTGACGGCATATTCATTGATCATTTATTTTATTTTCAGTGATGCTATCCCAAACTTGAGTGTCATCGCTCTCATTCCTATATTGTTCTCGATGTTTTCACTTTTAGGAGCAATAAAATTCGGCGCAAGAATTGGGCTGCATCCGCAATATTTGGCAGCAAATGTAGCAGCGACATTATTAACGCCATTACTACTTGGAATAGCCATTGTCTGTGGTTAATCATTTATTATGACGATAAAGACGGGTGAGACATTCTAAATGTCACGAGTAAAGGAAATTAAAGACGATTACGGTTTTTTTGGAATTGGAATTCTGAATAACAGTGATGAAGTAAATATAGGGACACTCTGGCGTTCAGCTTATTTATTGGGAGCGAGCTTTATCTTTACGGTCGATAAAAAATATAAGCATCAGGGAAGCGACGTCACAAAGTCATGGACTAGAATACCGTTGTATCACTTCAAGACGTTTGACGAATTGAAAGATCATTTACCTTACTCAACTAGATTAGTTGCGGTAGAAATGGGTAAAGATGCGATAGCATTAAGCGAGTATGAGCACCCAGACAGAGCCGTATATCTACTGGGAAATGAAATAAGCGGTTTACCACCGCAGGTTCTGGAGCAATGCCAATCTTTGATAAAGCTCCCAGGAGCGTATTCTTTAAATGTAGCAGTAACCGGTAGTATTGTGATGTATGACAGGAATACTAAGAGTGGTTAATAGCTATGAAAAAGCTTGCTTTAGGCTTGAGTGAATGGAGTTTGGCATGGGTAAATATTCTGCTAATCACTCGAAACTGTACTGAATACACAAGTACCGTTAGAATCCTGCTGAAAATACTAATAATTTTGAGGTTTTAAAATAAGCATGACCATATTGACGTCATTTTCAGAGGCTGAGTTTGAGCAAGTAGCCGGGGCACCAATCAAAGGTGAAGAAGAAGCACAAGTTTCAATGTTTATTGATTTTGTGCAAGAGGCAATACAGTTTTGTATGGTGCAAGCAGATATTGAGGAGACGGGATGCTCGTTGCGCTATTTATCTATTGATGTTCATCCATTTAAAGATATGGGTGATCTTTATGAACTTGGCTATATCGACTTTCATAAAATACTTGAGCTTCCTGAAAAAGCAGAAGATAGGCTTAAGGTCGAGTTGCCTGTTATAGAAGAAGGCGTCGGGCGAATAATTGAAGTCGCAAAAATACTTGGTGTTCCTTCGGCTGAACCGGCAGATGCAATTTTAGCTTTTTTCCGAATACGCTTAGCGCATAAAACACTAGAGAACACTCTGGATTTTGAAAGCATTAAAAGTGTCATACGGGGCACCAAAGATTCTCTGGCAGTTCTTAAAAAGAAAGGCCTTCACCCAACTAATATGGGTGGCATTTTAGATACGTCAGAGACGGTAAGGATGAGTGATGTCTGGGGACTGGAGGATGATGCTCCAGAAGAAATGCCTCAGTTTTTTGTATTTGAGTAAGGTATACAGCTATAAGCGATATATATTCTATTTAAAGTGAGGATGATTGATTTTTAATCTATATAGTAAATATAAATTAATATTGCTGTCGTGAGTTAATTATAAAACTTAAATTATTAAGGAATAATTATGGACGAAAAAGTTAAAGAATTGTTAGCTCAAATAACCAATATTGAAGATGAAATAGAAAAAATAATTAATGAACGACAAGAGAAGATTCTCTATTTTTATGAAGATGGAAAAGTACAATTCAAGGAGGGTATTGAAGACGCACATAAAAAATTGAAAAAAAATCTATTCAGATTTTTCATGGATAGTAAGTTCAGAAACCTGCTTTCCGCTCCTTTTATATATAGCATGATAGTCCCCTTTGTAATTATTGATATTAGCATGACACTTTATCAGGTGATTTGTTTTAGCTTGTATCGCATCAGAAAAGTTAAACGCTCGCACTATGTTGTAATCGATCGCCACAAATTAAAACATCTGAATAGCATCGAACGTTTTAATTGTGTTTATTGCGAGTACGGTAATGGTGTTATTGCGTATGCGAGAGAGATAGCCGCACGGACAGAGCAATATTGGTGTCCAATAAAACATGCAAGAAAAGTCATAGGTAGGCACGCTCGCTATCAGGATTTCATCGATTATGGAGAAGCGACTAATTACCATCAACAACTTACCGAATTTAGAAGAAAACTAGCCCTTCCATAAAATCAGTTGTTAGCCTCAATACAATAAGTTATCGATTTATCAATAAAATAGCTCTATATGGCAGATAATTATTGTGCAGTGCAATAATTTGCTAATATGTCTTATGTACCGTTGTTTTATATCTGATTTAGGAGAATTAAAGGCATTCGCATGAGCGTTATCAATCTAAACAAATTGTTGAACCCGAAGTCAGTAGTTTTAATCGGCGCATCTGATAGACCGCTATCGATCGGTAATGTGGTGATGAAAAACCTTTTGCGTGGTGGCTTTGATGGGCCAATCTTACCCGTTAATCCTAAGTACGAAACCATCTGTGGTGTGTATGCCTATAAGCGCATAGCCGATCTACCAGTAGTGCCAGACTTTGCTGTAATTTGCACGCCCGCTCATACAGTTCCTGACATCATTATGCAATTAGGTGAGAAAGGAACGCGTGCAGCTGTTGTTATAAGCGCTGGTTTCCATGCAGTAGATGACGCTAATGGTTTAGAACAACAAATGCTNGNTGTCGCANGACANTATGATNNTCGCTAATGGTTTAGAACAACAAATGCTTGATGTCGCACGACATTATGATTTTCGTATACTTGGACCTAATTGTGTTGGTTTACTCATCCCCGGCATCGGCTTAAACGCGAGTTTTGCTCATACTGATTCTCTCCCAGGTAATATTGCGGTGATTTCACAATCAGGCGCGATTTGCACATCAATATTAGATTGGGCCAAATCACGCGGCATTGGTTTTTCGTATTTTATTTCGCTAGGTGACAGTTCAGATGTTGATTTCGGTGATTTACTTGATTATCTCGGTACTGATCAACACACAACAGGGATATTGCTCTATGTAGAATCAATAAAACTTGCTCGTAAATTCATGTCAGCAGCACGTGCGACTGCGCGAAACAAGAAAGTAATTGTTATTAAGTCGGGGAGAATGGCAGAAGGTGCGAAGGCTGCTGCATCACATACAGGTGCATTAGCCGGAAATGACGATGTGTTTGATGCTGCGATACGCCGGGCAGGGATGTTGCGCGTTTATTCTATTCAAAATCTATTTGATGCTGTGGAAACACTGGCATATGTTTCAGGTATAAATGGCGATAGATTGATTATATTAACTAATGGTGGTGGTATTGGAGTATTGGCAACTGATAGTTTGATTGACAGTGGTGGGCGCTTGGCTGAACTTGCACCGAAAACAATTCAAGCCTTGGATGAATTTCTCCCCGTCACATGGTCAGGTAGCAACCCGGTCGACATTATCGGAGACAGTGATGCGAAGCGATATGTTCAGGCTTTAAAGGTCTTGTTGGATGATCCTAATTATGATGCCATATTGGTAATGCTGGTTCCGGTAGCCATCATCGACAACGCCGAGGTTGCACGTGCAATTACAGAGGCTATAAATGAATCGCACAAACCTGTCTTGACCTGTTGGATGGGTGAAGATGCGGTTCAAGATTCAAGAGAAATCTTCGAGAAAAATAATATTCCCCAATACGAAACGCCAGAGTCAGCAATTAGTGCTTTCCTGCAAGCTGTTGAATATAACAAAAATCAAAAAAACCTGATCGAATTGCCACCATCTATACCTGAAGATTTCAAACCCGATAAAGAAAGAGTACGTACAATTATTGAATCGGTTTTAACTGAAAAACGAAACATACTTACCGAGCCTGAAGCAAAAGATGTGCTGGATGCCTATCAAATCCCAATTGTTAAGACATTAATTGCGCGTGATGTTGATAACGCCGTCAAACAGGCAAAATCAATAGGGTTTCCAGTAGCATTAAAAATCCTGTCAAAAGATATTAGTCACAAGTCTGATGTTGGTGGTGTATTACTGAATATTGAATCTGCTTCGATACTACAATTATCGGCTGAAGGGATGTTAGAGCGTATTAAAAAGAGTAATCCTGATGCAATAATCGAAGGCTTTACGGTTCAAGCAATGGTGGACTGTCCCAACGACTATGAACTGATTATTGGTGTTACTACTGATTCTATCTTTGGGCCTGTCATTTTGTTCGGGCATGGAGGTGTATCTGTAGAAGTGGTTAATGATAAATCTGTCGCCTTGCCGCCGCTAAATATGAAGTTGGCCAATGATCTTGTTCAACGTACTCGAATTGCGAAAGTTCTTAAGGGTTATAGGGATGTTAAACCGGCAAATATGGAGGCAATCCTTGTAACATTAGTAAAAATTTCACAACTTATAGTTGACCACCCTGAACTTCAAGAACTCGATATTAATCCGCTTGTTGCAAATAATAATGGTGTTATTGCACTGGACGCCAGAATAAAAATAAGTTCAGTAGCGACCGGTGGCACAAGCCATCTTGCGATTCGACCCTACCCACAAGAGTTAGAAGAACTATCTAAACTAGCATCAGGCGCTGAATTACTTATTAGACCTATAAAGCCGGAAGATGAAATGGCGCATCATGAATTCTTTTCGCATATCAATTCTGAAGATATCTATTTTCGTTTTTTTCGAGCAGTGAATAATTTTTCGCATGCACAGATGGCACACTTCACGCAAATTGATTACGACCGAGAAATGGCCTTTATTGCGATAAAGAAAAATACAGAGGGTAACGATGAGACGATAGCCGTAACGAGAGTTGTGAGTGACGCAGACAATATTGAAGCTGAATTCGCGATCATTGTGCGTTCAGACATGCAGAAAAAAGGTGTGGGTAAAAAGCTGATGAGTAAAACAATTGAGTATTGTCGAGAGCACGGTACTAAACGATTACTTGCCCATACGCTAGCAAATAATTTCCCCATGCAAAAACTCGCCAAAAGTTTTGGTTTTGTTAAAATTGAAAATAATAACGATCCACAAACTGTAAGCTTGAGGTTGGAGTTAAATTGAAATGAGAGAGTTGTGTGTCATCTATTTTGAGTACTAGTCCATTATTGTTGAGCGATTGCTTTTCGTTATCTTTAAGAATGATAGTATTCAGCTAACGACCCAAAACTGTAGTTACGTATATTTTTTATATGTCTACTTTATGATTGGAAATAATATTAAATCGAGGATAAATTATGTCAAATGAAGGCTATCACGAACCAATAGATGAACTTACAAACGAAACAAGAGATATGCATAGAGCAATCACATCGCTAATGGAGGAGCTTGAGGCGGTTGATTGGTATAACCAAAGAGTTGATGCATGTAAAGATAAAGAATTAGAAGCAATACTTGCGCATAATAGAGACGAAGAAAAAGAACATGCTGCGATGGTTCTTGAGTGGATTAGAAGAAAAGATCCTACATTTGATAAAGAACTTAAGGATTATTTATTTACAGATAAACCAATTGCACATACATAACAAACCACAGCGTCTAACCAGTCAACATGTAGCTTCGTTTCGCTGCACACTGTGTTGCCGGTCATCTGAGTTCAAACGTTAACGTCCGCTTCTGGCCGAAAGCTGAAGAGCTACAACTAATTTAAAAATAGGACCGTCCATGTAAATCGTCTCTTCGGACTCCTGTCCTCTCGAGACATACGGTCCATCCATGGACGTAAAAAAGCCGGGTCATAAGCCCGGCTGGAATATTTATGAACGGATTAATTGGGGAAAGGAGGGAAACCCGTTCTTAGTCCCTTTATCGACACAACTAATAAAAACTTTAGTGCTATTTCCCTATCAAGGTCTTACTTGTAGTTCCAATTTCTTCCTTTACTAATTTAGGCACTAGGTAGCCCGAGACGTTGGCTTGCATCTCTTGTATTAATTGTTGTGCTTTTTCTTTGGGGACATCGTAGTGTGCTGCACCAGCAACGGGATCTAATAGATGCAGGTAGTAGGGCGTAACATTATTCTCAACAAGTCGTTCCGATAGCTTGATTAACGCCGCAACAGAATCATTAATACCTTTCAGTAGAACCGATTGATTTAAAACTAATACGCCAAATTCTTGTAGTCGTTTAATAGCATTTGAAACTGAACTATCAATCTCATTGGCATGATTGCTATGTATGACGAAGATGATAGATTTATTGTTATCTGTTATTTGCTTGAGTAGTGTTGTCGTAATGCGCGCGGGTAAAACGATAGGTAATCTTGTATGAAAGCGTATGCGTTTTATATGTTTGATGTTTTTAAGTGATAAACATATTTCTTGTAAACGACGATCTGACAGCGTTAGCGGATCGCCGCCGCTGAGTATCACTTCTTCAATACTTGAATCATTTTTTATGTGATCTAACGACGCTTGCCAATGTTCGCTTGATGAGGATGACTCCTGATAAGGGTAATGCCGTCTGAAGCAATAGCGACAATGCACCGCACAGGCACCGGTGGTTATCGACAAGACACGACTGTTATATTTTTGTAATAAGCCATTTACTGGTTGAACATTTAATTCAGCTAGTGGGTCATTAATGAATCCAGCAGCTTTATCTTCTTCTGCTTTATACGGAAATACCTGTCGCAAGATAGGGTCGTTTGGATCGTTCTTCTTGATACGATTGGCGAAAGCATAGGGGACCCTGACAGGAAATTGCCTTATTGCTTGTTGGCTATAACCGATTGAATCGGCCTCTAATCCAGCAAATTCAAGTAAATCAGTGGGTTTCCGTATGGCCTGTGCCAGTTGTTCTTGCCATGATAAAGACTGCATTATTTCTTCAGTTCCATGTATTATTGCGCTTTTTTTATATTATCAAGCTTCAAAACAGAATTATCATATTTGAAAGAGGACATCATGGCGACTTATAGCACAAACGAATTCAAATCAGGTCTTAAAATAATGATTGAAAACGATCCAT
>JGI20151J14362_10002754_pt1 | contig 12282 bp, 10 predicted proteins | sample COG_01_FD_14362 | JGI IMG/M metagenome (IMG submission 14362) | reverse complement strand
TTTTAAGTCCTTTGTGTCTACCAATTTCACCACGAGGGCATTAATGAATTTCATGAGTATTTATGCTAATATTTATAATTGAACAAGGTTAATAAGTAAAATTTTTTATTTTATTTTTTCATTTAGTGTTATTCTCGCTTGATGGCTTTTAACTCAAAATTTTTAATTATAATTTTCATTCAACTTATATTTTGCCAAAAATCATATTCTGATAACTTTTACAATTTTAATTATCTTCTATGTGACAGCCTTAAAAATGCAAATTATAATTTTGGTATAAAAAATTCAAAAAAAAATCTTGTAATTTACAAACTCAAAGGTCAATCCTTTAAAAAAACTAAGATAAAAAAAGATGCAAATAGCTTTATGGTAAATCTTGATAAACTAAATCACTTTCAAAAACCTATATATTTGAACTTTCTTAGTAATCATTTTTACTTAAGTGAAAATGACATGTTTTTAGGAGGGTGTTTTGTAGTAAAAAATGAGGGAATTTTAAAATGTAAACTTCAAAGCTACTACAATGTGTTTAATGGTAAATTACCCTTAGCTTGTAATTAAAAATCGTCGCTAGGAGTTTCATCTGTTGTAGTTGATAACTCACCTTGATTAGATGAAGAACTTGATGAAGATGAGGTTGAATTCATCTCATTTTTTGATTGGTTAGCTGCCTCAACACCTTCTGCTGACCATTGAGTAACTGCTACACAACTTGTAGATTTGTAATTAGGACTTGTTATTGGATAAGATCCAATTAACGATTGACCTTTTAATCTCATGCTACTTTTACTGTTAATCAAATTATTTACTTCTCTTGCATTTGTGCTTTCATATGCTTTCATGCCATCCTTCGTGAAAGTTTCGGCTTTATCAATTTCTTTACGCATTTCCTCATACATAACTTGTTCCCTTGCATAAGAAACCATGTTTTCATAAGCTCTACTTTCAGCAATGTCACAAGCTGTTGATAAAGCACCTGGATCATTTTCAATAGATGGTGAAGCTTGACCATAAGATACAAGAACCAAGTTTCCATTTTCATTTACATACATTTTTGTACCAAAAGAGGCTAATAATGAATTTGGATCATCGAGTTTTAGTTGCTCTTCAATTGGTTTTTGAGCTGTTCCTTTAGGTACATTTGTGCTTCCACCTTTAATAGCTTGAGCTAATTGGTTTAATTTAGGACTCCACAGAGTTACAACGCTAATTTCACCTCTTTCACCAGCATTGGATTTTTCAAAAATTTTATAAGTTTGAAACCCACTTATCATAGATTGAGCCGTAGCTGTAAAAAGATTTGTAATCTCTCTAGATCTCAAAACCTTTTTTTTAATCGCTTCTTTATCCGCATCAGCCATCTCTGGATTATAACCTTCTTCTTTAAGGGCGCTATCTAGTTTAACACTGATTAATTTTTTTAATTTATCAAATGAACTTGTGTCTGTACCTACTGCTGTTTTTATTGCATCTTCAGCCATTGTATCAGGCATTAAATCTTCATAAGTTTTAGATGATAGTTCTCTAGTGATTTCTAATCCTAATGATTTCACATAATTTGTTTTTGCCGCAAGAAAAGCTTCATTAAAAGCTGCAGATCTTGCGTCATGTATCATTTTATTATCTCTATTTGCAGATATTTCTCCATCACCAACAAATACAAAGTAAGGTGTCCCATTTTTTTTTACATTTCTTCCTCGCTTCATATTTTTTGATTTTAAAAACTTATCAACATCACTTCTAACATTTGGAGTAAATGTAGCTCCTCCTGCAGATGCTGGATTTAAATCGGGATTTTCCTCAGCGTAAGAGTTTACTGAAAGCAAGCAGCACAAAATTAATGTTAAGTAGAATTTAATAAGTTTCATCTATTTTTTTCTTTTTTTTCTCAATTTTTTCTTTAGCTTGATTTTGTTTTAACTTTTTAGCACTTTTGAATGGTTTTATCATATATTTTCTAGGTTTAAAATTACTTTCTAAGTCAAGATTCAATTCAATTATTTTAGCAACTGAAAACTTTGAATTACTATCTACAATTTCAACTAAACCTACTTTTGTTTCTACGTTTCCTAAAGTTTCTCCAGTATAGCTATCTTTTATTTTTTCATCTGACCGTTCATATAAACTATATTGATCATTTAATTTTATTTGATTTCCTCCTTGCCCAAGATATAGAAGCTCCCCCTCAATTTTTTCAACTAATATTGGGTAAATTGCATACATAACCTCTACCCCAGCATTTTGAGCAGTCATATCAGATAAATAAACAAGAGGTTGATTTTGCTTTTTTAAATTTACTTCCAAATTAACGCTAGATGAATATTTAATTTGCCTTGTAGGAACATCAATTATTCTATAGCTAAAATTTAATACACCCATTGTTTTTTTAATTATTTTTTCAGAAGTTAAAAATTTTTTTTCAACTTCTTTTATCTCTAAGTTATCAACTCTACCAACAACAATATAGTCAGCAAACAAAGCTTGACCTATTTTTACTTGATCATCAATATTTTCAGATTCTACTAAATTAGAAAGTTCACCTTTAATTTCCTCTTCAAACTCTCTATCCAAAACAGTAAATTTTCTTGTTTGAACCAGGTAAGTTGAGAACTTTTGATTTAGTAATTCCCTAAAATCATCAGGTGAAAAATTTTCTAATTCAATTCTTCCAACATTAAGTCTAAACGGGACTACTGCAATACGTTTTCTTTTTGCAGTCTTAGAGAGTGCAAATTTCGCTATAGTAACTTTGATTTCTACATTGAATATCCCATTAGAATCCTTAGTTTCACTCAAAATTTCAAAGGTTTTAATTGAACCTTTTGTTTTTTCATTAATAGTTTGTTGCAAATCTCGTGTTAAAGAAGCTGAAGATCCTTCGTTAGTTGTAACACTTTTGTCAATCGTTTTTAAAACAGATTCACTCTCAACACTCACACCGTTTACTTTTGAGATTGCTCTTGTGAATGCTTTTTTTAAAGCTATTTCAAAAGTTTCTCCTGAACCTTTTGCATTTGTCTCTACATATTTTACTTCTGCAAAAGAAGTTGAGTTAAAAAAAAAAACTAAAGTACCTAAGAGTAGAAAACTAATTAATTTTTTTTTTATGTTAAATAATACAAACATTAAAAATTAAATTAAAGATCACCTAGCTTAGCAGTGGCATCATCAGCACCTTTTACATCCCTACTTTTCGCTCCTGAAACTATAAGTTTGCCAACTGTTGTGGCGCTTTTAACGTATTCTGGAATTTTGGGTAATACTTTAATAAAATCACCCATTTTAAGTGCTGCCATTTTATCAGCCTTCAAAGCGTCTAATAAATTTTTTGCTTCTGGAGGTAACTTTATTGTACCAAGAACACCTTTAACTGCATGGGGTAATGATTTTGCATATGAGACTTTTGCTTCAGCACTAGTTGCAGCTTCTTTAGTAAGAGCGCCTTCAATAGCTGTTGAGTTTTCTGATACTGAGTTAAAAGCATTCGTTAATCTTTTTCCCTCTTTATTTTTATCATTTTTAACAAAATCAATCGACTTTCTTGTCTTGGCAGCCTCATCGTTCATTTCTAAAGCATCGAATAAATGTGCTTGAGCTTCCATGTATTCTAACGATGATTCAAAAAAAATTTTAGTAAATTGTAATCTTAGTTCATCAGTTTTTCCACCACTACCTGTTAATGAAATAGCATTTGCTGAAACAGACAAAAGGATTGAAAACATAGATGTCAATAATAAAGATAGTAATTTATTTTTCATAAAACTCNGTTTAAATATTTGTTATAATAAAGTTATGTTAATATAGATTTAATTATGAATAAAGTATTTTTATTTTTAGGAATATTGTTTTTTTCCTCAATTTCATGGGTCGCAAATGCTCAAAATAAAGTAATATTTGGTGGTTTCTCTTTTGGATCAATTTTACCTAAAGACACAACTACAAATACTATATTTAAAGAAAATGGTGGAATGCTTTTTATCAACAAACTTCTGGTTAAAAAGACAAAAGAAATTTCTAATGAAAGTTTTTTAGTTGACTTCAGTCTTTTAAAAGATGAAGCAAGCGAGAAAGATCAAAACATCATTGTTCTAGCTCTAGACAATGAATACATTAATGATGTATCAATTCCTGGAGATAACTTAACAAGAACTGATATTATACTAAATTTTCAAATTATTTTCTTCAACGCAAAAAATAATTTTTTGACAGCATCTATACCACTTGAAATTTCAAAAAATATTTCAAGCGTTGAAAAGTTAAATAATTCTCAAATCAAATCTGAATTAAAAAAGATGTATGAAAATGAAGTTTTAAAATATTATTATGAGTTACTAAATAATTTTACACTCAAAAGTAAATTTAAAAATCGTATTGGTATTACTGAGGTAAATTTTGAGGACAATGCAAAAGAAAATTTCAAAAAATATTTAGATGAAAAAGATATTTTTTTAAAAAATAAATTTGCAAAAAGCTTAAGTTCATTTATTGCTTTTAATAATGACATTGCAATAGTCCCTTTCGGTCAGGATAGAACCACTAATACTTTAACGCTTCGATTTGAAAATACTCAAAGAGAAATTAAACTTCCTGATCCTGACTATCACATACATTTAACGATTAGAGGTTTTAAAAATGTTTTATTTAAGGAAGGCAATATAGATGAACAATGGATTTATGGAAGTTATACAAATATCAAGATCATACAGCCAGATCAGCCAGATAAAAATTTGAAGATTAAGATGGATGAGAAATTTAAAAATGGATTAAATGTTGAAATATCCAAAAGATCACTGGAAAACAAGGAGTCTTTTGAATGGATTTTCTTTAACGATAGTCTTAAAGTATTGTTTGATAATTTTAGTAAACAAACATTAGAATTTGATAAAAAATGGATAAAAAGTTCTAATGATAATAAAAAAATTGAAAAAATTTTTAAGGAGTTAAATGATATTTATGAAAGCTGCAAGTAATTACATTAAGTTAGTCATACTAATTATTTCAACATTAATTATTTCTAATTTAGCAAATGCAGTTGAGTTTAGAGGTTCTGCCACAGAAAGATTTGAAGGTTTTTATACAAAGAAAAAAGCTCAGGAGGCAATGGATTTGGCAAAAACTAAGGCTTGTACAAATGCATTTAATAAATTTATCAAAGGAATGGAAGAATCTAAAAGAATGATTTTTGAAAGTATTCAAGATCAGATTTATAACAATTTAAATGAGTACATGACATGCTCAGTTGTGGTTGAAGAAAATGTAGATAAAAAAGAAAAAAAAGTTGTTGTTGTTATGAGGGCAGATATCGACACAACTAGATTAGATATTGAAATTAAAAAAAGTTCTAAAGTTTTTGATTCTGATAGCAGTGAAAAATCAAAATTAGCTATGATTTTTTTCTCTAGAACAGTAGCGGGTCAAAGACAATTTGACGAAAGAGTAACTAATGTAGAAAAAAATACTACAGGAGTTGAAATAAATGAGGAAGAAAGTGAGTCCGGTGTTTCTTCAATGACAACTGAGACCAATGTTAGTGAAACAGGCGGAAGCACTCTTAAAAAAGCTGATGTCACAGAATTTATTGTAGATGATAACGACACAGTAAAACTTGAAGCAGGTATGAAAGAAATTTTTACAAAAGCTAGATTTGAACCAGTCTCTGGAGGAAGACAGGTAAGAAAAAACTGGAGAAAATTAAAAGGTGAGATAGTTGACTCTCTAGAGTCTGGTGGTGGGATTCCAGAAGAGGTAAGATGGGAAATCGAAGATATATTGATGGAAAAAAATGTAAGCTATGTTGTTTTTGCTTATTTTGATGTCGGGGTACCTGATAAAGATTCTGTTACGGGCAATCAAACAGTTAATGTTGCTTTAACTATTGCTGAAATTACAAGATTAGGTGATTCAGATCCTGTTAGTTTAGGAACAATTTCGGGTGTTCAAATGAGGGGACAAGGTTCAACTAACGATATTGCAAAAAATAATGCAATTAATCTTGTGTCAAAAAAAACTGCTGAAAAATTGGTAGCCTTAATTAACAGTAAAGGAATTAATTAATATGAGAACTTTAACAATATTTATTTCATTATTATTTTTACTTAATAGCTGTGCAACTAATAAAAAATTTGAAAAGGAAACTTGTCAACAAATATACGGGCTTTTCACAAAATCAGTAAATTGTCTTGAATTAAAATTTATCAATATAAATCCAAAAAAATATAAGAAATATGAAGAAACACATAAGCTAATCTTAAAAGCCTTGGCTGATCAAGTTTATGAAAATAGAATTAATAATGTTCAAGTTTGGTTAATTTATGATGATATCATACTTAATTTTAAAAAAGCCAAAAAAAAAGAAGGATATCTTACTACTGTATTGTCTAAATATTATTGAAGATTAATAAATTTTTAAAATGATCAATTTTAATAAATTTCTACTTACCATAATATTTTTGGGTTTAAGTCTTACAGTTACAACTCCAGTAGAAGCACAAAAACTATCCATAACATTAATGACTGATGAGGAATTAATTTATAATAAATGTATATATACTAGAGATGGGNCCTCTACCCACATAGCAAAAAAAAGAAATGATCATGGATGGGATCAAATGTCTGTTTGCAAAACATACACAAAAATTCCCAGTGGTGAGGACTTATCTAAACCAAAAAGTCCACAAAAGAAAATAGGTATATCTCGAATGACTGATGAGGAATTAATTTACAATAAATGTATATATTTTAGAGAAAATATTCCTACCCACATAGCAAAAAAAAATAAGGCTTACAAATGGGATATTCAGTCTGCATGTAAAACATACACAAAAATACCTAGTGATGGCGACTTAGCTGAGCCTGAAAAACCAAAAAAAAAATTATCAGGTGAACTTATGACTGAGGAAGAATTGATTTATACAAAAATTCCTAGTGGTGAGGACTTATCTAAACCAAAAAGTCCACAAAAACTATCCATAACATTAATGACTGATGAGGAATTAATTTATAATAAATGTTTATATACTAGAGATGGGTCCTCTACCCACATAGCAAAAAAAAGAAATGATCATGGATGGGATCAAATGTCTGTTTGCAAAACATACACAAAAATACCTTCAAAATCTACAGACAATCTTATTGCTAATGCAAATGAATCAACAAAGAAAAATATTATACAAAAAAAATCTTTAACTGATGAAGAGAAAATAATTGACTACAAAAAAATTGAAGAAGAAAAAAAAATAATTGCACAAAAAAAAGCTGCTGCTGAAGAGAGAAAGAGACTGGCCAATAAAAAAATTGAAGAAGAGAAAAAAAAGATCTTAGAAAAAGAAAAAGTAGCTAAAATTAAAATTGAAGAAGAAAAAAAAAGATTAGCTAAAATTAAAATTGAAGAAGAGATTCAAAACCAAAAATTGATTTCCTCTAACAATAATAAATCAAAAAAAAGGAAAAGTACTAGAAATAATTCAAATTCAAAAAATTTTTTAGAGGCTATAGCTAAAAATGAAATTATAATTGACGATAGAAAGAAAATTATAAGATATGAATGTCAACAGCCTTGGGACTTAACAACTGAAGATTACAGACCATTACTTGATATATATGAATTGGATTTAAGAGACAGAACTCTTAAAGGAACTCATAGATATATTACCGACAAAGAATATACTGATGAAAGAGTTTATCCAATCTTAGCAACTGATAAGGATAGAGTTTTGGTTCGATATGACTCTCCAAATGGTAATTTTAGTACTAAATTTTTCTTCAACTATGGAACTGACCAAAGCATAGTAGCTGCAGATAATTCATATAAAACAAAATCAAAATGTGTGAATAGAGATTATTTTGTAGATATAGAAATTGCTAGTACAAATGTAGCTAAAGTAGATATTATAAAAAAAGATCTTTTGGCTTTAGAGTTAGCCAAAAAAGAAGCTATTTTAGCTCAAAAAGAAATTGAAAAAATTGAAAAAGAACAAAAAGAATTACTGGCAAATCAAAATAATATTTTAAAAAATCAGAAACAAAAACCTACAAAAGTTGCAAAACTTAAAGTTTATGATGACCCTAAAAAGTTAAATATTTCTCTGGCTTCATCAATTTCTAAATCCCAATTAGAAAAATATAATTCAACAAACGCTGTGTCATATCTGTTTTTTGAATCTTCTGAAAATTATTTAATTTCTTTAGAATTATTATATCGAGCCTACGATCTAAATGCAGAAGCGGAAAATATTAGGTCTCATCTCACGTACATGAAAGATAGTAAAAGCAGTGAAAAAAACAGACTAAGTTCTACAAGACAGATTGTACAAGCTCAAAGTCTTTTAATTAGGAATAACATTAAAGATGAAAGTCTACAACTATCAGAACAAGGAAGGATCTACTACGCTCAATCACTGCCTTATGCTTTAAATGCTGCAATTTCTACTTACAATCTTTATCATGCAGCAACTAACGCTGTAAAAAATGTAGGTAATAATGGAGATATTGTTGTTGGTATATTAAATAATTTAAATAATATTATGGGTATAGCCCAAGTTTTACCTCAACTACCCTCTTATTCAAAAAATATGTATCAGACTACTAGATTAATTATTACAGGTGCAAAGATTAGAAAAATAAAAGATTCCACTAATGTGAATAAAGCACTTGATGAACTTAAATTAGAAACATAATGAACAAAAAATTTTTAATTATTTCATCAATTTATTTATATTTAAATTTTTTTTGTACAGTATTATTGGCTAGCAGCGATACTGTGATAAAAATAGATCCTAATAAAATTAAAGAAGGTGTTAACAAAATTTTTTCAGGAGAAGTTCCTAAACTAGAAATTGCTTTAAGAGGTAAAAAACTCAGCGATTTTTTCAAAGATAATAACTTAAGTTTGAATTTTAATGAAAAAAATAAAGAATACAAATTCAAAGATGGGACTTACGAAGTATTTAATGAAAAAAAATTAGTAGAAAGTGGTAGATGGAAAATCCATGGTTTAACAAAAGGTCAAATAAAATTAAATCCTGAAAATGGCTCTCAAAGTTACTATTTTAAAAAAATTGCAAATAAAAATATAATTTATTTTTTTGATAAAGTTCCAGGAAATCAAGATGCAAAAAAAACATTAATTAAAATTGAGAGTATTGATAATAACGAAGGTTTGGGGAAAGTAGCTTCAAATAAAGAGCCTAAAAAAGAAAAACCCAAAGAAGTGGTAGAAAATAAAGAGACTAAAAAGAAGGAACCAAAAAAAGTTGTAAAAAAGAAAGAGCCTAAAAAAGAAGACCCAAAAAAAATTGTAAAAAAGAAAAAACCTAAAAAAGAAGAGTTTAAATTCTCAAAATTAACTGAAAAACAAAAAAAAGAATTTGAAAAATTAGAGAAAGAAGCACAACAACTTAGAATAATAGATTCTGACGATAGTTATATTGAAATTACTAAGGGAAAAATTAAAGGAGCACAATTTATAGCATCAAATCATTGTGCAAAGTATAAAAAATTTGCTTATAAATTTGAGGATAGCTCATATGGAAAATGGTATGAGTCATTTAAAAGATCAACCTATTTTTATTGTTCAGATCTTTTATTATTTACAAATCCATTTACTAATAAAGAGGTAACATGGACCAATTATGATGATAAAAATTTTTATGAATTTCCTAATGAACATCTTTTTGTTTATAGGAAAATATCCAACTCTTATAAAAAAATTATAAATAAAGAAAAAAAAGAAAATCCTAAGAGATTTGTTAGTAGTAATTTTAGAATAATCCATAAAGATAAAGATTCAATACATATATGGGGAAATGCTTTGGGTGATTTATTAAGAGAAAGATATGTTGCAAACGAACATTGCTCTCAGCAAAATAAAAAATATTATTATTTTGAAGATAGCATCCAAAGAGGTCAATTTGGTTCCATATATTTTTTCTGTAGTAGCAACCATTTGTCAATGAGTCCTTATGGAACATCCTCACCATTAATGTATGCATCAGGTAGTGAGAATTATTCTGTGGATGGAGACAATTTTAATGCATCACAAATGCTTAAATATAATGTTACAAGTAATACTACTTATTTTTATTTTGAGTCTACAGACAACTTAATGGGTTCGCTTCAATTATTGTATTTAGCCTATGGAGAAAACGTCAAAGCTGAACAACTTAGAGCACAAATGGCTTATAATAAGGAAAGCAAATATTCTGAGGCTGATAAATTAGAGACCACAAGAACAATTGTAGACAGTTACTCCTCAGAAATTCTTTCTAAAATTAATAATGAAAGTTTAACCTTAGATAGCAAAGGTAAAGACTACTATTATCAAGCGCTTCCTTATGCACTTGAAGCAGCTAAAAATGTAACCTCTCTTATACTGGTTATAAATGAAACATTTCAAAAAGGCACTAAAGATGCAGATAGTTTACTTGCTTACTCTGGAGAATTTATTGGATTATTATCTATATCAAAAGATCTTCCAAAATTAGCTAAAGACGTATTTAAAACTAGTCAATTAGTATTCAGTGGCGCAAAATCAAAAAAAATAAAAGATAATGAAAAATATGATAAAGCGCTAAGTGAGCTTAATTTTGAAATATAATAAAGATGACAAAAACCTTGGTGATGCATTAGATGAATTAGATTTGTCAGTTTAATTTATTTAACTTTATTTATCACCTTTTTTAAAACTTTAAGATCTTTTTTAATTTTTTTTTTGCTTGTTTTTTTTAACCAATTAGGATCTTGTTTAATTATATTTTGAGAAAAATCATTAAATAATTTTTCAATATTATAAAAATATTTTCTCCAATGATTTATTTCAGATTGATTTATGGGTATTTTTACCTTTGTAACCCCTCTCAATGCTTCATCAAAATATACTTGATCTATTTCTGGTTGATGAATCTTTATGTCAAAAAATGATCCATATACATAAAGGTTTTCTGAAGGTGATGATTTTGCTAAAACTTTTTTAAATCCTTTTAATCTTAAATTAATATGAAAGTCTGGATTAGGTAATTTCAAAGAATATATCTCATTAGATTGAATAAATCTTAATTTCATTGCATTTCCTATCACTTGGCCCTCTGTGTAGGGTACCATTGATATATTGTGAATATATGAAAATCTTTTTGAAAATGTTTGGGCTAATAAATTCTTGGTGGCATTTAAATATTTTTTAGAGTTTAAAGGCATGTCATTAAATGCTCTATCATCGATTTCTACATTGGTAATACCAATTCTAAGATTATATTTTCTCTTTAGATCAAAATTATTAATAATGTTTTCAATTCTATTAAATGGCCTATCTTCTAGATAAAAATCTTTTATTCTTTTTAGAATTTCATTTTGGGTAAATTTTTTTTCTGAAAGCATTGAGATTTCAAAATCAAACGGCAATGAAGCAATTAGATTTTTTGTATCAAAATCATAAAATAAAATCTCAAAGTAGCAGTCATAAAATCCATTATAAACTTGACTTGAATAATTGTATTCTTGAGAAAACTCTTCATGCTGGAGAGCAACTGCCATAACTACTGACCCATTTTCTAATTTATCTAAATCAATTAGCTGATCAGAAATCAATGAAATATTTCTAAAATTAGATTTACCAATACTTTCATTTAATTCTGAAGAAATAATATTTATTTTAGTTTTTGGATTAATTTCTTTAATTAACAAAGAGCTATATTTTGAATATTCTTTATTAGATTCATAAGTATTAGAAAATGAAAAACCCGAATAATAAACTTTTAATTTTTCGCTATAAGCATTTGTATTAACTAAAATTAAAAAAATAAAAATTACAAATTTTAATGTTATTCTATAAATATTTAATCTCATTTATGAGATTAATATAATATATGAAATAGATAAAATCTTTATTTAAAATTATTTTAATTTCTATGTTTTGTGGGACTGTATGCAGTTGAATTATCCATTAAATTATCTGCAGCAAGAATACCAATGATGGCTACTACGACTAGGAGTTCTATTAGGGTGAAGGCTTTTTGTTTCATTAAATAACTATAATTTTTTATCTATCCATGTACAAGTTTTGTAAAAGTCTACTCATATTAATTAAGCCTTGTTCTTTAATATTTATTGAAAGCTAAATTAAAGTTCTGTGATTTTATAGGACATTTAAGACTACCATGGACTACTATGGACTGACTTTAACTTCTATCCCTCGGCTTTTAAGTCCTTTGTGTCTACCTATTATAAGGCTATTGAAGTTTTTTCTTTAATATTTCGTTTATTAGCTGTGGATTAGCTTTGCCACCAGAA
>JGI20151J14362_10002747_pt1 | contig 12302 bp, 19 predicted proteins | sample COG_01_FD_14362 | JGI IMG/M metagenome (IMG submission 14362) | reverse complement strand
AATGTGCTTATAACTGGATTTCCTGAATAATATTTTAGATCTACAGATAAGATAGGCTTGTTTGTTTCGTCTTCAATTTTATAGCCATTAATGAATCCTTCGCTTTTTAGGATGTCAGCAATTTTAACTTTAAAATTAGATGATGGTAACGATACTTTTTTGTGATTTCTCACTTGTGCATTTTTAATTCTAGCTATCATATCTCCTATAGGATCACTTAAACTCATATTTTTCCTTTCTACCAACTAGACTTAGTCATACCTGGAATTAATCCATGTAATCCTAAGTCCCTTAGGGCTATTCTTGATATTTTTAATTTTCTATATACACCGTGTGGTCTACCTGTAATTTGACATCTGTTCATTACACGATTTTTTGCAGAGTTTCTTGGTAAATTAGAAAGTTTTTGTTGAGCCTTAAATCTTTCTTCNAATGAAATTTTTTTATCCATAACAATCTTTTTCAAGGCTTGTCTTTTTTTAAAAAGTTTATTAGATAATTTAATTCTTTTATTATTTTTATTTATTGCGCTTGCTTTAGCCATTATTAATTATCTCCTTTTTTTATAAATGGAAAATTTAACTTTTCCAAAAGTGCAAAACTATGCTCTTTATTCATTGCTGAAATAACAACAACCACATCTAAACCTCGAATCTTATCAATTCTATCAAAATTTACTTCTGGAAAAATTATATGCTCTTTAATACCAAAAGTGTAATTGCCAAACTTGTCAAAACCTTTTGAAGACAAACCTCTAAAATCTTTAATTCTTGGTAATGCTATATTTACCAATCTATCGATAAACTCGTACATCTTGTTACCTCTCAAAGTAACCTTCAATCCTGCGTTAGTACCTTTTCTTGTTTTAAAATTTGCAACTGATTTTTTAAACTTTGTTACAACAGGTTTTTGACCTGCTATTTTTCCTAGATCTTCTTCTGTAGATTTTAAAATTTTAGAGTCTGCACCATCTAGACCAAGTCCCATATTAATAACAACTTTTTGAATTTTTGGACCCATATATGTGTTTTTAAAACCAAGCTTTTCTTTTAGCGCTGGTTGAATCTCTTTATAATAAAGTTCTTTTAATCTTGGTGTCATTATTTTTTAGCCTTAGTTTCTTTAGATTTATTTTTAGTTTCAATAAGAGAAAGATTTGAAATATGAATAAAACTTTCTTTTGATACTATTCCACCTTTTTTTTCTTTTGTTGTTTTTACGTGTTTTTTCACAATATTAATTCCTTGAACTTTTGCTCTATTATTAGGTCTATCAATCTCAATAACTTCACCCTCTTTTTTTTTATCTCTACCAGTTAATATTTTTACTTTTAAACCTTTTTTAATCATTTTATAAAACCTCTGGAGCCAATGAAATAATTTTCATTTGACCTCTATTTCTTAATTCTCTTGTTACTGGACCAAAAATTCTAGTTCCAACTGGTTCTCCTTTGTCATCAACTAAAACTGCTGCATTGTTGTCAAACTTAACTTTTGAACCATCATCTCTGTGAATTCCTTTTTTAACTCTAACTACAACTGCTTTATGTACTGAACCTTTTTTAACTTTACCTTTTGGAATAGCTTCTTTTACAGCAATAACAATAGTATCTCCAATACTTGCATATCTTCTTTTAGATCCACCAAGCACTTTTATACATTCAATTCTTTTTGCACCGGTATTATCAGCAACTAATAATTCAGTTTGTACTTGTATCATTTAGAACCATCCATAACTTCAAATTTTTTATTTTTAGAGAAAGGTTTGCTTTCTATAATTGAAACTTTATCTCCAGTTTTAAACTTATTGTTTTCATCATGTGCATTATATTTTTTTCTCACTTTAACAACTTTCTTTAACACAGGGTGTGAATATTTTCTTTCTACAGCTACAGTAATAGTTTTATTAGGTTTATCACTCACTACTACTCCAGTTAATATTTTTTTAGGCATTTATTTTTCCTTTTAATATTGTTTTAAGTCTTGCTATAGTTTTTTTTGTTTGTCCAATTTGTGATGGATTAGTTACCTGAGAATTGATTTTTTGAAATCTAAAGTTAAATAAATCTTTTTTTAACTTATCGATGTTCTTAATCATTTCATCTTTAGATAGTTTTTTAATTTCTTGTTTTTTCATATTATACAAATCTTTTTATAAATTTTGTTTTTATTGGAAGTTTAGCAGAAGCTTTATAAAGAGCCTCTTTAGCAATTTCTTCTGAAACACCGTCTATTTCAAATAAAATTCTTCCAGGTTTTACTCTACATGCCCAATATTCAGGTGCACCTTTTCCTTTACCCATACGTACTTCAACCGGTTTTTTTGAAACTGGAATATTTGGAAAAATTCTAGTCCAAACACGACCTTGTCTCTTCATATGTCTAGTTAAAGCTACTCTAGCTGCTTCAATTTGTTTACCTATAATTCTTTCAGGGGCCATTGCCTTTAATGCAAATGCACCATAATTAATTTTTGAGGCACGTGTAGCAGTTCCATGAATTCTACCTTTGTGAGCTTTTCTATATTTACTTCTAACTGGTTGTAACATAATTATTCTTTAACCTCTTTTGGGGTAACTTTATTTGTTTCCTGACTAAATTCTTTTGCAAAAACTTCGCCTTTATAAATCCATACTTTAATACCAATTATACCAAATGTAGTTAGGGCTTCTGCCTCTGCGTAATCAATATCTGCTCTTAAAGTGTGTGATGGAATGCTTCCATCTCTTAACCATTCTGTTCTTGCGATTTCATTTCCACCTAATCGTCCGCTAATAGACACTTTAATACCTTTCGCACCTAATCTTATGCAAGATTGCATTGCTCTTTTCATGGCTCTTCTGTAAGAAATTCTTTTAACTAGTTGCTGTGCAATATTTTCGGCAACTAAATATGCATTGGTTTCAGGTTTTTTAATTTCTTTTATATTCAGGGTAACTTCATTAGTAGTAAATTTTGATAAATTATTTTTTATTTTATCTATATCACTACCTTTTTTTCCAATTACAAATCCAGGTCTGGATGTATAAATAGTTACAAAGCATTTATTTGATGTTCTTTCTATCATCACTTTAGACACACCAGAATTTACTACATTTTTTTTAATATAATTTCTTATTTTAAAATCCTCTATAAGATATTTGCCAAAATCTTTCTTTTTAGCATACCATACAGAATCCCAACCTCTGTTCACACCAAGTCTAAAACCTACTGGATTAACTTTTTGACCCATGACTCTCCATTTGTTTTGCTTCTGATAAAATAATTGTAATAGTTGAATAAGGTTTTAAAATTGGGGCAGCTCTTCCCTTTGCTCTTGGTCTAAATCTCTTCATAACAACTTTTTTTCCACAATATGCTTCTTTAACAATTAATTTATCAATATCATATTGATTATTATTTTCTGCATTTGCTACTGCAGATGAAACAGTTTTTCTAATTTCTTTTGTAATTCTTTTTTCAGAAAACTGTAAATCTCTAATAGCTACATCTACTTTTTTTCCAACAATACCTTTTAAAATTGGATTTAGTTTTCTTACACTAGATCTAATATTGTTGTTAACTGATCTAACTGTATTTTCTTTTAATTTATTTATTTTCTTTTTCTTGCTCATATTTATTTTTTCTCTGCTGGTTTAGCTTTTTTATCTGCTGGTGTGTGACCAAAAAAAGTTCTTGTAGGTGAAAATTCACCAAGTTTATGTCCCACCATATCCTCTGAGATTGTCACTGGTATAAATTTTTTACCATTATAAATTAAAAAACTAACACCAATAAATTCTGGTATTATTGTTGACTTTCTAGACCAAGTTTTAATTGGCATTTTTTTTGGATCTGTTTTTTGTTTTTCAACTTTTTTAATCAAGCTTTCTTCCACAAAAGGTCCTTTCCATACTGATCTAGACATTATTTTTTAGAATCCTTNCTTTTATTTCTTCTTCTTACAATAAATTTATCTGTTCTTTTGTTGTCTCTNGTTTTTAAACCTTTGGCTGATTGACCTGTAGGTGATACTGGNTGTCTTCCACCTGCAGTTTTACCTTCACCACCACCGTGNGGNTGATCTACTGGGTTCATTACAACACCTCTTGTATGTGGTCTTCTACCAAGCCATCTTGATCTTCCAGCTTTACCAATTTTAATATTTTTTTGATCTGGATTTGACAAAACACCAATGGTAGCCATTGATCTAGAGTCAATTTTTCTAACTTCTCCTGAAGTCATCTTAATTAATGAATAATTTCCATCTAAACCGCTAATTGTTACTGATGTTCCAGCTGATCTAGCAATTTTTCCACCTGCTCCTGGTTTTAATTCTACATTATGAATATCTACTCCAACAGGGATATCTCTTAATGGCATGCAGTTACCAACTTTAATTTCTTTTTCTGTTCCATTTTCTACAATGTCACCAACTTTAATTTTTTGTGGAGCTAAATAATAAAAATGCTGACCATCATCAAATTTTATTAACATAATGTAACAAGATCTATTAGGATCATATTCAATTCTTTCTACTTTGCCTGGCATGTCAAATTTTTTTCGATAGAAGTCAACAACTCTATACATTTGTTTGTGCCCACCCGCTCTATTTCTCGAAGTGATATGGCCATTATTATTACGACCCTTCATAGTATTTTTTGGTTCAACTAATTTTTTAAAAGGTTTGCCTTTCCATAGGCCAGTTCTATCGACTAATATTGTTCCTCTGGTAGATTTTGTATATGGTTTAAATGTTTTTAGTGCCATTTTTAAATTCCTGTAGTCAGGTCAATACTCTGACCTTTTTTTAATGTTATAATTGCTTTTTTATAGCCTTGTACTTTAACTTTTTTTCCTCTTGTAANTTTTGTTCTGTTTTGTTTATTAACTATATTAATTTTAGTTACATTAACTTTAAAAATTTTCTCAATATTTTTCTTTAAATTTGTTTTATTTGAAGTAGTTGGAACTTTAAAAACAACTTTATTTTGTTCAGAAAGATTAGTAGATTTTTCTGTTACTATTGGTGATAAAATTTTATCGTATAGATGAATTTTGCTCATTTTAAGAATATCTCTTTTCTAGCTCTTTTACTGAGCTTTCTGTAAACACAACCTTTTTAAATTTAATAATATCAAATGCACTAAAGTGATTCACGTCTGTAACCTTAACATTTGGAATATTTCTTGCTGATTTTTCTATTTTATCTTTTGAAGATTTGTCTAAGATTATTAGTGAATTGGTGATTTCAAATTTTTTGATTATAGAGTGCATATCTTTTGTTTTTTTAATTTCTGAGCTGAAATCACTAAAAATAATTAAATTTTTAAGTTTATTTTTTTCTGTAATCAGCGAAGCTATGCTTAATTTTTTTTCACTCTTATTTAGTTTTCTTTTTTTATAAGCTAGCTCACCTTTAGGACCATGAGCTACACCACCACCAACAAATATGGGAGCTTTTCTACTAGCATGTCTAGCATTTCCAGTTCCTTTTTGTGCGTAAATCTTTGACGTAGATCCAGCAATTTCATTTTGTTGCTTAGTCTTAGCATGTCTTCCTTTGTAGTTTGCATTGGTTTTAAATAAAACATTATCAACTAATCTTTTGTTAATTTTAGCTGAAAAAATCTTATCTAAAACTTCTATTGAAGCTTTCTTTCCGTCTAAGTTTAATTTATCAATTTTCATTATTTTTTCTTTTTATCCGGTGTTTTTTTTGCTTCTTCTGCAGCTGCAATTTTTTCACTAATTGTCATTTTTTTAATATCTTTTACTGCTTTCTTGATAAGTATTTCTGTATTTTTTGAACCTGGTATTGATCCTTTTAGATACAAAAGTTCATTTTCTAAATCAGCTTTGATTATNTCAATATTTTGCATAGTTCTAAGTTTATCACCCATATGACCAGCCATTTTTTTTCCTTTAAAAACTTTACCAGGATCTTGTCTTTGTCCTGTTGAACCATGAGACCTGTGTGATACAGATACACCATGTGTTGCTCTTAATCCGCCAAAGTTGTGTCTTTTCATAGCACCTGCAAAACCTTTACCAATAGTCTTTGAAGTTGTGTCTACAAATTTTACTTCATTAAATATTTCTAAACCGAATTCATTTCCTTCTTTGTATGTAGATGTGTCTTTAACTCTAAATTCTTTTAATTTTTTTTTAGCCTCAGTATTTTTTTTTGCATAAAAACCCTTCATAGCTTTAGTTAATTTTGAGTTTTTTATTTTTCCAAAGCCAAGTTGTACCGCTTTATAACCACGTTTTTCTTCTTCAATAACGTTAATTACTCTTGCTTTTTCCATTTTAATTACAGTAACAGGTACAAGTCTTCCAGTTTTATAAAACTCTCTGGTCATACCTATTTTTTTTCCTATGAGAGCTAAATCTGACATAATTATATTTTTATCTCCACATCAACACCTGATGCTAAATCTAATTTCATTAAAGCCTCAACTGTTTGAGGCGTTGGTTCGATAATATCAATTAGTCTTTTGTGTGTTCTAGTTTCAAATTGTTCTCTACTTTTTTTATCAATATGAGGGCCTTTTAAAACGGTATATCTCTCAAGTCTTGTTGGAAGAGGTATTGGTCCTTTGATGGTAGCACCAGTCCTTTTCACTGTATTAACTATCTCTTCAGTGGAAGCGTCTAAAATTTTATTGTCGTAAGCTCTTAATTTAATTCTAATATTCTGTTTTTCCATAATAAATTATCCTGCAATCTTTTTAGTTACTTCATCCTGCACATTTTGTGGGACTTTAGAATAATGATCAAAAAACATAGAATATTGTGCCCTACCTTGTGACATTGATCTTAGATTATTAATATATCCAAACATATTAGCTAAAGGAACCATAGCAGTTATTACAGTTGCATTACCTCTTTGTTCTTGGGTGCTAATTTGACCTCTTCTACTATTTAGGTCTCCAATAACATCTCCCATATAATCTTCAGGTGTAACAACTTCAACTCTCATAACTGGTTCTAGTAATTTTAGTGTTCCTTTTGTACAAGCTTCTTTAAAGCAAGCTCTACTAGCTAACTCAAAAGCTAAAACACTAGAGTCTACATCGTGATGTAATCCATCTAAAATTGTAACTTTATAATCTATCATTGGAAAACCAGCTAAAATTCCACCATCAGATACTGTTTCTATTCCTTTTTCTACACCAGGTATAAATTCTTTTGGAATAGCACCGCCCTTAATCTTACTTTCAACAAGTCTACCAGCACCTGGTTCTTGAGGTTCTACTAAAAGTTTTACTTTAGCAAACTGACCAGCTCCACCACTTTGTTTTTTGTGTGTATATTCAACTTCTGAAGGATTTTGCAAAGTTTCTCTGTATGCTACCTGCGGGGCTCCAACATTTGCTTCAACTTTAAATTCTCTTTTCATTCTATCAACGATAATATCTAAATGAAGTTCACCCATTCCCTTAATAATAGTTTGACCAGATTCCTCATCAGACGTAACTCTAAATGATGGATCTTCAGCTGCCAATCTACCTAAAGCTTCTCCCATTTTTTCTTGGTCAGCTTTAGTTTTTGGCTCAACTGCTATTTCAATTACTGGCTCTGGAAATTCCATAGGCTCTAATAAAACAGGATTATTTTCATCACATAATGTGTGACCTGTAATAGTGTACTTAAGACCAGCTAAAGCAACAATATCTCCTGCATTTGCCTCTTTAATATCTTCTCTTGAGTTAGCGTGCATCAATAGCATTCTTCCAACTCTTTCTTCTTTATCTTTAGAGGTATTATAAACAGCTGTTCCTGTTTTAATTGTACCTGAATAAATTCTTATAAATGTTAGTGATCCAACAAATGGGTCATTAGCAACCTTAAAAGCTAAAGCTGAAAAAGGAGCTTTATCATCAAATTTCATGTCAAGCTCATCTTCTGTTCCAGGTTTAGTTCCTTTAATTGACCCAATATCAATTGGGCTAGGTAGGTAGTTTATCGTTGCATCTAAAAGAGGCTGAACACCTTTATTTTTAAATGCAGAACCTGTGGTAATCGGTACAAAACTAAAATTTAAAGTTCCTTTTCTAATACATGCAATTAAATCTTCTTCTTTGATTTCTTCACCATTAAGATATTTTTCCATTAATTTTTCATCTTGCTCAACGGCTGTTTCAACTAATTCTGTTCTATATTTTTGAGAAATTTCTTTTAAATCATCAGGAATTTCTTTGTATTCCCATTCAGCTCCTAAAGCTTCATTTTTCCACACTTGAGCCTTCATTTTCACTAAATCAACAACACCACTTAGTGAGGCTTCAATACCAATTGGAATTTGTAGTGGTAATGGTTTGCAGCCAAGTCTTTCTCTAATCATATCAACACATCTAAAAAAATCAGCTCCAGTTCTATCTAATTTATTAACAAAACAAATTCTTGGAACTTTATATTTATCAGCTTGTCTCCAAACAGTTTCAGATTGAGGTTCAACACCAGCGACACCATCAAATACACAAACAGCACCATCTAAAACTTTTAAAGATCTTTCAACTTCAATAGTAAAATCTACGTGACCTGGTGTATCAATAATATTGATCCTATGGTCATTCCAAAAACAGGTAGTGGCTGCTGAAGTAATTGTTATTCCTCTTTCTTGTTCTTGCTCCATCCAATCCATTGTTGCTGCACCATCATGCACTTCNCCAATTTTATGACTTTTACCCGTGTAATATAAAATTCTTTCNGTAGTAGTAGTTTTACCAGCATCAATGTGAGCCATGATACCAATGTTTCTATATTTGTCTAATGTATGTGTTCTAGCCATAATTTTTTACCACCTAAAATGAGCAAAAGCTTTATTTGACTCTGCCATTTTATGTACATCTTCTCTTTTTTTAACTGCTGATCCTTTTTTTTCATAAGCGTCATACAGTTCATTAAAAATTTTATCTGACATGTGTTTATCTTTTCTTTTTCTTGATGCATCAACTAACCAACGAATTGCTAATGCTTGAGCTCTTTTAGATTTAACTTCTACAGGAACTTGATAAGTAGCACCTCCTACTCTTCTTGATCTAACTTCTACTGTGGGTTTTATATTATTCATTGCTTCATTAAAAATTGTTATTGGATCTTCTTTTGTTTTAGTTTTAATCTTATCAATTGCTTCATAAACAATTTTTTCAGCAACACCCTTTTTACCATCATACATTATAGAATTAATTAATTTTGGAATTATAGTGGATTTAAATATTGGGTCGGAATAACAATTTTTTTAGGTTGTGTTTTTTTTCTAGACATAATTATTTACCTTTTTTTGTCCCATACAAAGATCTACGTTTTTTTCTATTAGCAACACCTTGAGTGTCTAAATTACCTCTTAAAATATGATATCGTACACCTGGTAAATCTTTAACTCTACCACCTCTGATTAAAACAACAGAGTGCTCTTGAAGGTTATGACCTTCTCCACCAATATAAGCAGTAACCTCAAACCCATTTGACAATCTAACTCTTGCAACTTTTCTTAAAGCTGAGTTTGGTTTTTTTGGAGTTGTTGTGTAAACTTTAACACAAACACCTCTCTTTAAAGGTTGTTTCTGTAAGGCAGGAACTTTGTTCCTAGCTATTGGTTTAGTTCTTTTTTTTCTTAACAACTGGTTAATAGTTGGCATAAAAATTTTTTAATTAATTAAATATATTTTTGATGAAATAACTGACAGGTTATTTGTGGCAGCGTTTAGTTCCATTAGTAGGTACTACATTCCAACCAAAAACACCGCCAAAATACTATTTATTAATCCTTTGTCAAACTAAAACTACAAGTTTAACGTGTTTTTTTATTGATTAGTCTGTGTTTCTGGGGTCTCTGATGGCTGTATCTTTTCCTGATCAGCTAGGAATTTATTGTCAGCTTTTATAGCTTCTTTATTCCACTGGTTTTTAATATTTCCAGTTCCTGCAGGTACCAGTCGTCCAACTATAACATTTTCTTTTAGTCCATTTAATGGATCAACTTTTCCCTTAATTGCAGCATCAGTTAAAACTCGAGTTGTTTCTTGGAAAGATGCAGCTGAAATAAATGATTCTGTCTGCAAAGATGCTTTTGTAATACCCATTAAAACTCTTTCTCCAACAGCAGGTTTTTTACCATCGGCAACAAGTTTCTCATTGGTAACATCAAATTTTATTCTATCTATCATTTCGCCAGGTAAATAAGATGAATCTCCAGATTCTTTAATTTCAACTTTTTTAAGCATTTGTCTTAAGATAGTTTCTATATGTTTGTCATTAATTATAACACCTTGCAGTCTGTAAACTTCCTGAACTTGATTAACAAAATACTCAGTTAGATCCTTTATTCCTAAAATTCTCAAAATATCATGTGGAAGAGGTTGACCGTCCAGTAAATACTCTCCTTTTTTAATTTTTTCACCTTGGTTAAAGTTTATATGCTTACCTTTTGGAATTAAATAATTAGATGGTTCTCCATTTTCAGGTTGAATTGAAATTCTTTGTTTACCTCTAACTTCTTTACCAAATAATACTTGACCATCATTTTCTGCAATTATTGCACTATCTTTTGCTTTTCTTGCTTCAAATAATTCAGCGACACGTGGTAATCCTCCGGTAATATCTTTTGTTTTAGTAGTTTCTTTAGGCAGTCTGGCTATTACATCTCCTGCGTAAATTTTTTGTCCGTCAGTAACAGATAAAATTGAATCTGGTACTAGATAATATCTTGCTTCATTATCATCTGCTTTTTTTATAACATTACCTTTTTCATCTCTTAAAGTTATTCTAGGTTTTAAATCTGTATTTTTTGATTGTGCCCTCCAATCAATTACTGATTTAGAAGATATACCTGTTGCATCATCAGTTGTTTCTTGAATTGACACCCCATCAATTAAATCAACAAAACCAGCGGTACCACTTTTTTCTGCAATCACTGGTGTTGTGTAAGGATCCCACTCACAAATTTTATCATTTGATTTTACTTTATCACCATTTTGAAAAAATAATTTAGATCCATAGCAACTTTATAAACAGCTACTTGAACACCGTTGTCATCTTCGATAGATAACTGGGTATTTCTTCCCATTACAATTAAGTTTTTCTTTGAATCTTCTAATAAATTTGAATTTATGATTTTTAAAGTTCCTGCAGATTTTGTTACTATTTGTGATTCTTGTTTTACAGAAGCTGTACCTCCAACGTGGAAAGTTCTCATTGTTAATTGAGTACCAGGTTCTCCAATTGATTGGGCTGAAATCATACCAATAGCTTCTCCAACATGAACCATTTTACCTCTAGATAAATCTCTACCATAACATGTAGCACAAACACCTAATTTAGAACTACATGTCATAACTGAATATGCATTTATAAATTTTACACCAGCGGCGTCAATTTTATCACAGCCAGACTCATCTATCATTGTATCTTTTTTAATTACTACTTCTCCAGTAATTGGATTTTTTACATCTGTTGCTGTAACTCTACCAAGAGCTCTTTCTGCAAGACTTACAACTACATTTCCACCTTCTAAAATTTCAGCTAATTCAATAAATCCAGGATTATCACATTTAACTTTAGTTATAGTTAAATCTTGTGCAACATCACACAGTCTTCTAGTTAAATATCCAGAGCTAGCTGTTTTTAAAGCTGTATCAGCTAAACCTTTCCTAGCACCGTGAGTTGAATTAAAATATTCAAGTGCTGTAAGACCTTCTTTAAAATTTGATATAATAGGTGTTTCAATAATCTCACCAGAGGGTTTTGCAATTAATCCTCTCATACCAGCTAATTGTTTCATTTGAGCAGCAGAACCCCTTGCACCACTATCAGCCATCATAAACACAGAGTTTATCTTCATACCATCTGGCGTTGTTTCAGTTGCAGAAATACCTTTCATCATTTCACCGGCCACTTTATCTGTACATTTAGACCAGGCATCAACAACTTTGTTATATTTCTCACCTCTTGTAATTAAACCCTCTGAATATTGATTTTCATAATCTGATATTAATTTTTTTGTGTCTTCGATTAGTTGACCTTTGTTTTCAGGTATAACTAAATCATCTTTTCCAAAAGAAATTCCAGCTTTAAATGCATGTTTAAATCCCAGATCTTTTAATTTATCACAAAAAATAACTGTAGTTTTTTGTCCACAAAATCTAAATACTTGATCAATAATTTCAGAAACAGTTTTCTTAGGTAATAGTCTATCTATCATTGAAAATTTAATATTTTTGTTTTTTGGAAGTAAATTTGCTAATAAAAATCTTCCAGCAGTTGATGTGTATTTTTCTAATTTTTTATTTCCATTATCATCAATTGTTTCAAATCTAG
>JGI20151J14362_10002740_pt1 | contig 12316 bp, 18 predicted proteins | sample COG_01_FD_14362 | JGI IMG/M metagenome (IMG submission 14362) | reverse complement strand
AACAGTAAATTTACTACAGAATTTCGTGGGTTGGAGCTAACTGGTCATGCTGGACCCTCTATAGGGGGACTAATGGTCTTGAAATACTTACATGCACTTGCTGGTGATGAAATAAAGATTAAAGAAAACCTAATGCAAGTATATGAAGATAGAAAAAATTATTATGAGTTCTTTGGAAATAGAACTACGTTTATAGATAATGAAATATCCAAAATATCACAATCTAGTTCTACAATTCAAGTCAACACATCGGATGAATTAAATAATCATTTCTCACTAACCTTTTCAAGTGGATACGGTTCTGGTGTTCAATGTTCGGAGACAGGTATGTTTCTTAATAATTCACTTGGTGAAATTGAACTTAATCCACAGGGGTTTTTAGGAGAAACATCTGGAGACCGATTAATCTCAAATATGAGCCCTTTAGTTATTAAGAATCACAAAGGTATATTCACAATCGGTTCACCAGGCGCTGATAGAATTAGTTCGGCACTAGCACAGGTCTTATATGACTATTCACTAAAAGCTGATTGGGTTAAAGCAATTGAAAAACCTCGGTTCCACGTAAATATTGATGGCACTATTCGTTGCGAACCAGATACATATTTTTCATTCCCAGAGCAAATAACTACTAATAAAAATGATATGTATTTTGGCGGTGTTTGTGTTACCGGTTTAGAGGAACAACTATTCGCTAAAGGTGATCCTCGTAGGGGAGATTCGGCATGGACAAATGTTAAATAGACTAAATAATCTACCAAATAAATATCTTTTTTATTTTGGTCTAATTTTTGTTTTTATATTTATATCACTGTCATATTGGCAGTTCACAAGCTACCTGGAAGAAAGAGAACTATCTGCTCAAATATCGTATCCACAAGAACCTACAGAAGTATTAATATCACAAATAAATATTAGTAATGAATTTTCACTGATTACCACACAGGGGAAACTTCAGTTTGTAAAGTCATGGTTATTAAGGTCTAGAGTAAATAATGGTGTAAGTGGATACCATGTAATAACAATTTTTAAAAATGATATGAATGAGCATATTTTAATAAACAGAGGGTGGGTTCCTCTCTCTGCTTATGTTGATAATTACAATTTAGATACTGAAATGTCATTTACTGGAATGTTATATACATACGATGAAATACCAAGATTTGGTCAGGAGGACATACCTGGATCTGAATATATTTTTAGAATCGATAAAATATTTCTTCAAAATGAAACTGAAGTAATACTTCCAAATTACTATCTACAATTATCACAAAATTGTGGATCTGAAATAACATGTATCGATACCTTAGATCAATACCAAGCACCTCACCTTGGATATGCATTTCAGTGGATATTTTTTGCTATATGTTTAGCGGTTGTTGTTTTGAGGAAGAATAAACTCATATGATTAAACATTTTAAAAATGGTTCCTATGACATAGCTTATCTCACCCAAGGTGAGGGTAGGGATATATTATTTTTACATGGGTTTCCCTCAAATATGTACATGTGGGATGAAATTACCAGTGCACTAAATCATCAAGATTATCGAACCACGGTTATTGAGCAGAGAGGTTATCCTTTATCTTCCTCTAAGAAAATGAGACCAAATGATTTTACAATCGATAAATTATGCGATGATGTAGAAATCTTGATAAAAAATCTAGATTTAAATAACAAATTGACAATAGTAGGACACGACTGGGGGACAGTAGTTGCCTGGGCATTAGTTAAAAGAAATAAAGTTCATGTAGAAAAACTTCTATCAATCTGTGGTGGTACCCTTTTTCCAAGTTCTAAAGTGTACAGTTCCCTTAATTATGAAGATGGCGATCATTACATCACTTCATTTCAAAAACCGGAAAATGCTGCGATTTTAATGGATGAGAATATTAGGAACTCAATACTTGGAGCATATAGAACAAAAAATAAGGAAGTCAATGTGAGTCTCTCTATTCAATCATTATTTAACGATATCAATCACGATGAATATGCACTCACTGACATTCAGATAGAAAGTATTACATCACATTACAAAGCTAATGGATTCTATGGGCCAATTTCATGGTATAAAAACTTAGATGAAAACATTGAAATATCAAAAAATTGGATAAACAATGAAGTTTCCCAAGAAATAACATTTATGTTTGGTGAAAAAGATATGGCAGTCTTGTTGAATGAAAAAATGTTAGAAAGACTAACCAATGAAGCTGATCTTGTTAACATTAAGGAAATATCTGGTGCTGGTCACTGGCTGCCATACACACATAAGGAGAGTGTATTAAATGAAATCTATAGTCTTAATAAAGATTATTAATATGTCCTATAATATATATTATGTTGCGTTATGAATAAAGCAGTTCTTCACGATCATCTAGATGGAGGCCTGAGGCCCACTACAGCTAAAGAGTTAGCCGTTAAGTTAAATTACACTCCACTTATTGACGTTGATGATACATCAAAATTTTTTGATCGATCAGAATGTTCGTCCCTTGAAGAATACCTAGAAGCTTTCACACACACTATTGCTTTGATGCAATCTTATGAAAACCTTGTTCGTATCGCTTTTGAAGCTGCTGAGGATATGCATAACAATGGGATAACTTTATATGAAAGCAGATATGCCCCTTTCTTTTCAGTAAATGAGCACTTGTCCCCTGAGGATGTGCTTAGTGCAATTAATACAGGTTTTGCAGAAGCAGAAAACACTTTTGGTATGAAATGTGGTTTGATTCTCTGTGGGATGAGACATGATGCAGAAAACGTGAAACTTGTTGAAGAGCTTGCCCTGGCAAATTCTGACAAAATTATTGGTTTCGACATAGCTGGGCCAGAATTAAACTTCAGGCCTAGTTTATTTAGTAAAACCTTCAAAAATATAGCTGATGCAGGTATAAATATAACTATTCATGCAGGTGAAGGTGACGATGTCACTTCAATTCAGGAGGCATTGGATAATGGAGCTCAAAGGATAGGTCATGGTGTACGCATTATTGAAGATATAGACATCCAAAATAATAAAATAGGAAAAACCGCAGAGTATATTTTACACAACAAAATCCCATTAGAAGTTTGCATTACATCGAATCTCCATACCAATATGTATGAAACTGCTGAAAAACACCCAATTAATGAATTAATAGAACTAGGTTTTCAAGTTTCTTTAAATACTGATAATAGGTTAATGAGTAATACAACAATCAAAGAAGAAATTGAAGTTGCTAAAATCGCTGGAGTTAAGGATCCTGAAGAATTGCTTGTTAAATCAGCTAGCTATAGTTTTTTGAACTAAGTCGCGATTATCTATTTCTAGAAAGTTATAGAATTCCTTTTCGTTTATTAGTTTAAAATTTTTATCTGGATAAAGTTTTTTTGCTTTCTTAATTTTCTGCGACTTCCTAGTTATTAGGTTTTGATTCATTGTTGTAATTTCAACATAAGTATCCAATGAAGGAATAAAAAAATCAGGTGTGAACATCATTTTTATTGAACCACTACCCCACTTTAATGGAAAACTTGTTGGTTCATATATCCATTCAATTCCAAATAAATCTAAGTGTTCTGCAAAAACTTCCTCAGAGTTATGTGCGAATGTCATGCGTTTTGAGAAGAAACTTTATCAGGGTATAAAGAAAAAATCTCAGCTTCAGCTTCTGTGTGCACAGGGCCTAGTGATATTCCAAAAACAGCTTGACCACTTTTAAGCAAGTCTATCATTTGATCATTATCAGAGATGACATAAATCGATTTACCATCAGAAAAAATGGAAACATCTGAGATCTGTGTATCATCACCTAAAATGTTTTCAATATTTTTTAATGCGATTCTTATTTTCTGAAGACTTACTCCAGCTTCCCGTAGTTTGTTAACAAGTTTTATTTGGATAATGTCTTGAAATGAATATATTCTATGGAAGCCAGAACCTTTTAGATTTCTTATAGAAGCATAAATTAATTTACTTGTTGTCCAATGATCTAATTGTCTATAAGTTATTCCAGTTATTTTACATACCTCTGGACCGGTATATCCCTGTTGCATATTGTTAATCTACTATAATTATTTTTTTTATCAAGGTTTTAGAGAAAATCGTCAGGAGTTATGTTGTCAATAAACTCCTTAAACTCTTCTATATCCTCTGATTTATCTTTTATTAAATCGATTGAATTAGCCTCAAAAACGTCCTTATTAACCGTTATAGGGGCTTCTGAGCGCAATGCTAAGGCAATTGCGTCACTAGGTCTAGCTGTGAGAGAGATGTCGCCATTTATAGTTGTAAGTATCAAATCTGCGTAATACGTTTTATCTTTAATATTTGAGATACTAACTTCTTTTAAAACAGCATTTAGAGACTCAATTACATCAATGATTAAATCATGGGTTTGGGGTCTCTCATGTAGGACACCCTCTTGAGCATAAGCAATTGAAACAGCTTCTATAGTCCCTATCCAAATAGGTAAAACTTTATTACTAAGAGGGTCAGAGAGAATCATGATAGGCGTATCTGAATTTTCCTCAAGCCTGATACTATTTACAGCTACTTCGATTTTATTCATCATAATTAAACATTAATAATTATTTAAAGATGTAGGTGTTTAGTATGTCGATATTTATCTTTTCAATTTGCAAATACTGAAAAAAATTCTAAAATTTTAAAATCCCATTTAACTTCATAGCTACTTTTGTCAATCCTCACTTCCCTACTTGAAATATTATTTTTGAAATTTAACCTACCATCAACATACTGAGAAAAACTTATTTTAATTTGAGTTCTTAAGTCTACGAAGTCCTCCCAGGATTCATTAGCTACTGAGATGGATTTCTCATTTGGATTGATAATTTTATAAACTTCAGTCGAGCTATCAAAACTTTCATGGTTGCCATAATTATTGTATGAGCTTTTATACAGCATTTCAGTATCTTTGAAATGATTCAATTTAGCACTATCAACTATGGAATTATTGACTATTGTTAAAATTTGTCTATCGTTGTTTAAATTTAGCCCAATAAATGTAAGTCCTGCTTCAGACGTCCAACCAGTTTTAATACCGATATATCCGTCCCCTATCAGCTCATTAGTTGAATAGTAAACTTTATCTACACCTGTTACATCTGAGGAAAAACTGTTCTTACTTGTTATGCTAAGTAATTTATAATTTTCAACAAATCTCAGAGACATGTTGAGTAAGTCTCTTAAAGTCGTTAAATGACCTTCTTGATCTAAGCCATCCGGGTTTTGGAATGTGGTGTCATTCATTCCATAAGCTTTTGCTTTATCATTCATTTTCTTGACAAATGAGTCAACGGATCCTGTGCTAACCATGGCGGCTACGTGAGCAGCATCATTTGCTGAATAAATCAGAAGAAACTCTAGTAAGTCTTCTATTGTTATAGACATACCAGATTCTAAATAAGCTACTTTTCCGCTATATTGATAGCCCTCCGGTAAAGTTACAGTGACAGTCTCATTAATGTCGAAATAATCCAGTAAAACTAAGGCCGTTACAGCTTTTGTAATTGAAGCTGGTGCTATCTTTTCATCAATATTTTTAGAATACATCAGGTATTCATTATCTAAATCATACGAAATATAATATTCAGTAGACAACTCATTTGGTTCCATTTCATTGGCTAATGCAATGCCCAATTGAGATATAGTGAAAAGTGTAAGAAGTGTTATAAATCGCCAGATATATAGCTCCCAATAATCGATGTAAAATTATCTACAGCAATATCTAATTCTTCAGTGTCTTCAATATTATTTTTAACAAGATCAATGAATCCTGCTCCCCTATCAGCCATTGATTTAAATATAGTGAAGTTCTTAGCAGTAAATCCCAGGCTAAAAAAATATGAGAAACCGCTGAACCTATTAACATCATCTTGGGAAAAAATATCCTTTCTGTGTTCCAAGTTAAAATCTTCAAGGTCTTCATATTGAGATAAAGATAAACCAGATTTCTTTAACGCATCATGGAAAGAATATTCTTTTATGACAATCTGTACTTTTCCTGAGTTTGTAAATAATTTAGGATTATTTTTAATTGCTTTTAGAGAATAGAATTGATTTTCCTGTAGATCTAATATGCTTAGAATTCTATCAATATCTTTTTGGCTATAATCCCGCGTTCCACCTTTCGACCTTGATGGATTGATGAGGCTCTCTTTTTCTAAAAAGCGCAATCTTGAAATTGTAACAGAAGGATACTCTTTTTGAATTAATTTAACAGTCTGGCCGATGTTCATTTTCTTCCTCTTATGAAGTCTTCTATAAACATTTTATTCTTCCCTTCTGGTGTAATTATCGATGGATACAATACCCCATCTGATAATTCTATTGGAAATTCATGCTCTTTATCAGAATATTTATGAATCTTAATAAAATTATTATTATGATTCACAAAAGCCGGTCCTATTACATCAAAAGCTCTTATCATTTTTTTAGCTGTATTCAGGCTACGTTCAGTAATGTTGTAATCATTCTTAATAAACTTGTTTGTAGTCGACATGTCATAGTTATTAATTACTACATCTTTGTTTAGATTTGCATATATTTGGTCATATCTTTTTAAAAATAGAGAATTGACATTTTCGTAGAAGCTTGAAGCGTATGTATCATTATCTATTTTAAAAGATTCTTGAAAGACAATATTGCCGGTATCTATCTTATTATCAATTTGAAAAATAGTATATCCAACAGTAGTTTCTCCATTTAGAATGGAGTTCTCTACTGGAGATGGACCTCTATAAGACGGCAGTAAACTTAGGTGGATGTTGAAGATTTTATTATTTTTTTTAAGGAAAGCTTCTGAAAATATTTTTCCAAAACTGACACAAAGACCTATCGACATATCTTTATATGTTTCTTTCGAATCATAGTACTCGAATGCAATGTTGTTATTAACACAATAGACCTCAACAGGATTGGGTTTTAACTTCCGACCTCTACCAGTTGGACTATGAGGCAGAGTAATTACTTTTATTGTTGGTACTTTTTTATTTACAATTTCTAAAAAACCTAAGCTTCTAGTATCTGAACCAAAGAAATAATTAAACATCATTTCCCGGAAAGCCATTTAACGAAATATTTTTTAATGCAGCTTTTCTTTCCTTTCTTTTAAGGGCTGTGAGCAATACTTTGCCATTGAGGTGATCATATTCATGTTGAAGGACCCTACCAGTAAGGTCATCACCTGCGAAATTAATTTGATTCCCTGTTAAATCAAAACAATCTAATGATGCATATTCTGCTCGTTCAATATCCCAGTAATAACCAGGTAAAGATAAACAACCTTCCATAAAAGTTATAGAGCCTTCAAGAATCAGATTATGGGGATTAATAGCAACTTTTGGGCCATCCCCCGCGTCGAATACAAAGATATTTTTATTGATTCCAATTTGAGGGGCTGCTAAACCAACTCCTGGTGCACTGTACATTATTTGGATCATTTCATCAGTCAGATTCTTAAGATCTTTGTCAAACTCTAGAACATCTGTTGAATCAATTTTTAATGATGGATGACCGAAATGAACTATCTCTTTCATTTATAACGTTCTCACTCTCTCAAGTTGTGAATTTTTTAAGATCGAAAATATAGACATTATTACATTGTAATTATATTTTCTGTTTATTTGGATTTTCAGCTCATATTCAAAGTGATTATTTGTTTTTTTTGGACCAATTAAGTAATTAGAAAACTTTGAAATATCAATTTCTTTCTCTGAAACTACTTTAAATATCTTAATATTTATATTTGGTCCATACTTCGAACGTTCCGTTTTTTCTTTTATAGCCCATTTGGTTACATTTTTTACACTTAGTTGATTAAGAGGGTTTATTTTCTTTGTTGAGAAGTTAATTATTTTGATGTTCTTGCTTGTAAAAAAATCTAGATTTTTAATTAGGTGTATTAATCTATTCGAACTTAATATTCCATTGTAAGAAATAGTTGGATTAAACATTATTGCAGCTTCTATTTTGTCACTATTAATGTTGTTTGTTAGTTTATGTTTTTTAGATATTAAATTTATATCTTTATTTGCAGTATAGATGTGGAGGGGTTCATTATTATATTTACGATCAAACAACTCCACACATTCCATAAGGTTATTTCCATATATATTATCAATACTTACATCTGGAATTTCTAAAAAATAGTCATTAACTTTATTAAATAATTCAAGGGAGGGAAATTCACTGTAGTAAAAAAAGTGACCTTTAAAGATTTTATATTTAATAATCGATGATTCAACTATGTTAATGTTATTGAGATTCGGTAAATTATAGCTAAAGTTATTGCAGTTAAAGAAATGAAAATTTAAGTTATCTTTAATAATGATCTTTTCAAAATTTACAGACAAAATGATAATATTTTGAAAAGACTTTAAGTTTTGCCATAAATTTGTAAATTCTTTTACACCACCAGTTTTTTGATAAAAATCTACATTCTTACCTTCCTTCTTGAGAGTTTCTGCAACTTTTTTAGCCTCTAGTAAGGAAGATGTAAATATTACGTTATTGTTTTTTTTAAGTTTTGTGGATAATTTCTTGTTTCCGTAAATACCTAAAGAACCTGTTCTATTCTTTTTCTGGTTTGAAATTTTGCTATATTCTATATGTTTATGCAATAGCATTCCTATATTTGTATTGTTAGAAATTGCTATTTGTTCAATATATTTAAGTTGAAATTGATCAATATTTCCTACTTTTTTAAATATAGGTTTTATATTGGGAACAATAATATTTTCATTATGTACTTTTAATACAATTGCTTGACGTTCAACGTTCCTAAACGGGACTGTTACTATATCCCCAATATCAATTTTAGTTCCTAATTTAATGGGGACTTCGTATGTGAATTGAATATATCCGTAAGTATTATTAAAGATTATTTCTAAATCAACAAACACATCTACTCAATTGTGTAATCGATAATTAATTTAGCAATACTATTTTTATCGAGCCTATCCGAAGATACAATTAACTCGTTTTGATTAATTAAATTAATTTGATTTAAGTCAGATCCAATTTTGTTTGTAGATATATTATTGATTACTAAAAAATTTACATTTTTATCTTTTATTTTTTCGAAGTTTAAATTGTCGTTTATCTGTGCTGAGAACCCTATAGAAATTACTTCTGGAAACTTCTTCGCAAGTTCCTTAAGTATGTCTTGGTTTGGGGTTAAATCTACTGATATCGGGCCCTTTCTTCTATCCATTTTCTCATTATTGAACTCAGGTATAAAATCTGAGACAGCTGCAGCCATATAAAGATACGAAGTATCCGTTAGTTCCGCGTTAAGAATATCGACTAAAGAATTGGAATTAGAAAAGACTTTGTTAGTTGCATGAGGTATACCTTTTATGTTATTAGCGTGAACGTAAGTTACATCAAAACCCCTTGCCAAAAGTTCTAAACCTAACGCCCTACCTTGTTTCCCTGAAGATTGATTAGATATTGTTCTCACAGCATCAATCATTTCAAAAGTTCCTCCAGAAGTTACGACTACTTTTTTACCCCCACCCTCTATTTGGCTTAACATCTCAGGTGGTTCAATCATTCTTCCATATCCAGTATCGCCAATATCTAAATTTCCAAATCTTGGACCACAAACAATATTATTTTTTGACAGTTCCAATATATTCTTTTGAATTATTGGATTTAAATACATCTCTTCATGCATCGCAGGAGCAAGATAAATTGGATCGTTGTACATAAGAACTGTTGAAAGCAACAAGTCATCTGCAATTCCCATAGCCATTTTGGAAATAAAATTAGCTGTAGCAGGATAAATTAAAAATACTTCCGCCCAACGTGCAAGTTCAATATGCGGAGAACCTTGAAGATCTTCCCAAGAAGAAATTATTTCATTGTTCTTTAAAAATTCAGATGTAAGATATTTTGACCCAGCATCAGTTGTAATAATTTTTACATTATTATTCTTTGAAACTTTTCCAAATAATATTTCTGACTTTGAAGCAGCAACACTACCCGTGATTCCTAAGAGTATATTCTTACTCATCAGATTTATTCGTTGTCTGAAACCTCAACTTTGCCCGCAGCAATTTCCTCAAAAGCAACAGTCAATGGTTTTCTACTTAAACTTTGAACCTGTGGTGGTGTGTAGGCTCCTATACCCTCACCTAGCTGGTTAAAGTATGAGTTTATATCTTTAGCTCTTTTTGCAGATGTTATAACAAGCGCAAATCTTCCAGGTGTTTCTTTAAGCAATTCTTCAATAGGTGGTTTAATCATCTTTCCTCCAGACTATATATTATATCTAATATCTTATTAACCGTAGTGTTTATATCTTTATTATCAACTTTGTAGTGAAATTTATCTCGAAAACTCCTCTGATATTCAGCTAATCTCATTCTTTCGTCAATAAATGCTTCGTCGTGGCCTCGTTTAGTTAGCCTTTGAATCAACTCTTTATCATCAATATCAATAAAAATACCAACATAATCTTTATTTGATGAAAGGAGTTTAGTTGCACCATTTACTTCAAGATCTAGTATTAGTGAATTTGTTGAGTCATTAACCGAATTTCTTACTTGTTCCATAATAATTTCTACCATATTTTTCATATTCAATGAAAAAATCATCTTCAACTAATTTTAAAAAATCTGATTCAGAGACAAAGTTATAATCTTCACCGTTATACTCCCCTTCTCTTATGTTTCTAGAGGTGTAAGATACAGAAAACTGAAAGTCACGTTTTTGTCGAATAGCATCTATGATTGTTGACTTACCAACACCTGAGGGACCAGAAAATATAAAAATCATTTTGTTATTTTAAATAAATCAAGAATCTGAGAAATATTCTTGTCTGTAAGTTGACCAATTGTTGTTTTTTCATCTAAACCTATTGTATCTAAGTATCTTGCAGTTTCTACTTTGCCAACAACTTTTGTGTGGGTTAAATACTTATGTAATCTTATTGAATTAAGTTCATTATCATTTCGAGAAGTTTTTAAATTTTCAAAAAGATCATCATTCATGATTGAAAAATTTGTTAGAAAATTATTTCGCTTAAACTGTATAGATTCAACTTCTTGATTAAAATTATTCAATCTCATTACTCACTGAATTTAAAATACCATTAACAAACTTTGCACCTTTTTCAGAAGAATGTTTATCAGTGATTTTTACCCATTCTGAAATAATTACTTTCTGTGGGGTTAAGTTCATTATTAATTCAGATATACCGAGCGTTAAGGTACATTTTTCAACTTTGCCAATTCGAGCATATGACCAGTTATTACTGTATGTTTCAATCGAGTTAATAATCCTATCTGAAGGTTAACTTTGTGTTCTGAATTAATTGATTGCATCTCAATAATTGATTTTCGGCTAGTTTGTTTTTAATAATTTCTAAACTTTCATAATCGAGTTCAGCATTAAATAGAGATTCAAATGAAACTGTTCTAAAATCTTTCATTGGACCCTAGTCATATAAGATGAATTCTTAGTATCTACTTTGATCAGTTCATCTTCTTCAATAAACATTGGTACATTTAAAATTAAGCCAGTCTCGCAAGTAACGGATTTTGTTGATGATGATACGGTGTCTCCTTTAACAGCTGGTTCCGCACTTGTGACAAGAAGGTTAACTGTAGGAGGAAGTACTAAATCAATAGGTGTATCTTCATGCATTTGTATGGTGACTTCTTGATTTGACGTTAAATAAAGATACTTATTTTCAACGATATCATTATTTAAATTAATTTGCTCAAAGGTTTCGTTATTCATGAATATATAGCTGTCACCATCTTTGTACAAGTATTGGAATTGTTGTTTATCAATAAATGCTTGCTTCACATCTTCATCAGCACGGAATGTTTTATCAACCACACCACCACCAGAAAGGTTCTTAAGTTTGGTTTTAACAAAAGCTTTGCCTTTTCCAGGTTTTACATGTTGGTATTCTAGAATTAAATAGAGTGTTCCATCTAAAAGAATTGATTGCCCAGGTCTTATATCATTAGTTGATACCATTATGGAATAACTCCTTCTTCTTTTGCTTTATTCTTCATGTTAATAAAGTCTGTGTAATCTGCTGTAAAAGACATTTTGCCATTTTTGTCAGTTAAGAGGTAGTACAAATAGTCATTTTCTGGTGTGTCTAATACAGCTTGTAGGGATCTTTCACCAAATCCAGAAATTGGTGTAGGAGGTAGTCCTAAATATTTGTATGTATTGTACTGAGATTCAAACTGAAGATCTACTAAAAGAACCTGAGATTTTCTTTTTTGAAGTGCGTATAAAATTGTTGCATCAATTTGAATTAACATATCATCTTCTAAACGATTTCTAA
>JGI20151J14362_10002733_pt1 | contig 12335 bp, 9 predicted proteins | sample COG_01_FD_14362 | JGI IMG/M metagenome (IMG submission 14362) | reverse complement strand
CCACCTGGGAACGGACGCACCACGCAAACCCCGACGCACGCCAACACCCACACCACACACCCACTCTCCGGTCTCTGGAGCCTTATTATTATTATTACGATCCACACAATCACGCCTTATATATTATATCTTATTATTATATATGATTAAATCTTAATATTGTATTAATAATATTGTACATATATATTTAATATATTATTATTCAATAATATATAATAAATTATTGTAATAATAAAAATCTTCCAGGGACCGACTAACAGTAGTAGTGTTTAACGTGATTGCGTGGGTTTGTTCCCATGTGTATCGGCACAGCCATGACTTATTAATTAAAACATGATGTGACTGTATGTGAGGGTACGTACTACATACGTACGTTTATTTATCGGTTGCTTGGTCGGATGATATGATATGATATTGACATGTCTAATTATCAAATATGAATTCATTGAGTTATATTACATATAAATGCCCTCCCGTATGAGTAAACACCATCGGACATTTTTTTCACACGTGACTCATGAAAAATGGTTTATTTCGTCCAATGAAGGCTTCAAATATGTGTAACGCTGAACCAACGTTTCTGAGTTAACGATGTCGAAAATGACCACAATGTATGGGGAAAATAAACCTTGGACCTTGATTAACGATACCAGGTGCGGACTGAATTTTTCCCTGAGAATCCCGTGATCGGCTATGCCGAATATACCTTCGAACGGATAATGAAGCAAGCAAGGTAATAATAATAATTAATAAATATATATTAGAACGAACGATGAAATTAAATATTCGTTCGGTGGTTGCCCGCATTCGGTCAGGCAGTCAAGCCGTTTACTGACAAGCTACTATGCCGCGACAACTCGGCACCGGCACGCATTGAATCGATTTTATTCGACTCCCGAGTGTATTACTGGACAATACTCTATTTTCGGTGACCGATAAGTTTCCGTGGTTATAATATCGACTTCTTTGGCACCAGCTTTCAAGAATTGACTCTGATGAAACAAAGCGAATTGTTTTCAACGCACTCACGCAGCCATGCGTGTCCAGAACGCCATCACGATCACGAAAACCGTGAATGTGGCGCCGATAATCAGGGTTTGTCTTTCCTAGAAGCAAGCTCCCTCATTTCACTCTTACGACAGGCACCCAACACAGAAGACTGTGATAATTTGAACGCAGAGCACTTGGCCTTGGAGGAACTCGCAGTCTATCTGACAGAACAGAGTCGCGACGACGTGAACAGCGAAAATGGGTCGCGAAATACGCATTTTGCGCTACGGGATGTGTTTTCAATGCTGGTAAGGCGTCGTTTGATGACGCGGGATTACACAGCGGCACCGGCGCGCGAACATGCTGCTTCGCCAAGATGCGTTCTTCGAGTCCTGCAGTGTGTGCGTCTATTTCTTCGTGAACGCGCCTTTGTTTCAGAGCTGTTTACAATCGAGGGTGCAGTCCAGACACTTAGTCAACAGTACAAGCAGTACGCCTCAATCTATTCTAGAGAACCTCCTGAGACCAAAGGAGCAAACTATATGTTTCGAACCGAGATTCTGTCAGAGATTGCTTCGATCTTCAAAAAGCTGGCGTCGGAATGGGCCGCATGTCCCTCGCAGCTCCTTATCGACTATGACGTGCACCAGACGGCTCTCTCTCTTATCTCTACTCGGGACGCTTCCATACTTGCTTCTGTCCTGGTTACCTTAAATGCGATTTGCTTGCAAACAGAAAAATGTGCTGAACTGGTTGTGTGTCACAGCAGTGTTTACTATGTCCTGCTGATCATGTGCGAGTATGATGCACCTTTTAACCATATTGCGGGAAAACTTCTACAAATGATGAGTAAGACCACAGAGGGCAAAAACGAGCTTCGGCGGCTTGGGAGTGTTTCTGTGTTGATGAGCTTGATTCGAAGGAGCTCTGATCAAGCTATTCTAGAGTCCTCGCTACGGATACTTGGCTGTCTATTGTCAGACACGCTTGCAGTTGAGGAATTTCGTGATCTAGGAGGAGTACCAATACTTTTGGCCCTCCTGATTCCGAACTCTACAGCTCGCATTTCCGATGAGCTCAGATTTCAACAACCTGCAGTGACTTGTTTGGTTTGTTCAGCATTGACAAAACTAGCTACAGATGATGTCGGAAGCAGGCAAATCCAAGACTTCAATGGCTTTTATCTTCTTGGGAAATTATTGACAGATACACATGACTTCTCCATGGAAGAACGCTCATCTCGGCCTATATGTGAAATTAGCGCTCATGCATTTAGAGTGTTGCGTTTCCTTTTCAGTACTGCTCATAATCGGAAAACATTTCAACATCTGTTTCAGGCTGAAATGTTCGGTGCTTTTATCGATATCGGTCACTACATGCAAGATATTCGTATGTATCGCCATCTTGCGCATGCATGGCTCAGCATGCCTTCCTCACTCGTAAAGATTACTCTGTCTTCACTAGAGGATATCAACGCTGACCGAAGAGGCACCGGTCCAAAGCCTTTGAGAGTTATCCATGGCTATGTAGTTGATGAACTCCTTGGAACTGGCGCTTTTGCAAGCGTCTACCGGGTGCACAAGGAGAAAGATTGTTTGAATACTGTTTTTGCGATGAAAGAGCTAGATACAGGCATAGACAGAGACACTTTTGGGGAATCTCTCAAACAGGTCACGGCGTCGGTTGGTCGCGTCGCTATGGAGATTGAGATTCTGAGTAAACTTGAACACCCAAATATAGTGAACTACCACGAGTCATTCATGGAAAACAATCAATTATATATCATAATGGTGAGGAAAGCATTAATGGGTAACCCCTTTTGCATGCTTTTTGAGACTTTTTTTGTTTTTTGTTTTAAATTTTGCTGGGTTGAGTTTGTGTCGATTCATGAAGGAGCTGGTAGAAGGTCAAAATCTGTTTGATTACATCAACAGTACCGCAGACAAGAATCGAGTATTGTGCGAGAAACTGATATGGGAGATATTCATTCAGATCGTGCTTGCACTGAATTATATTCATGTCGAAAAAGGAGTTGTTCATCGTGATCTCAGTCCGAACAACATACTACTTGAGCACGGCACGAAACGAGTCAAGTTGGCAGATTTTGGCCTTGCCAAGGCACACAAATGCAATCAAACAAACTCCCGAAGAAATCAGGAAAATATGCAGTCAGCAGTTGGCACTATGCCTTTTTCATGCCCTGAAATAATCATACATGCGTCATATGGTGAAAAAGCTGACATTTGGTCACTGGGGTGCGTTCTGTATTTTATGCTGGCTTTGCGTCCTCCTTTCGAGGCGTCGAACCCACTAGCGCTGGCATCGGCGATCGTTGAAGGTCGGTATGAGCCCCTTGATGCATTTACGAAACGTTTGCCGAGACCGAACAATCAGATCGATGATATCATTCGAGTTTACGACAGCCGCACCACCCAAAGATGGTCGATCACACAGCGTTCTTCTCCACTGCGAAACGATGACAATCCTGGACGATATTCTCCCGCCCTGGTTGGCTTGGTTAGAAGGCTGCTAGTTACCAATCCAGATAAGAGGCCGTCGATATTAGAAGTTGCTGCTGCGTGTGCACCATATCTTATGCGCTCACTTGACCATCTGCAGCGCGCGCACACCAGGTTACAGAGCGACTATAACCACGATAAAGCAAATGGGCTGATGCCATCGGTAGGCAAAATTGATTTGCAGAAGCATGAAGCAATTTTGCACTTACGATCCGCAAGCTCAATCAAACCAGAGGAATATCGTCGACTTATGAAAAATGTACATGATGATACCATGGTAGTCTCTGCGGCTAACAAACATGACCTAACTTTCAAAACTAAAGGGAAGGAGAATTCTAAGATCCCTGCAAGATGGTCAAGTGTCGCTCCTGCTGCACAAAACGACAAAAAATTCAAGGTTGCATCCGATTGTTTTCGTCCAATACCCAATCCACTTTCTGAAATTCTAGCCGTGATTCACAAAATCATTTTCATCGACCAGCTCCCTCCAGATCTCGGCCGTGACCCACGCCGGATAGCGGTTCATCGCTTCAAGCGTCATCTGTTTGCTGCTCATCAAACCGCGGTCAACATCAAGGTTGAAACAGCCCAGCTGCTTGCGGGATCCCATGATTTCATCAAACTTAATATACCAACAGCATCGCAAGAACCTGGAGACAAATGTTTTGGGAAAGATCTGATGCAAAACGTGACATACAATAGTTTGGGTCGCTCGATTGAGGATTTACTGGTATTGCATGGGTTTTATGCGAGTCATCAACAGAAAGCAACTGTGGGTTTTATGTAGTTTCACTCGTTTTACACATCGTGTGCGTGGTCTGAACCACAGGAGAGAACTTCCAATTATTCTTACTCTTCAACGCCCCCCACTAAGCGAGCGAGGGCATCGAAGCCAAGTTTGGTGTGAATTTCATCGCTTGTAATGCGCCGTCACAGGTGTGAAATTCGTGCCCACACCTTTGCTGACATATTTGATTTAGACGTTCTCAGCTGGAATTGTATAGCCCTCCGGGGCTGGAGCAAGCTCCAACACGACAACAGCATGTGGGGATACTAGATATGTTCCCCTTGACCCAGAAAGGACGACATAACTGAGTGTACAGTCTGAGGGAAATACCAGGGACGTATCAACAACTCTCACCCACGCAAAGCCCGCTGGTGGATGACCAACGTCGGCACTCTGAAGATCGCTGGTGCCATTGAAAATTGTCACAACATCTTGTGTTGGTAAGGATGCAACCTCGCCGGCATTGACACTTTGCACCTGCCAACTGGAGGCCTTACGACGACACATCAGCACATGGGGCGAGTGCGGATCGTTCCACTTTGGAGAAGAGTATCCATCTATGGTGGTCCAGTACACATTTGTACCACCAGAGCTGAACAGATCTGCTCGACGCTTTCGAAACGCACTCATTGCTCCCACAAAAGTATGAATTGCGTGGCCAGCTGTGCCCGTTTGCACGGCATCCCAGCGAAAACCGTTGAATTCACTCTTCCATGTGTTTGGTGCACAGTCTCCTCCACGACGGGAGTGGCCGTACTCGTCTCCAGCATTGATCAATGGGATCCCATCAGACATAAATAGCGTCGTTATCAAAGAGCGCATAATCAAATTAGTCTCTGCCGGAGTAGGCGGCATGGGCGGCATTGTTTTAAGCGGTGCGCCCGTATTCACAAACGCCGATCCACCTGCTTTTAGCTCATGCGTTGCTTCAGCAGTCAGTTGACTATCGACAACTGCTGCTTGAACTTTTGCACGTGTTGCAATGTCACTCGCTACATCTGCCAAAGAGTCTCCAACCGAGGATATAGTGAGAGAGTTAATCACATGTCCACAGGATAAAGAATTGTGACTATTGATGAGGTCCAAACTCCCACATATACGACTTGCAAAGTCGCCAATTGAGCTTCGTGACCCTTCCATGAATTTTGTGATATCGCGCAAGAACAGTGAATTTCTTTCACCCCAAACCCCCGATTTCTGTCTATGACCAAGCTCAGTCTCAGCTGGTGTAAGATACAGCCGGACGCCACCTCCAGAAAGATATTTGTTTGTTGCATGACCACGTGCCAGCTCAAGTGCAGCTGATACACCTCCCGAGTCAGTCTTACCACCCAAAACTGGGTCTAGCGCAATCATCTCAAGCAAGGTAGCCCTTCCCGACGGTTCGCGATCGATATCCATGCTGAAATCAACAAGAAAGCCATCAACGCCGAAATTTGTCCGCCAGTGTCTCAACGAATCAACAATAAGTCGCCGAGTCACGTGCGAGCATAAATTTAGCACTGTGGTACCAGGCACCAATGGGTTTGACTCAAGTTTTCCTGAGCAGTTTAATTGATAATAGCTGAAAACATCAATGCCACGAATACTATGACTCTCTGGACACGAATCTGTTCCCTCTCCCAGTTGTGTCAATACAAATTGCACAAGTACATCTAAACCACGTGCATGTAGGCCACGTATAAGCTGGCGTATTTGGTGAGCTGCATCACCACCGTGGGGTGTCATAAATTTTGGATCTGGAGCGAAAAGACTGACTGGAGCAGCACCCCAGCTATCACTTTCTGCGCGGCGCGCGCTTGCGGCAATTGGCTGTAGCAAAACGGTCGTCGCTCCAGTTTGAATGATGTGGTCGACTTTAGCAAGTACACCGGCATAAGTTCCCTGCTCCACTTCACCCAGCTCAGAGCTGACATGGCTGGTAAAGTTCGCAACAGAAAGTTCATATATAATTTCCTGCGCTGGAATTTGACGCATTTTCCGGAATCCATCCGCGGCCTTTTTAATCGGGCCAGGATCATATGCCAACTGAAACATTGATCCTCCGTTCATCACATCTGCAAGGGAGCCTAGATACTTGGGCATCCGCGTGAGTGGATCCTGGAAATTTCCTAGAGGAGGTAGTAATGAGGTTGCACGAGGATCAAACATTACCATCCCCGGATGGAACCTCCATCCACCTCGTGTAGGATCTCCATCACACTTGTATCCATATAAAACGGTGGGATGATCGTTTTCCCCAGAAGCACAAATCCCTGCACTAGAAGACTTTGCTGGAAATGGAAGTATACCACCTGGGAACCCGATCGGAAGAGCCACGTGCCAAACATCACCTGTTCGATGGACTGTTGGGTTCAGTGCTATTTCAATAGTGTCCGGTTCGCCCCCATTGCCCCAAGACCACTGTATGAACAGTGTGACCTTCTCAGCAACTGCGCTATGCAGAGCAAAGTTCACATATCCTGGGGCTTTTGAGTTCGGTGCAGCCCGCGATGCGCCGAGGGGCTCTGGCCGACCCTTTTCCATACCAATGGGGATCGCAAAAGACGCACGTGGCCACTCCAGGGCCCCTCTTGGCCAGTCATACGCAATCGTCTCGCCTGTTATCGGAGATGTCTCCCCAAGCACGAAATCAATTTCCACGGGTGCAAAGTAAGCTGGCACAACAAACTTGGTTCTTGAAAAGCGGAGTGGAAATCCGTTGCGCAATGCTATTGAGCTCCCTTCACCATCTCGTATCAGAGGCGTGCGAGTTGCCGGTCTTCTTGGATCGTCATCACTGAACTCAGATCCCCGAGGGAGATCGGGCAGACACATCCACTCATCAAGCCATTCCCTGTGCATACCCCAGTGCAAATGCATGGTGTTATAAGACATCATTGGCTTTCCTTCGATATCGTACTCCACATTCTCTGAGACTTCGATTGAGACTCTATACTCTTCAGCCAGCGGCTCCACTAAAATCATTACCTGGCATCACGTCCATGAAGTCGTTAGAGGTTTAGCATATCAGCAACAGGGTGCCGAGGGAAAAGCAGTTCAAGAAGTACTCATACCTGTCGACCCGCCTTCGTGTGAAAAGTGTGTCGCGCAACGCGCTCCGTTATCAGATTATCAGCATCTCTCGCCAGCATACGCTCCCCAGAAATGTGCGAAAGTGCTTTGACGCTCATGTTTATATGTTGCTCTTCAGGTAATTGACATGACCAGCGTCCATGTTGACTCCAACGTGCCAAAGTGTGCCCATGCGAATAAATGCGCAGTGCCAAAGGGACCTTCCGAACGTTCAATCGACTGAAATTAGATTGTGCACGTGATGGCCGTTCAGTGGAGGTCCGGCAAACGTTCATGGTAGTCAACATCTAATTTCTCAACCATGCACCGAGTAGAGTGAGTTCGCGTCGCTACTTGTGACCTCCTTGTGAGTGACAGGACTATTCATCAAGCGTGTGGCACTGCTGGGTGGGATTTTGGACTATATACATTATTATGCGTGCCATGCATACATGTATATTATAAGATTTTATTATTATTGTAATAATATAATCTTATATATATGCATGACACATGTAATATATGATAATCTCAAATGTGATATGTATGTATTATAAATATAATTTACTATTAAGATCATATACGAACGAAAAAAAAAAAACTTACGAAGGTAATAATATATTTATTTTCGGCACAGCCGATCTTACGGGGATTGCACGAAAAAAATTAGGTCGTTCGTGGTCATCGTTAATCAAGGTCGAAGGTTTATTTTCCCCATACATTGTCACACATTTTGACATCGTTGACTCATAATCGTTGGTTTAGCGTTACATACAGTTGGTTCATTCATTGGACGGAATAAACCAATTTTCTTGAGTCACGTATGACAAATTTGTCCCATAGTGTTTGCCATACGTGAGGGCATTTATATATTATATAAACCATTAATTTCACATTTGTTAAATCACACAACTACTAGCTAGCTTAGCTAGCTAGCTATACGCTAGCTAGCTAGTGTACAGAGACCTAGTAACATGTCGACATCGAATCATACCACCCCCAAACAACCAATAATAATCAACATATGACATGTATGACATGTAAACGCTATAGTACGTACGTATCCGCAATTCTATCATGATTTAATAACCATGCGGGGGGCTATGCCGACACACCTGGGACGAACCCACGCAGTCACATTAAACACTACTCCTGTTCCTCCCTGGAACAATTTTATTATTATTCATCATTAATCTTAATAATAATGATCGATGATGAATATTAACGAAGGTATTAAATATGATTAATTAACTCCGTTACGATTCCACGGCTGCGACCTTAACCCCGGAGGACTAAAATCTAGGACGAGGAGGACGTGCGAGATAACTATCATGAGTGTTGTGTTACAAGCAAGGTTGACGCCTTCTTTTGTCTGCGCCCATTTCCTATTCTATTGATCTCGTGATCTGTTGACATATGTAGCCTTGTATGGGCTTTTAGTCATGTCAGCATGCCATCACTCTGTTTGTTCATATGAACTTGGTTATTTATATTTAGGGTCGTTTTTACTTTGAAACTGACGCCCTCCCTCTGTCTCTGTCTTGTAATTCAGAGGATATTACGAAGGTAACTAACGAAACTGTTACCTTCGAACGAAACCTTACGAATGAAGGTAAGTTCGTATTACATACCTTCGTTCGATAGATAGACTAGCTAGATATATAATGATATATACCTCTTATTACCTTTCGAAACCTTATTACTTTATTTCCCCATCAAAATCAAGTTGTTCTCAAGTTGTTTTCAGGAAGCGTTGTAACATGTAACTGGCGAACTCAGCCCCTGTCCTCGGCGAGTAATCTCTGTAATTACGTCCAATCTGTGATGCGTCAAACACGGTGTGATATGCCGCAAATAAAGGAAGCAAGCGAATGCACAAATCAGGAGGTGCTTTCTCAACCCGGATTTCCTGACCCAGTGTTTACCGGAAGCAGTCAAGTCACGAGTATAGCTGCTGCTGACGCTCCTATGTTCATGTTTTCAGGCGGGCGACAAAAGACCTACGCAGCCAAGACCAGGGCGTTTGCGTGGTAGCTTTGAAGCCAAGGAGATCCATACTTTCGTAGACTTGGGCAACGAACAAGCTATAACTGAGACACAGGCGTGCAAAGCAGACTCAAACAGCACGACAAATCAGGCAAACATTTCCGTTCGGCGAAAGCGATTCACCCCGACCATTCCTTCCGAGAGGCGGCCGAAGCAGCGCGGTGAATCGAAAGGATGTGAGCCAAAGCCGTCGGTACGTGTTGAGCAGCTTATGAAGGACGCACGGATGGATACCGCGCCCCGACGGGAGCAAGGGGTTCAAAATAACGCAACGCACCACGCTCATCGTGAGTCCTTGTACCCTTCTATCTGCAGTGCATCTCCACAAAGGAACGATTCAGATGAAATGATTGGACATGCGGCTACCATGCTAGACCACGGAATCGACAGCGGCAGACATATTGAATCCCAACTGCCTAAGGAGATTGATAGTTTCAGTTTTGCAGGTCAGCAAATAGATTTGCACTCCATGACTTATCAAGCTCATCAACATCAACGTCACACTTTGGAGACGAGAATCAACGGACACAACGTCAGTGAGCTAAACCTAAGCACGCCTCTGTCATCAAGTCTTCATTTTGGCGGTCACTCCAATACAAAATGCGTCGGCGAGATTCTTGCATGTGCAACAAATGGACATTATGCAATAATACAGATTCCTGGAAAGCTTCCTATGGCTCACGGGGCTGTTTCAACGTTCCCATGTACAGACCAGACATCGTGTATGTCCGGCGTCGAACCCTCACTAGGTGAAGCAAAAGCCTCATCGAAGCCAAATATGCTGAGACTTTCTGACCTTCCAGAGGGGACTATTGGTGAGTTATTGTTTTATGAAGATGGATCAGTAAAAATGAAAGTCGGAGAGGGAGCTTTTGATGTCGTCCAAGGCACGAGTTCTTTACACAGCGAGCACATAGCCTGCATCGACACCCTCAGACGCGATTGCTCATTTTTGGGGCAGATACCAGGCCGTCTAGTTTGCACCCCTGATCTATCCTTGATGCTCAAGCAGGACCCAATTGACTAACCTTTGCTAATTAAGATTTGGCCGAGTTATCCATGAGGACCTTACGATGACGAATCTACGGAGCATCTATTCTGGCCCGGAGAGCTCGATCCTATAAACTGGAATCCGACTTCGCCCTCCTGCTGCTGTCACTTTTGGATCTGGGTTCTAATATTTCATGAAGAAGGTCACCCCCAATAAAGGATTATAAATGCGCAACCTTCGAAACTATAATATCGCGAGACCCATGAGTCGCTAAAGAGAATACGCTCTAAACCTTGAAGTAAATCGTCAAGTGAATCCGGTCGAAAGTTGTGGTCAGAAAGAATCATAGGAAGCTTTCCTCGCAGCATCACAAAATATTTTAACACTCTGTTCCGGAGTACCCTGGACAACTCCGTGTCCAACGTTAAGGATGTGCTTTCCATGCCCTGCTGCAGATATATTCTTAGCAACTTCACGTTTGATACGATCTTCGTCTGCAAAAAGGTACATTGGATCCATGTTTCCCTGAAGAACACGGTCTGGACCAAATATATTCCGTGCTTCTACCATACTTGTACTCCAATCTAAGCCAATAACATCAGCAGAGCTCTCTTTCATAATCTCAAGTTTCCCAACGCCCCCGTTCGCGTGAAAAATCACAGGGGTTTGGGGATACTTTGCTTTCACTGCATTGATGACGCGTTCAGAATATGGCAAAGAAAACTCTGCAAACTGTTGCGGGGATAGATGGTGTGCCCAGCTGTCAAACAACTGCACAACCTGTGCACCACAGTCAATTTGATGACAAACGTACACAGTCAGCACTTCAGCCAAATGTGAAAGATAACGGTGCAGTATTTCTGGATTCTGGGTCATGATTTGCTTTGTGGCGATCAGATGTCTATCTGAGCGACCCTCCATGGAATAAGCCGCTAGAGTCCAGGGAGTGCCGATAAATCCTAAAAGAGTAGAGTTCCCGTCAACTTCTGACCGCAAACTTGTCAATATTTCCCGAATGAAAGGAAGTGACGTGTCTGGGTCGTCTAAGCATTTAAGCGCATTGATATCATCGATGTTTCGTATCGGGTTGGAAATAACTGGCCCTTTACCCCTCAGGTGAGGTCAGCAACAAGAAGAACGTACTTGTGGAAGGGAAAAGTTGGAGTTCCATTCGAAACAGATCGTATGAAAATTCGTACCTTGACGACATCAAATTCGACTCCGATTGCTGGAAGCGGCGTGAGGATGTCACTGAACATGATCACCCCGTCAGGTTTGAAGGCACGCCAAGGCTGCAACGAGAGTTCGATGGCGATTTCAGGAGTTTCGGAACGATGTCGAAAACCATACTTGTTGGAGTATTCCCGAAACTCCGCCATGTATCTCCCCGCTTGTCGCATGAGCCAAACTGGCGGTCTGTCACCCTGCTCCCCTCGCGCGACACGCAGCAGTAAAGGTTCTTTAGAGATCGAAGATGTGATCAAATCTCCTTCGACTCCTGTTCTTGTCGAAGCATTTGCGTTTAGAAGAATCCGCCTTCTGCGATTTGTTGTCGCGCTCGGAGATGCACGAATGATCCCGCACAAGGCGGTCATTTGGGTTAGGAGAGCAGGCATCCTATGCTAGCGACTGATTGCGAGAGATTTTGGTGTGGAGTTGACCTGTCTACGGCCTGCGAGCTGTTGCACAAATGGATAGCAACGAGGTTATTTGGGGAGCGTTTCCCAAACAAAAGAGAACCACATTAGTGAATCTTCAAGATACGCTTCATTCGACATTATTACCTTCGTATTATTAATAAGCAAGGTATTCTGAATTTCATCAGGGTGTGACACTTTTTTATGCATAACGATTTTATTTATATAATAACGTAAAGACTTTATCATTACGATCCACACAATCACTCCAATGGGCAAACAGTTTAAAGATTCCGCTTATGTTCACGTAA